>Ga0206679_10000358_pt1 | contig 37805 bp, 31 predicted proteins | sample M110012015metaG_FD_155464 | JGI IMG/M metagenome (GOLD analysis project Ga0206679, IMG submission 155464) | Ammonia-oxidizing marine archaeal communities from Monterey Bay, California, United States - M1 100m 12015 | ecosystem: Environmental > Aquatic > Marine > Intertidal zone | place: USA... | reverse complement strand
GGGAAGATCGCCTTGCCAACACGCGCCAACGCGTTGCGAAGCGCCCCAGCAAATCAGACCGACAATTATTGCTGGATACAGCCATGAGCGAAAAGACAGCCCTGAGCGGAAAAACAGCCATGAGCGGAAAAACAGCCCTGAGCGGAAAAACAGCCATGAGCGAAAAGACAGCCCTGAGCGAGAAGACAGCCCTGAGCGAGAAGACAGCCCTGAGCGATACAAAAAATGGGGACAGTCATGAGCGGCAATAAAACGGCCCGAATCATGCATATCACACTGCTGGCTTTGCTACCCGGAATCGCCGTTTTTACCTGGCATTTTGGTATTGGTGTCTTGTTGAATGTGGCCGTTGCACTTCTGACCGCCGTCATTTGCGAAGCCCTGATACTTAAACTCCGTTCCCGCCCCCTGGACTCACTCACGGACGGAACTGCAGCCCTTACCGGCGCCCTGCTGGGTCTTTGCCTGCCACCCCTGCTCCCCTTCTGGCTGGTGGCCATCGGCACAGGCTTTGCCATTATCTTTGGCAAACATATTTATGGTGGCTCGGGAAACAACGTATTTAATCCATCGATGGTTGGATACGCCATGTTGATTATTTCCTTCCCCCTGGCGATGTCCCACTGGCCCGCCCCGGGGTCAACCGACGCCGCCGACAGTTTCACCGCAAAATTGAACACCGGTGCGGCACAGGAACACTATGACGGGATAACGGCTGCTACCCCCCTTGACGCCTACAAGTTTCGAATCGCTTCTACCAACGATGAGTTCTTTTCAGAGGCAGGAACACAGGAAAGCAACTGGCAAACCTGGGCGAGCATTAACCTGGCATTTCTGGTGGGCGGCCTGTTCCTGCTATACCGAAAACTGATCCCCTGGCAGACACCAGCTTCGTTTCTGGCAACCCTTGGGGTGCTCTCACTGGTATTTTATGACGCCGGCTCTTCAGCGAGTCTTGGCTCCCCTGCATTCACTTTGTTTACGGGGGCCACCATGATGACAGCTTTCTTTATCGTGACCGATCCTGTGACCTGCCCCGGCTACAGGCAGGGGTTGCTGGTATTCGGCGCGGGCATCGGCCTGCTCGTCTTCATCATCCGGTCCTGGGGCGCATATCCCGAAGGCGTCGCGTTCGCGATACTCCTGATGAATGCGACCTCGCCATTGATTGATCATGTGTTTGCCCTTCGGGAACGAACCACGTTGAAATCCACATGAGTATTCACACAAAGATCCTGAAACCCACCCTGCTGGCGCTTACCTGTGCACTCCTGCTTGCGTTCACCAGTCAACAAACGCAGGAGACCATCGAATCAAACCAGCGTCACTATGAAGAACGAGTACTGCGGGAAATGGTAAACGGCGCAGAGCTGCAGCAATCCAGCAGCGGTTACGACGTATTCCGGGAAGGAACTCAAATCGGCACGATCGAGCCGTTCACGACCGCCCGGGGTTACAACGGACGAATTGACCTGCTGATTGCCTTAAACAGCGACCGGAAAGTGATCAGTGTTCGGGTTACACATCATGAGGAGACGCCCGGCATCGGGGACAAAATTGAACTGGATGTCTCTGGCTGGATACACCAGTTTGCAGGAAGGTCCACCGACGACACTGACTGGACGCTATCTCCCGGAGGTGACATCGATGCTATTTCGGGCGCCACCATTACTTCAAGGGCAATAACCGACGCCATTGCTGAGGTGCTTTCCGAATGACGGCAATCAACCTTGCAAAAGATGGGCTGTGGCAAAACAACCCTGCGCTGGTGCAATTGCTGGGGCTTTGCCCCCTGCTGGCAACGTCCAATTCATTCGCGACAAGCCTTGGGCTTGGCCTGACGACCCTTGCCGTCTTAACGTGTTCAAACTTCACGATCAGCCTGGTGCGTGGACTCCTGGACGATGAAACCCGGTTACCGGTCCAGATCCTGGTGATCGCCACCTTCGTCACCCTTGCAGATCTCTGCCTGCAGTACTGGTTCTTCGACATGCACCAGCGTATCGGGTTGTTCGTAGCGCTGATCGTCACAAACTGCACCTTGCTTGGCAGGGCCGAGGCATTTGCGTCAAAAAACCCAATTATCTCGTCAACGTTTGACGGCCTGATGATGGGTACTGGCTTCCTGCTGGTACTGCTTCTTATGGGCACTATTCGTGAGATCGCTGGTAACGGCACACTGTTCAACAATCTTCACCTGTTAACGGGGACACCGGACATGTCAATTCAACTTGCGGAGAATGGCTTTTTGTTGCTTGCCCTTCCACCGGGTGCCTTCCTGACCCTGGGTTGCCTGATCGCGTGTAAAAATGTCATTGATGGAGCCTTACGTTGAACGCTGAAAAAAGAGTAGAGATCCTGACGCGCCTGCGAACCGAAAACCCGAGCCCCGAGACAGAGCTCAATTACGACTCAGACTTTGAGCTATTGATATCGGTCATTCTGTCGGCCCAGGCAACGGATGTCAGCGTCAACAAGGCCACGGAAAAACTCTACGCCGTCGCCAATACACCGGAATCAATCTACGCACTCGGGCTCAAGAAGCTTAAGGGTTACGTAAAAACGATTGGCCTGTATAACACGAAGGCCGAAAACATCATCAAGACATGCAGGATTCTCACCACTGAACACGGCTCTGAAGTACCCAGGACAAGAGAGGCTCTGGAAGCACTGCCCGGGGTCGGCAGGAAGACCGCCAATGTGGTTCTAAACACAGCTTTTGGCGAGCCAACCATGGCAGTGGATACGCACATCTTTCGAATCTCGAACCGCACCAAATTCGCGCCGGGGAAAAATGTACTGCAGGTCGAAAAGAAGCTATTGAAGGTTATCCCTGACGAATTTATCCGGGACTCACATCACTGGCTAATACTGCATGGAAGATACATCTGCACCGCAAGGAAACCCAGGTGCGGCGCTTGTGTCATCTCCGACCTTTGTGAGTTCAAGGACAAGACCGAACTCGACTGATCACTCCCGGAAACTTCTGATTAATTGCATTTTTTCGGAAGGGTTTCTTGTGAGGGAAAGGCGAACCCGCACGGAGAAGTTCGCGAAAGGTCTTAGTTTCGCGAGGTTTCGAGTACGGGTTCAACTCAGCCATCGCAGAAAAAGGCCTGAATCAGATGCTACCTAGGTCAGCTTGCGGCCCAGTTTGCTTGCTAGTTTCAGTCGCAGCGCATTCAGTTTGATAAAACCACCAGCGTCTGACTGATCGTAGGCACCGGCATCGTCCTCGAAGGTCACAATATCAGCGTCATACAGGCTATCGGCGGCGGACTCCCGGCCGACGACAATCACATTGCCCTTGTATAGCTTGAGCCGGACTTTACCGTTCACGTTCTCCTGTGAATCATCGATTAGTGCCTGCAGCGCCTTGCGCTCTGGCGACCACCAGTAGCCATTATAGATGAGCGATGCATATCGCGGCATCAGTTCGTCTTTCAGGTGAGCTAGTTCACGGTCCAGGGTGATGGATTCGATTGCGCGGTGGCCCTTCAGCAGGATTGTGCCACCCGGGGTCTCGTAACAGCCACGAGCCTTCATTCCTACGTAGCGATTTTCAACGATATCCACCCGGCCAATACCATTTGCGCCACCCACCGTATTCAATTGCGCTAAAACCTCGGCCGGTGACAGCGCCTTGCCATCTATCGCAACCACATCACCCTGCCGATATTCCAGTTCGATAAAAGTAGCGGTGTCCGGCGCGTCTTCCGGGGAAACAGACCACAACCACATCGACTCTTCCGGCTCCGCGGACGGATCTTCAAGGATGCCTCCTTCATAAGATATGTGCAGCAGGTTCGCGTCCATCGAATAGGGTGATTTTTGCCCTTCGTGCTGCCGGTCTACCTTGATCTGATGCTGTTCACAAAACTCTAACAGCGATTCCCTGGAGTTCAGGTCCCACTCCCGCCAGGGTGCAATAACTGTGACATCCGGCTTCAACCCGTAGACACCCAGCTCAAATCTCACCTGGTCATTACCCTTACCGGTGGCACCATGAGCGATTGCCTGGGCGCCTGTCTCGTTGGCAATGTCCACTAGACGCTTGGCGATCAGAGGCCGTGCGATGCTGGTACCCAGAAGATACTCACCCTCGTAAATGGTGTTGCAGCGGAACATCGGGAATACAAAATCCCGAACGAACTCTTCGCGAACGTCGTCGATGAATATTTCTTTCACCCCCATGCTCGCAGCCTTCCCTCGTGCCGGCTCCAGTTCTTCGCCCTGCCCCAGGTCAGCCGTGTAGGTGACGACCTCACAGTCATAAGTCTCCTGCAGCCACTTCAGGATCACCGAAGTGTCCAGACCACCGGAATATGATAGAACGACTTTGTCGAATTGAGCCATTCAGAGTGTCTCGCAAAAAAGAGGCGCCATATTACAGGTTTTTCCGCAAAATTCGAACTCCAATGACTGACGGTTCAACACGGGTGCAGCCGGCAGCCAGCAGAATCCAGCACGCGTCGGTGGGCAAAGGTGCTACAATAGCAACGCCCGTTGGAACCTGAGCCTTATGCAATCAATCACCCTGAAACGCCCCGATGACTGGCATATCCATCTTCGTGATGATACATACCTGGCACGCACTGTGGGGGATGCCGCCCGGTATTTTGGCAGGGTCCTGGTCATGCCAAATCTGGTCCCGCCAGTCACCAGTGTCGAGCTTGCCGCGGCTTATCGCGACCGAATCCTGAAGCACGCGCCTTCAGGTTTCTCACCACTGATAGCCTTGTACCTAACGGATGAGACCAGCAAAGACATGGTGGCGGCCGCTGCCGCGACACCATTTACGCCCGCCTTTAAACTTTACCCTGCCGGTGCGACCACCAATTCCGCTTTCGGCATCAGTGCCATAGAAGAAATGTTTCCCATATTCGAAGCGATGCAGGAACAGGACGTGATCCTGTCCGTTCACGGCGAGGTGACCGATCAGGAGGTTGATATCTTCGACCGGGAGGCTGTTTTTATCGACACAATCCTCAGTCGTATTAGCACAACCTTTCCTGCACTGCGCATAATCCTGGAACACATTACTACCCGCGAAGCGGTGGAATTCGTCCAGGATGCCAGCGCCAAAGTGGCGGCCACCATCACCGCCCACCACCTTTTGTACAACCGCAACGATATGCTGGCAGGCGGCATGAAGCCGGTACACTATTGCCTGCCGGTCCTAAAAAGGAATGTGCACCAGACGGCGCTAATTAGCGCCGCAACCTCAGGTGATTCGAGCTTCTTTATCGGCACGGACTCCGCCCCTCATCCTCGTCATGCCAAAGAAAACGCCTGTGGCTGCGCTGCAGGCTGCTACACAGCCCACGCCGCCCTTGAGCTATATACAGAAGTTTTTGAAGCTGAAGGGCAGTTGGACCGCCTTGAAGCCTTTACCAGCGAGTTTGGAGCTGACTTTTATCAACTCCCACGTAATGAAGATTCTATCGAACTAATTCGCCAGGACTGGCAGGTGGCGTCAGCGCTGACTTTCGGCAATGATGAGCTGGTCCCTACCCGCGGCGGTGATGTGGTACGCTGGCAGGTAAGAACAGGGGATCGGCCCCCTTTAAGTGACGGTGCCATTTGAGCTTTGATAAATTACCAATAGCGCATCGTTTTCGGGGCTTTCTCCCCGTCGTACTCGACCTGGAAACAGGTGGCTTCAATCACAAAACTGATGCACTGCTCGAAAGCGCGATCGTCATACCCCAGATGAACGATGAGGGTGATCTGGTTCCCGGCGAGCGACTGTTCTTCAACATAGAGCCATTCCCCGGTTCAAATATCGAACCTTCGGCGCTGGAATTTACCGGCATTGACCCCGACCATCCCTTTCGAATGGCCGTCCCGGAGAAAGACGCATTAACAGATTCTTTCAACGCTATCCGAGCAGAGATTAAGCGTACCGGTTGCTCGCGCGCCATTATCGTCGCGCACAACGCCTCTTTCGACCAGGCTTTCCTGAACGAGGCCTCTAGTCGATGTGGCATCAAGAGAAACCCATTCCACCCATTCTCGGCGTTTGATACCGCAACACTGTGCGGCCTGGCGTTCGGGCAAACTGTTCTTGCCCGCGCCTGCCAGGTGGCAGGTATCTCCTTTGATAGTGAAGAAGCCCATTCCGCGAAGTACGACTGTGATAAGACCGCCGAAGTGTTCTGTCTCATTGTCAATCGCTGGCGGCAATTGGGCGGCTTACCTGCAGAAAGCTACGACTAAAACCCAGACAAAAAAAAGCCCGCCGAGCGGGCTTTTTAACTTCAGCTGGCCGGTAATTATCCGTCCATGCTGTCCAATGCTTTCTGGAATCTGTTTGCATGTGAACGCTCAGCTTTGGCAAGCGTTTCCATCCAGTCTGCAATCTCGTCAAAACCCTCATCCCGGGCGGTCTTCGCCATTCCAGGATACATATCAGTATATTCATGGGTTTCGCCGGCAATAGCCGCCGCCAGATTCTCGGAAGTTGAACCTATGGGTAACCCTGTTGCTGGATCACCAGTTTCTTCGAGGTATTCGAGATGGCCGTGTGCGTGGCCAGTTTCACCTTCTGCAGTGGATCGAAAGACGGCGGAAACGTCGTTGTAACCTTCGACATCAGCCTTTGCTGCAAAGTACAGATACCGCCGGTTTGCCTGGGACTCCCCGGCAAATGCATCCTTAAGATTCTGTTCTGTTTGGGTATCTTTTAAACTCATTATTGTTCCTCACCAATTGGTCATGAAAATGTTGCCGTGCGCCAGTATACCGATGCGCCCCGAACTGTAAAACACTAACCAGCGTCCGCTGGTACTACTTCCTTGATCATCGGCTGAAGTTCACCCGATTCGTGCATTTCGACGATAATATCGCAGCCACCGACTAGTTCACCGGCTATAAACAACTGCGGAAAGGTCGGCCATTCCGACACTTCAGGCAAATGAGATCGTATTTCCGGGTTCGCCAGAATATCGATGTAGGCAAAACGCTCACCACATGCCATCAGCACCTGGCTTACCTGCGCCGAGAATCCGCACTGTGGCTGGTCGGGCGAGCCTTTCATATAGAGCAATACCGGGTTAGCGGCTATTTGCTCGCGGATCGTTTCGTGGATTTCCATTTCTTCGTCCCATTTGTTGGTCAAGGTTAATCTGTCAGAGATTTTACCCTTTTTAAAGCACAGATGGGCAAGTCATTCCTGAACAAACTGGAATAAATAAGCTGTCCAACTGGAATAAGCTCGCCCGGCGCCAGTGTGTCACCCTTTCCGGCTTCATAGATCTGGTTTATCATCGCCCTTTTTTCCCAAGGCCGGAGAACCCCATGCCTGATGCTATCATGCCAACTTATGGACGACAGGACATCTCTTTTGTAGAGGGAGACGGCGCCTGGCTGACCGACACAAATGGCAACCGGTTTCTCGACGCGCTCGCAGGTCTTGCCGTTGTGGTGTTGGGTCACGCGAACCCCGAAGTTGCAAAGACCATTAGCGAACAATCCACCAAGCTGCTTCATACCTCAAACCTGTATCGCGTTCCTAAACAGGAAGAACTCGCTGAAAAACTGCAGCGAATCTCTGGCATGGATAACATGTTTTTCGGCAACTCGGGTGCTGAAGCAAACGAATGCGCTATTAAAATTGCCCGACTTTACGGCAACAAAAGGGGGATCGAGACACCGACTATTATCGTTGCAGATTCTTCTTTTCATGGTCGTACCCTGGCTACGCTCACCGCCACAGGGAACAGAAAGGTCCATGCCGGATTTGAGCCCCTGGTAAAAGGCTTTGCCCGTGTCCCCTACAACAATGTAGAGGCCGTTCGCCAGATCGCAGGACACAACAAGGACGTGGTCGCCGTGATGGTCGAGCCTATCCAGGGTGAAGGCGGTATTCAGGTTCCTGACCAGAATTATCTGGCCGCCCTCAGGCAGGTTTGCGATGAAAACGACTGGCTGATGATTCTGGACGAAATCCAGACGGGTAACGGCAGAACGGGCCAGTACTTTTGTTACCAGTCATCTGGCATCAAACCGGACGTCGTGACGCTTGCAAAAGGCCTTGGCAACGGGGTGCCTATTGGAGTCTGTCTGGCCCGGGGTAAGGCTGCCGAGGTACTTGGCGCAGGCAACCATGGATCAACTTTTGGCGGTAATCCTCTCTCCTGCGCGGTGGCTATTACCGTTGTAGAGCAGATCGAAAAACTAGGTCTGGCCATCCGTGCGGGAGAACTAGGCGATCGCATGATAGGGAAATTCAGGCAGCGACTGGGCGACCTTAACTGCGTAAAGGATATCCGCGGCATGGGCTTGATGATTGGCATCGAGCTCAATTCACCCTGCGGAGATCTGGTGGCAAAAGGCCTTGAGAAAGGGATCCTGATCAATGTCGCCGCAGACAATGTCATTCGATTATTGCCACCCCTGACAATTACAGATGACGAAGCAGAACAGATTTGTGACATAGTCTGCCAATTGGTGGAAGCGGTTTAGTGCCTAATTGAGAAGTTCCGTGATAGGCATCTTCTTGCCAACCCCCCAACCCTGGGCATAGTCGACACCAATCTCACGAAGTATTTCGAGGGTCTCTTCGTCTTCGACAAACTCTGCGATCGTCTTCTTTCCCATGCAATGCCCGATTTCGTTAATGGACTTCACCACCGCGTAATCACTGGGGTTATTCTTAATATCCTTGACAAAGATACCGTCGATCTTGAGGTAATCCACAGGGAGGTTGCGTAAGTAGGAGTAGGAAGAGAACCCGGTGCCAAAATCATCAAGTGAAAACCTGACACCAATAATCTTCATTCGCTCCATAAACTCAATTACGTCCTCCAACCTGCCGATAGCAGCTGTCTCTGTGATTTCAAAACAGATTTTTGAAGGCGGCAATCGCAATTCATTAAATTGCTCAAGCACAAACTCCATGAAATCGTCTTCTGTCAGAGAATTCCCCGATATGTTGATCGCAAACATACCAAGATGGTCCAGCTTAAGAATATTGTCAGCGATGAACTTAAAGGTATTTCGAATCACCCATCGGTCCAGCGCACCCATGCGGTTGAACTTTTCGGCGGCAATAATAAAATCCTGCGGTTGCAGTGGTGTGTCGTTATCATCAAGAACCGTGAGCAGAACCTCGTAGTGGCAATATCCAAAGGTTGCATCAATCGACTGAATTTTCTGACAGTTCAACTCAAACCGATTTTCATCAAGCGCCTTGTCGATATGTGATACGAACTCCATGACCTCCTGATGATGGCTCATTTCGATATCGTCTTCCTTGAAGACGTGAATCCGACCACGACCCGCTTCTTTGGCTGCAATACAGGAAGCATCAGCGCTGCTCACAATCCTGTTAACAGAGTCTGTATCCTTATGCATGTAGTACAGACCAATACTGGCTGTGAGGGAGAACACATCACCCTCCCATTCAAACCGTAGCGCCTTGACTGAATCTAAAATCTCCTTGCTCAGCGCCGCACCAACCTCGGGGCCGCAGTCGTTAACAAGCAGTCCAAACTCATCGCCTCCTAACCTTGCTACTTTGGCACCGAAGGTGCGCACTTTGTCTTCCAGCATCCTTGCGACGGTAATCAGCAGTCTGTCTCCGGCGGCAGGGCCTCCCGCGGTATTTATAACCTTGAACTGGTCAAGATCCAGGGTGGCACACAAATTAATACTGTCATTGCGCTTGGCCACATCCAGCGCCGACTTAAGCTCCTTGGAAAATTCTTTACGATTAATCAAGCCCGTTAAGTCATCATGCGTAGCCTGGTGTGTCAGTTGGTTGTGCATGTTCTGCAGCATCCGATGGGATGCACGCTCGGTGACCGGAATATCTGGTTCTTCAAGAATTCTAACCTGACCCAGATGGATCATCGTAGCCAGGCCTTCGACGGAAATATCGTTGGACTTAACTCCGCGCTGAGTCACAAAGACGAATCGTGTCTCATCCGTATTCACCCAGGCAACGATGGATATCTCCGGCTCCTGCTCCGTCCTGAACTCAACCCAGGTTCCAACATGCAGGCGTTGAGCCCGATCAAAGCAACGTTGCCACAAAGCGTCCGCTTCGTTTTGTTCACGCAGCACCCGGCGGGCTTCTTCCTGGGCAGATACATCTTCGAAACCCAGTTTCTCTGCGATGGTGTTCTGATTGAAGGCAACCGTAGGCATTTCTGAAACGGGCTTGTCACCAAAGAGCACCTGCTTAAGAGAGTTTATCAGCGGTATTCTCTGGCCTGGTTCGTAAGCAATTGAATCCAGACCCGACTCGATGTGCTGTAACAGACTTTCCGGCGGCATGTAATCAGGGGACGCCTTCGGGTCACTATCTTTATCCACATATTGAAAAAGCTGATCCAGGGTCTGAACGTGTTTTTGCCATTCAACGCTTTCGTGGCCCTCGCGCAAATGAGTATTAACAAGCAGGTTCCTCCAGCCCGGCATCAAGAGCTTGTAAAGAACCTCTGGTACTTCACGGCCAGCGTAACGCTCATCCATTTCCGAGAGGACAGCTCGCTGGGCATTCCGCAGAGTTTGTTGACCCAGGCTTGCCTTAACGGTTCTCTGGACATTTCCGGTGAAGGCTCGGTTCAGCTGATCTACCAGGGGCTGCATTTCCGTCAAAGCACGATCGAAGACTTCAGGGTCTGCATCGTAATTTGAATTGATCTCATCAATGATTTCATCAACCACACGCCGCGCACTGTTGGAACCCGCACCACCCAGAAGGGCTATCTGGTTGATGACATCCAGACTGCGGTGAGGATTGTTTTCATTCAAGAAGTCGCCGTTATTTGCCGCCACCTTATCAAGGGTAAGCTCCAGCTTACGTATCCAGTTCTTGGTGTTGTCCATTAGCAGGGCATCATCTTCGATGCTGTCAATGAGGTTCTCAACGACCTCCAGGGTCTGCACGGTAGCTGGATCTACTCGACGTTCTCCCGCCCGGGATGCGTTTTCAAGGAGCCGCTGCCGCACTGGCATCCGGGCCCCGTTTGCTTCATGCATCTCGCCTTCAAGCGCACTTAACAGGTCCTGTACTTCATCTAACTCGAGATACTCATCATCACTGTACGCTTCTGTTTGGCCATCTTTCACTGCCATCAACTCCCGGACAGAGCTGTAGATGTTCTTTATCGCTGCACCGACATCGTTCGTTCGGAGGATCTTTTTCGGGTGCTGAAAGGGGGCAACTGGAACTCGATCATCGCTTGCCAGCGGGCCGGCAGGTTCGGGCTGAGCATCTGGCCGATGCCTCGAACTCGAAAAGCTTCTTCGTTTTGAGGGCGAGTGAGGCTTTGCTTTATCTGACAAATCTACCGGCATAGGCGAAACGTAATCTTCATCGAGCTTCGGAAAGACGCCGGCGTCTTCCATCAGCCCGGTGGTTGAAATGTACAGCTTTTGGAACAGGGGAAGTACTTTTAATTCATAGCCGGAATAAACACGCTGGCGGATCTCTTTCGACAAATCTACTTTGTGCATGGCGTGGTCAAAAGCATAGGTGAACACTGTTGTACTCAGGGGATTTGCGTTTTTGTTTTTCCAGGACGGAACCATCATTCCCATTCGTTGCGTCAGTTCAAACAGGAATTTCTCGTACATTCGTTCGCCGCGGGAAATAGTATTTTCGACTGCCAACCAGGCTTCAAACTCTTCAGTATTGACCAACGAAAGTTTCACCTGCTCCTGGGACTGTTCTTTTCTCGCTTCGGTCTTTTTCTTACGCTCTTTAATTAATTCTTCAAGATTCCTCGGCTCGTCGAATTGACTAAGAATTTCCTTCAAAAAATCCTGGCTTACCTGCTTCTTCGCCTTTTCGAGGGACGACATTGCTTCAAAATATTCGCTTTGTTCCGTATTGGACTCGGCAACTTTGGCCAGTTCCAGTAGTTCCGTGTCCATATGCGAAAATATCGTCTGGCTCATCTCCGGAATAATCTGGGAAGCTGCTTTGCGCAGCAACGCAATAATTTTTCGGGCATCAACGGGCTTTAACTTACCCCTAAGGAGCGTCGCTGAGGTTTTTTTCTCAGGCATGCTTTTCCCCAGGCATTTTTTTTATCAGGCATGTTTTTTTGTCAGTCCGACTTTTGATGCCGATATCCATGATGCTAACGACCCGACCTTTGCGCTTGAAGTGTTTATCTTTTCCACGAGAGGGAATACTAAAGAGGATATCGACTGCCTTACCCTGGTTCATACCGGGCAAACTTTGCCGGGAACGACCATTTTGTTCGAACAATAGCCTATCGATACCACAACAATCCTGAATCTGGCAAAGCCAGGATCTTTCGATATTAGCGTTTATCAAAGCGTTCAACCTTAGGGCCTGTTTCGTGGTGGTGCGATAGTCCATGGCTACAATAGATTAGAGATCGATTCATGATACCAAGCCCCACCGATTTATATAGTCCCCTGGCAGTTACCTTGAGCGAACAGCCATTGCCCAGCAGACTCCAGAGCTTCGCCGGGCGCTTCATTTTGGTCAGCCATTACGCCTTCAATCGCTGACGGTTAGAACCGGTAAAAGCTGGGCCAAACATCGGGGAATATGAGCCGATGGGGATATTACTGTAACCGCCTTTACCGGGTGTTAACTTCTTACCCTGGCGACCGCACTCTGCCACCCCTCATATAGGCCCGCAGCGGTCTCTGGCGGCATAACAGGCTCAAATCGCTGTTCCAGCTGCCATTTCGCTGCAACGTCGTCCAGTTCAGCAAATATGTCCGCTCTTAGCCCAGCCAGATAGGCAGCGCCTAATGCGGTCGTCTCAATAACGCGAGGCCTGTCTATTGGTAACTGCAGGACATCTGCAAGATGCTGCGTAAGCCAGCTATTCTCGACCATACCACCATCAACCCTGAGAATCGTTGGCACCGCCCCATCCTGCTGCATCGCAGACAGTAAATCCTGCGTCTGGAAAGACACTGACTGGAGCGTTGCAGTAACAATATCGGCAATCCCAGAGTCACGGGTCAGGCCGAGTATTGCACCCCTGGCGTTGGGGTCCCAATACGGCGCACCCAATCCTGTGAAAGCCGGGACCAGATAAACACCATGATTTGCCGAGTGTGCCCTGGCAATAGATTCCGTTTCTGATGCCTTCGATACCAGTTTAAGGCCATCGCGGAGCCACTGTACCGCAGCACCTGCCACGAAGATGCTTCCTTCAAGGCCATAGGTAACCTTGCCGTTAATACGGTATGCCACCGTTGTCAGGAGTTTGTTTTTTGACTCGATGGCTTCACCGCCAGTATTCATGATCACAAAACAACCCGTCCCATAAGTGCTCTTGGTCATTCCCTCTTTGAAGCAACCCTGACCAATCAATGCTGCCTGTTGGTCACCTGCCATGCCCAGTATTGGAATCGCTGCGCCAAACAGGTCCGGATCTGTGTAACCAAAATCTGCACTACAGTCTTCAACTTCGGGCAACATTGCTCGCGGCACATTTAGCCTGGCCAGAATCTCTTCGTCCCATTTCTGCTCGTGGATGTTGAATAACATGGTCCTGGACGCATTGGTCGCATCAGTTTTATGGCTCGCGCCGCCGGTGAGGCGCCAAAGTAAATAGGTATCTACTGTCCCAAACAGCAACTCCCCGGATTGCGCTCTTTGCAACGCGCCATCGACATGATCAAGGATCCATTTCAATTTGGTGCTTGAGAAATACGGATCTAGCAACAACCCCGTCTTGCCGGTAACCCAGGGTTCGAGCCCCTCATCGATAAGGGTTTCACAAAAACCTGCAGTTCGACGATCCTGCCAGACGATAGCGTTGTACACCGGTTCACCGGTTTTCTTATCCCAGACGATGGTGGTCTCTCTCTGGTTGGTGATACCGATACCTGCTATATCTGAAGCTAGCACTCCATTTTGCTTAAGCACTTCCTTGCAAACATCAACCGTCGACCGCCAGATGTCCTCTGGATCATGTTCTACCCACCCATCATTGGGGAAGTGCTGATCAAATTCCTGCTGTGCAACACCCAGGGGCTCAAACTCACTGGAAAACAAAATAGCCCGGGTGCTTGTCGTTCCCTGGTCGATCGCTAGCAAGTACGTCATCTGTGGATACCTATTATTCTCCGAGTCGGCACTATTATGTATTTGCCGACCAAGATCAATCTATCCACCGGGACAGCAAAAAACCCGCTCTACGCCCCTAGTTGTCAGGCGCTTGTCGCCGACATTCTATATAGGCACAATACCCCCCTTTTTTAAGCTTCCAGACGGAGAAGAGTATGCGCGACGTAGTCGTTGTAGATAGTGTAAGAACAGGGCTGGCTAAATCATTCAGGGGAACCTTCAACCTGACCCGACCAGACGATATGGTGGCGCATTGCATTGATGCCCTGCTTGAGCGCAACCCAACGTTGGATCCTGTCGAAGTAGAAGACGTTATAGTCGGTGCAGCAAGCCAGACCGGTGAGCAAGGCGGCAACATCGCACGACTCGCAGTGATTATTTCGCAACTACCCATTACCACGGCAGGATCCACGATCAGCCGGGCATGTTCATCCGGCCTGAATTCCATCGCATTTGCGGCTAACCAGATCGCGAGTGGTTGTTCAGAAGTCATGATTGCGGGTGGTGTTGAGTCCATTTCAGCCAATCAAAGACAAACACCGGGAAAATCAGACATTCACCCGACTATTCGGGAGAAGTCTCCAGACATTTTTATGGCGATGGGTAACACTGCTGAAGTTGTGGCTCGGCGCTACAGCGTATCACGCGAATACCAGGACGAGTTTTCCCTTGAAAGCCAGAAGCGCACCGCCGCAGCACAACAGGCGGGTTTGTTTGATGACGAAATCGTACCGATGAAGACCAAGTACGCGAAGATTGTTAACAAGGAAACCAAGGAAACTGAAATCGTCGATGGCGTTTGTGTCGGTGACGAATGTAACCGACCTGAAACGACGCTTGAAGGACTTGCGAGCCTTAAGCCCGTATTCGAAGAAGACGGCACAGTAACTGCTGGTAACGCATCACAGCTATCTGACGGCGCATCCATGACGCTGGTGATGAGTGCTGAACGCGCGCAGCAACTTGGACTTGAGCCAATGGCATACTTCCGCGGCTGGACTGTCGCTGGATGTGAGCCAGATGAGATGGGTATTGGACCAGTATTTGCCGTACCCAAGTTGCTCAAAGCCAATGACCTGACCATGGCCGACATTGACCTGGTTGAACTGAACGAAGCCTTCGCTTCACAGTGCCTGTATAGCAGGGATGCCCTGGAAATTGATCCCGAGATCTACAACGTCAATGGTGGCTCAATCTCAATCGGCCATCCTTTCGGCATGACGGGTTCTCGTCTCACCGGCCACATTCTTCGTGAGCTCAAGCGTCGCGAGAAGAAGTACGGCATTGTGTCCATGTGTATTGGTGGCGGTATGGGTGCGGCCGGGCTCTTTGAAGCCTGCTAAACCCACTGTAGTACATCTTGCATAGCAGCATAAAAAAGGGACCAGCAGGTCCCTTTTTTATTGCCTGAAGCCCAGGCTATTTCCAGGCATCGAGCTGTTTCGACAAACACGCCATAAAGGTAACCGGCTGGTCAAGGAACAGGTGATGCTGGGCATCTGCCAGTTCGGTGACTTCAAGGTTCGGGAGAAGGGATTTCATGTGCTGCGCACTTTTTGAGCTGAACGAATCACTGTCAGCGCCATAAATCAACGCGCACTTGATGGCGATGGATTTGAAGTCAGCCTCCAGGTCCTCATATGCCTTCATCCGGGAACGCTGCTCTTCATCGAACTTCCAGCCAAAGCCATCATCGATATATTCGATCGAGGTCCGGGCGATGTGATCTACAACATACTGGTTCTGACATTGCTGGGGGGGCTGCAGGCGGAATCTCGAGCGGGCGATTTCCGAAGTGGGATAGGTTTTTGCTCTCGCGAGCCGGTCAGGCTCCGGAGGAGTCACATCATCAGGATGTTTGACGCCTGAATCCAGCAGGATCAGGCCCTTGAAACGATCAGGGTATTGCGCCACTGCACGAATCGACATGATGCCGCCATAGCTATGTGACACCAAAATGGTATCGGGCCCCATGCTGCACTTATCAGCAACCGCAACAATTTCCTGGGCATAAAGGTCAGCGGAATACTCGTCCCGATGGTCACTGTCTCCCATACCGGACATATCCACCGCTACGCTCTGGTAATCATCCTTATAGGATGGAGCAATAAAGTCCCACCAGTGTGAATGAGCGTTGTGCCCGTGAACAAAAAGCAAACCCGGGTTTCCCGGTTCACTCCAGTAAAGGTAGTTGATATCGGAGCCTTCAACATCGACGAACCCTGATTCGGGTTTGGTATCAATGGCTTCCCAGAACCAGTCAGGCGTCGTATAGCTCGAATCACTCATTAACTGTTTACTCTCCTGCGAGCCTATTATCTAGGTGTTCATTCTTTATATGACCAATCGCTAAGGGATCAGGCTTTATCGTCTCAAGCTACCTGCGAATACTTCTTCAGGTGGTAATCTACATTACCAAACAGTGTCTCAATGGCAGTGATGCGTTTAAAGTAGTGACCTACGTTGAGTTCGTCAGTCATACCCATGCCACCATGCAGTTGAATGGCGTTCTGGCCGACAAACCTGCCACCCTTGCCAATCTGGACCTTTAATGCTGACACCGCTTTAAGGGCTTCAACTTCATCACCTTCGCTCATGCGAAGGGCAGCCATGTAGAGCAGGGATTTTGCCTGCTCATGCTCCATGAACATATCTACCATCCGGTGCTGTAGTACCTGGAATTTTCCAATTGGCTGCCCGAACTGTTCGCGGGTCTTACAGTATTCAACGGTTGTCTTGTACAGCACTTCCATTGCACCAACTGCTTCTGCACCAACGGCAAGAATCGCGTTATTGATCCCAATCTCAAGAAGCCCAAGGCCTTTATCGACTTCACCCAGGACAGCGCTTGCGGCTACTGACACTTTGTCCAAATTGATTTCAGAAGCCTGCAGGCCATCAATTGTTGGGTAATCGCGTTTTGATATCCCGCTAGCTGAAGCGTCAACCAGAAAAAGTGTGATTCCGGATTCGTCTTTTTGATCACCGGATGTCCTTGCTGGAACAACCAGAACGTCTGCTGACGGACCACCAAGCACCACACCCTTGAAACCGTTAATGACGTAGCCGTCGCCTTCGACTTTCGCTGTTGTCGTAACGTCAGCGAGATTAAATCTTGCTTGCGGTTCCACATAGGCAAGGGACGCCAGTTTTGTTCCCGCTATGATCTCGGCGAGCGCTCCCTCAATGTGCTCCGTGGTGCCACCGGCTTCAATCACAGAACCTGCCATGATGACTGTGGAGACGTAAGGCTCAACTACCAGGCCTTTGCCAAATTCTTCCATCATAATCATCGTCTCGACGGCAGTGCCCCCAAAACCACCTGACTCCTCTTTGAAAGGAAGCGCCAGCCAACCCAACTCTGCAAAAGTTGCCCAATTTTCGCGACTGAAGCCCTCTTCAGACTGTAATATTTTCTGTCGGGCGTCGAAGGTGTAACTATTCTGGATATATCGCTGGATGCTATCCTGCAAGAGACCCTGCTCCTCTGAGAAAGAGAAATCCATACAAACAAACTCCTGAAATTTGAACGCGCTGCGCCGGTGTCAATGCACCTAAAGAGCAGGGATCATAGGGTTTGTAACACCTATTTTCAAGGACACCGACCGAGGAATGAATTGACGCGGCCTGACCCCTTTCCTTATGCTGGTCCCATCAACAAATTCAGGCAAGGAGACACCCGTGGCAGAACCAACTATTGCGCAAAAATCGCCCTATGGCGTAGATGTCGAGGAAGGCAAAACATATTTCTGGTGCTCCTGCGGCAAGAGCACAAATCAACCGCTCTGCGACGGGTCTCACCAGGATACTGAATTCCTGCCAATGAAATTCAAGGCGACGGAATCAAAAAAAGTGTTTTTCTGTGGCTGCAAAATGACCGCCGGTAAGCCTATGTGCGACGGCACCCATAATGGTCTGTAACTGAAGATTCTTTAATTCATAGCGTCTTTAACCAAACGGTTTCTGATCAGGCGAGGGGAAAGCTGACAATCACCCTCGCGCCACCGAGCATGGAGTTGGTTATCACGATCCGACCGTGATAGCGATCTACAATCTCAGCGACGATAGCAAGCCCTATGCCCTGGCCGGCTTCCCTGCTATCCAGACGCAGCCCCCGCTCAAGGACAACATCTCTGTCGGACTCTGGGATGCCGGGGCCATTGTCTTCCACTGCAAGTTGCACTCTCCCTTCAACAACGACCGCAACGAGCCTTACCTTTCCCAGACCATATTTACTGGCGTTGTCCAGCAAGTTCCCCAACAGCTCCATAAGGTCACGCTCATCACCCGGAAAATTCACAGGTGAAATTTCCTCCAGAAATTCGATGTTCTTGTCCTTATATACCTTCTTTATCGCTGCCACCAGCTTATTGACAACCGGCCTGATGGGGGTCGAATTTCGGAACAACTTGCTCGAAGTCGACACCGCCCGCTCCAACTGGTACGACACGATATCGGTCATACGTGTCACCTGCTGATCCATTGCAGCAGCCACTTGCTCAACGGTCTGTTCGGGCTTTTCGGCTTCTGCCTTTAGAATAGCCAGCGGCGTCTTCAGGCTATGTGCGAGGTCCGCCAGCGTGGTTCGATAACGCTCCCGCTGGGCTCGCTCTTCTGATAAGAGAAGGTTCAGACTATGGGTTACCCCGTTTATCTCGGTTGGATACTGACCAACCAGATATTCCTGGCGACCTTCTTCAATCGCCTTAAGGTCATGTTCCAAACCCGCGATAGGCAGCAGCCCCCAATACATAATTGCGGCCTGCAGCAATACCAGCACAACAACTGCGGCAATAAGCCAGCCCCAGAGACTTTCCCTGAAGGTCGTCACTTCATTCCTGTACGGCGTAAAATCCTGCAGGACGACATAAACGAAACGCGCGTCACCCAGGGCACTCTCCCAGATGACGGGATAGGTCAGGTAAAAAAGAGGGCCGCGCCCCGCCGCTGCCGGCAACTCGCTGAATGTCACGACACCCGCGGTATCTTGCGCTAATAAAACACCTTTTGCCCGCTCACCCAGGTCAAGATCCAGCGCCGAACCACTGCGCCATACTTCATTACCATTCGGTGTAAAAACGAGCCCGAACAAACCCGAGCCCATCGCATTGAAGCCGGGTTCCTGCAGTTCAGCAGGAAGATACAGGTCGACCGCACCACCTTTGTTATCTTCAACACTGGCAGCGATCAACGCATAACTATGTAACTGGAGCCTTTCAGAAACTGCCTGCTCGGCACTCTGTCGAAAGGCATTATCAACGACGCCCCCAACGAGCCCCAGAAACACCACGAGTACCAAAGTAGCCGAGGACAGCATTCGTAACCGAAGCGAACCTCGCACTACACTGGAACCCCGTCTCATTCAGACAGTCCGAACCGATACCCCTGTCCCCGTACAGTTTCAATCGGCCTTAGCTGACTTTCCGGGTCGAGTTTTCTTCGAAGTCGACCGACGAAGACTTCGATAACATTACTGTCACGATCAAAATCCTGATAATAGAGATGCTCCGTTAACGCCGTCTTGGAGACAACATGACCGGGCCTCATCATAAGGTACTCCAGCAAATTAAATTCAAAGGCGGTCAGTTCCACTGCAGAACCGTTAACCCTGACGCTTTTTGCTTTTGTATCAAGGCTTACAGGCCCGATGTTAATGTCCCGGGCGATTGCGCCCGATGCACGGCGAATAAGCGCTTCAATTCTTGCCAGTAACTCCTGTATATGGAACGGTTTCACGAGGTAATCATCAGCACCCGCCGACAGACCCTGGACCTTGTCCTGCCAGTCCGCGCGGGCGGTCAGAATCAATACCGGATAATCCTTACCGCGCTCTCTGAGACGACTGATAACTTCCATGCCATTGAGTTTCGGAAGCCCAAGATCGATTATCGCAAGGTCATAATCTACCGCTTCTCCCAGCGCAAGAGCATGGGCACCGTCAACAGCAGAATCCACCGAGTATCGGTGCCGATCAAGAATCTCGAGAAGCTGATCCCGAAGGGTTTCTTCATCTTCAGCTAGCAATATGCGTCGCGACATGCTCGCCTCACTCAAATACTTCGCCGGAGTTACCGTCGACAAAAACAGATTTGACCACACCATTGGTAGATAAGGTCCTGACCCGATAAACCGGCGGTCCCTTGTCATCCAGAAGAGAGACGCCCAAAATTCTCGAAGCCGTATAACGCTCTTTTACCAATGATGCGGCACGTTTGTTAGATATGCCCGAACGGCTGCCGGAAACCAGCTGGTTTGGTGCCAGACCGTAAACCGGAGCAGGCCTTCTACCATCTTTTTTCTCATGAGGCCCTGCCAATAAATCCGACACGCCAATTGGACCCACCGTAAACAACAACACAATGACAAATTGAGATAGCTTTCTCATTTCCTTTCCCGCATCGTTCCTCTGTCGTTTACCTGAATGGCCATGATATCGCACTTGATATGGCTGTACCTTAGCGACCGGCGACTGAATATCACCTGAATTAGTTAACCCGCACATCCTGAATCGAATGACCCTCATCCAGGGAAACGACCACACTGGCTCGACCAGTCATTTCCTCGAGCATCCAGCCAGTGATTCGCTCATAGTATGCAACGAACTGCCTGACCTCCATTTCGGACATCACTTTACTGCCACCCCCCCGGTTTGCCAGTTCCTGCTCCTGCTGGAAGCGCCAGCGCACTATCGCCTCAACTGATGGCGCTCTGAAAAAGATCTGGGCACTGGCTTGAAACACAGACTGGTATTGAGAAAGTTGCTCGTTCACATACCGGCGCCATAACCCATCAGGGTCCTGGGTTCTTTCCAGGTCATTGATGGGATGCATCAACCGTTCCTGTGGTTCGGGAACCGCGCCCCAACACCAGCCTTCGCACAGAATAACTGTCGCGGGTTCAGCTTCCAGCCATTGGGAATTTCGGTCATCCTCACCTTTGTTGAAAACCGGGACTTCAACCGACCGCCCCTGAAGAAGGTCAGTCAGCACTTTCTCCATGAGCACCAGATCATGCGTGCCGGGTACCCCCCGAACACCGAGCAAAGGATGAATATCCGCAGCAACCCGCTGTCGATATTCCAGTGGCAGGTAAAAGTCATCAAGGGAAAGGATAGTTGTGCTCGTGTTGAAACAATCATGGAGCATTGAGGCTAACAGTCGGCTCATCGTGCTCTTACCGGTTCCCTGGGCACCGGCAATAGATACTACGATCGTTTGTTGAGCCGATTCGCTCGCCAGTCTTGCGATGTTTACTGCAAGAAAAGCTACCAGGCAAAAAACCGGGTCACTGTCGAGTGCACCCGCGAGCTTACCGAACGGCTGTCGATAAGACGCCAGTTCAGAGGGTAATTGATCACTGTACTCAGGAAATTTCACGGGCAAAAGGCGGCAAAGAATTCAAAATAACCTTACCATAGGACTTAGACACCACGCGACGATCCAGCAAGGTCACAGTGCCTTCATCGGTTTCAGTCCTCAGTAATCGCCCTGCAGCCTGAACCACCCTGAGTGCCGCGTTCGGCAACATCACTTCGTAAAAAGAATTGCCACCTTTCTCCTCAATCCACTCAGACAGCGTTGCATCTACCGGGTCATCAGGTACCGAGAATGGAATTTTCGCTATCACGACATGGCGGCAATAATCACCGGGCAAATCTACGCCTTCGGAGAAACTGGCCAGACCAAAGATACAGCTTGCCTCACCACGATCAACAGCACTCCGATGGCGACCGAGAATTTCCATTTTCGATAATTCACCCTGCATCAATATTCGTTCGCGAAACGCTTCATCAATATCATCGAACACTCGTAACATTTGGCGCCACGAGGTGAACAATACCAAGGCACCGATCTCTTTATCGAGCAGGTCCGGAATCAGTTCCGCTATCTCCTGTGTGTGCTGGTCAGCCTGTCCAGGATCGGTACGCATCTTTGGTACTGCAAGAACCGCCTGTTCCTGGTATCGAAACGGACTGGCCAGACTGGTGAATACCATGTCTGCTGGAATCCCGGATTTGGACTGGAAACTGGAGAAATCCCTGGCGACCGACAGGGTTGCTGAGGTTAGTACCGCACCTGCGCAACGTGACCACAGTCTCTCAAACAGCTCATCTGCCACCGAAACAGGATGACACGACAATTGTATTTCCATGCCTTCGGTCTGTCCCTGGGTCGAAAACCCAACCCACCTCGCATAGGGAGGCGAATGCTCCGCTACGGAGAAGTTATGCCAAAGCTCAGCGGCCGCAGACACGCGCGTAGAAATGGAACCTACCACTGACAACCAATTTTCAACGCTCTCCCGCTGCGCGGCAGAGACGTCTTCCAAAGTACTTTCGATGAGTGGCAACACCCGGTCCACCCGATCATCCAGGCGCACGAAACTGTTCGCCAACTGCTTTGAGACCTCGGTAATATCATTGCCGACCCGACCCCGAGGAAAGCGATACTGCCAGCCGTCATCTTGTTCTTCTGCGTCAACTTTAAGCAACTGTAGCACCTGGGCCGCGTCATCCAGCCTCCGGCTTGCCTGTTGCACTGTGGAATCAACATCGTTGATAAGGCCGGAACCAATAGCGGGTACTTCTGCACTGGCGAGTTTCAAGCTGGTTGGGATCTGTTGTAACCAGGTTTTTGTCGCATAAAGCGCCAGAAAATGAGAAAAGTGATTGCCGGCCTTTTCAGGCAGATGATGACCCTCATCGAAGATATAAATTGTATCTTCCGGATCAGGCAGCACCGCGCCTCCCCCCATCATCAGATCGGACAGAACCAGATCCTGATTGGTGACAATGCAATCAACCCGGTGAATATTCTCGCGTGCTCTGTAAAAGTAGCAATTTTCATAATGGCTGCATTGGCGATGAGTGCACTGGGCGTGGTCCGTTGACACCCGGGCCCAGGTTGCATGATTAATCTCTTCCGGCCAGCTGTCTCGTTCCCCATCCCACTCCCCTTTGCCGAGCGCCGTCAGCATTGAATCAAAAATCGCCGAATCGACCTGATCACTGTCGCCAGCCGCATTTTCAAAAAACGAAAAGGCCTGGTTTCCCTGACTGGTATCCTGCAACGCAAGGTCAAGGCGGGACAGACAAAGGTAACGCCTTCTGCCTTTCGCCAGAGCAAAGGAAAACTCCAACCCTGAGTGCAAGCGGATATCAGGCAGATCCTGGTAGACTATCTGCTCCTGCAATGCGACCGTTGCTGTGGCAATAACAATTTTCTTTTTTAGCTGTTTTGCTATCGGAATGGACGCTATGGCGTAGGCGATTGTCTTACCGGTTCCTGTCCCAGCTTCGACCACGCAGACGCTGTTATCTTCAGGTACATTACCGAGTGTCCGGGCTATTTCCGCAATCATGGTTTTCTGGCAGCGCCTGGCCCGGTATCCTTTCTCTTCGAGCAACCGGGAATACGCCCTCTGGATATCTTCCTTGAGTGCTTCAGTCAACATAAGAATTGGAAATCATCAGGAGCAGTAACATGTGGACCACGATCATATCACCATTGAGCAGAAGCCTGAGCCTGATCAGGCTCATTCTGCTAAACGTTTTCAGCCTGCTGTTGCTTGTGCCGTGTTTCGCCAGAAGCCATGACCTGCCACTCGAGGCATTGAGACTGCCACCCGGGTTTCAAATATCTGTGTTTGCAGAACTGGCGAATCCACGACAGCTAGCCCTGAGCGAATCAGGTATTGTCTACGCTGGAAGCCTTCGCGCTGGCAATCTATATGGCGTCCTTGATGCCAATTCGGATGGGTCCGCAGACAAAGTAGTGACTATTGACCATAACCTGACCCTACCTACCGGCATCGCTATCCGGGACGGCGACCTATATGTCGGCGCGGTTAATAAACTCCTAGTTTATCAAAATATCGACCGGACATTCGAAGCCAGCCCCGAACCCTTTGTCCTCTATGACCAACTGCCAGAAGAAACACACCATGGCTGGAAATACCTGGGGTTCAGCCCGGAAGGTAACCTCTTTTTTAATGTTGGCGCCCCCTGCAATGTCTGCGTAAAAGAAAACCCCTGGTTCGCGACCATCATGCACCTGGACATTGAACGCGTGCCACTACAACCTGAAATATTCGCCAGAGGGGTACGCAATTCAGTCGGCTTCAGCTGGCACCCTGGCACTGGAGAACTGTGGTTCACGGACAATGGCAGGGATCTTCTTGGCGACGACACACCGTCCTGTGAACTCAACCGGGCACCTATCGCAGGGTTACATTTCGGATTCCCCTATAGGCACGCCAGCTCTGTGATTGACCCCAAATTTGGTGCTCCGACTTTCCCCGTCGAACCCCCGGTGGTAGAACTGGGCCCCCACGTTGCACCACTGGCTATGAAATTTTATACCGGCGCCATGTTCCCGGAGCGATACCGCGGGGAAATATTCATTGCCGAACATGGCTCCTGGAACCGCACACCGGAGGCCGGACACACGGGATACAACATCACCATCGTTAACCCTGAAACCGGCGCAACAAGTATCCTGATAGATGGCTGGCTACAGAACAACGTGGCCTGGGGAAGACCCACGGACATTCTGGAGATGCCCGATGGCAGTCTGCTAATCGCCGACGACCGCGCCAATGTTATTTACAGGCTAAGCTATGAGGTTCCATAAGCCCGGGGCACAGTAGAACCGGATAGACTACTCCCGTTGGCCGACGCGGTTGTGGTCAGCCCCTAAGGAGCGGCATACTGCTTGCTAAAAAGGAGATAGCCATGATTGGAGCAGATGCCGTAGTCAGCGCCCTTAGGAAAATAGGTGCCACTCATGTTTTTGGGATTGTGAGCATTCACAACATGCCCATCTTCGACGCCATCAGCCGCGATGGCACTATACAGATAATCGATTGCCGACATGAAATGGGCGCCACCCATGCTGCAGACGGCTATGCGCGCGCGACCGGTAAAACCGGCATTGCGATTGCCAGTACCGGGCCGGGTACCACCAATACCGTAACCGGACTTTACGAAGCCCAATATGCATCCTCCCCTGTTCTGCTGATCACCGGTCAGGCAGAAACCGGGTTCTACGGCAAAGCACAGGGTTATGTTCACGAAGCGGAAGCGCAACTGCCAATGCTCAGAACAGTTACCCGACGGGCTGAGTCGGTTCGAATCGCCGCAAGGATTGAAGACACGATTCTGGAAGTCGCGAACGATATCAGTTCCGGTAGACCATCTTCCGGAGCCGTCGAAATCCCAATTGACCTGCAGTACGCTGAAGTCAGTGAGAGCGGACAGGGCTTCAATCCAGTTAACCCTGAAATGGCGGGCGATCTTGACCGCGCCGTTTCGTTAATTACCGCCAGCCGCAAACGAATCATCATCGCCGGTGGCGGCGTCACCTATGGGGGAGCTTCTGACGCATTAACTCGCCTCGCCGAGAAACTTCAGGCGCCTGTTTTTATGACACCCAATGGCAGGGGGGCCATTACCGAGGATCATTCTCTGGCCATTGGTAACCTGTACCAGAGCAGAAAGCTGCACGGCGACATGATGGATGCTGACCTGACCATAGCGATCGGCACCCGGTTCCAGGTTGGCGTTGGCGGTTCGGGGGCCGCGCTGATACCGCCAGGCAAGTTGCTTCATATTGATATCGACGCATCGGTCGTCGACCTGGTACACAAATCGGAAGCCTCGCTGATCGGCGATGCTGCAGAAATTCTGCCAGCGATTGATGCTGCCATGAACCCGGAACCTTGCCCGCCTGAATTTGTTGAAAAAATCCAGACAGCGAACCGCGAACTCAGGCAAAAATTGAGGAAGCGGTTAGGTTCGGACTACGAAGGCATCCTGGACGCCATACGCGAACATGCACCCAGGGATACCCTGATCGTCAGGGATACAACTGTTCCTGCGTACAATTTTGTTAACCAGCTTTTGCCGATATACGGACCACGAACGTTCATCGGTCCAAATTCTGCCGCCATAGGCCCCGGTCTTCCTTTGGCAGTTGGCGCGGCCGCTGGCACCGGCAAGAAAACCGTTGTTATACACGGTGACGGCGGGTTTATGTTCCATGCAACGGAACTAGCGACTGCGGCCCAGTATCAGCTTCCCATGGTGATCTGCGTGTTCAATGACGGCGGTTACGGTGTTCTTCGCGGTCTTCAGTCCCAGCAGTTTGAAGGTCGATACAGTGACACTGATCTCGGGGTTGTGGATTTCGCCGGGCTGGCCGAAAGTATGGGTGTGACCGGAGTGGGTGTGCAAACTTTGACCGAGTTCACGACGGCGTTCGAAGCTGCCATGGACCGTGAAGGACCCACACTGCTCAACATCGACATGAGGAAACTGATACCGATGCAGGGGAGCATACTACCCGCGCAGTAAATTCGACCCGCAACATTTTACGAGCAGGAGACCTCTCTGAGGAGGCGCTTGCGCCGCAAGTAGGGATGACGGTGGTGGCGAGGTACAAACGCCCGATAGACGACCATTACGAAAACAACTTGCGGAACCATCCACCGTTAAATTTCGCCTCACACTCGTTGAGCTGCGCTCGGTAGACGCCGGATCGCTTGGATACCTTTGTCGCGACATCCTTTAACCACTGTTTGTTCTTATAACTTCGGCGGGCAAACCCACCCTGTCCTTCGTGGTAGGCGAGATACAGGTGATAGGCATCCGATTTGCTTATCTTGTTCTTACGCTGGCTTTGATCGTTATACCAGCCGATAAAGTCTATGGCGTCATCAAACTTGTTCCTGTCTGCACCGCCTCTACCTGTGGCGCGCTGGTATGCGCGCCAGGTGTCATTGGTCGCCTGGGCGTAACCGTATGCACTCGCCGGTCTTGGACCAGGTAATACCCACAATATTTTTGTTCTTGGCGGTTTCGCTCGCGCCATGAACGATGACTCCTGGTACATCATCGACATCATTACCGTGATGTCTGTTCCCCAGCGTCGTGATGATTTCTTGGCGTCTTTATACCAACCTTTCTTTTCGGAGAATATTTTGCAGATGTCATTCTTGTTCTCCGGTGGCGCGCTTGTGCAGCCCATCAGAACGATAACCAGGAAGAACACGAAACTTCGCCGTATCTTTAGCAACTGGGCACTAGGCATCGTATACCTCGAGACGCCGCAGCAGATCTGCCTCTGACAGAACGGCAACACCAAGCTCCTGCGCCTTGGTTAACTTGGAACCGGCGGCATCACCGGCAACCACATAACTGGTTTTAGCCGAAACTGAACCCGACACCTTCGCCCCGAGCGAAATCAACCTCGCCTTGGCATCACTTCTGGTTAGGGTCGTCAGGGTTCCGGTCAGCACATAGGTCTCACCCGCAAGCGCACTAGAGGCTGCAGAGGGCGCTTGTTCCTCCCAAAAAACACCACTTTCCAGCAAACTATCAATGACCTGGTGGTTTATTTCCTGCTGGAAAAAGTGTGCGATGTTTTTCGCGACAATCGGGCCAACATCAGGGACCTCCTGCAAAGAATCTTCATCAGCCTGCCGAAGTGGTGCGATCCCGTGATAGAACTGCGCAAGATTTCTTGCGGTCGACTCACCTACTTCCTGGATGCCCAATGCGTAGATGAACCGCGGAAGGGTCGTTGTCTTACTTTTTTCCAGCGCCTCAAGCAGGTTGTTGGCAGATTTCGGCGCCATGCGCTCTAGATTCACCAACTGTTCCAGGGTCAACTGGAACAGGTCTGCCGGACTACTGATCAGACCTTCGTCGACGAGCTGGTTAACAAGCTTGTCACCAAGGCCTTCAATATCAAACGCGAGCCTGGACGCAAAATGCCGGATACGCTCTTTTCTTTGTGCCGAACATCTAAGACCACCAGTACAACGGGCGATCACCTCACCTTCCGCCTGAAGTACTTCTGAGCCGCAGGCCGGGCACTGCGCTGGCAGGATAATTTGCCGTATTTGTCCCGACCGCTTGTCTCGTAGAACTGAAACAACTTTCGGAATAACATCCCCCGCTCTTTGGATAATAACCGTATCCCCGATAACAAGATCCAGCCGGGCCACCTCATCCATATTGTGCAACGTCGCGTTACTGATGGTCACGCCACCGACATGCACCGGTTTCAGTCGGGCAACCGGGGTAATAGCCCCGGTTCTACCTACCTGGAATTCGACATCTTCAAGGACCGTGATGCCTTCTTCCGCGGGGAACTTGTGGGCAATTGCCCAGCGCGGCGTTCTGGTCAACATCCCCAGCTTTCGTTGCGCTGCTATCCCGTCAACCTTAAATACAACGCCATCAATCTCATAATCCAGAGATGAGCGCAGCGCCCCCAGCTTTCTGTAGTATTCAATGCAGCCATCCACACCGACGACGGTTTCAATCAACGGATTGACCCTGATACCCCAGGAAGCAAGGGCTGCCAAAACCCCCGACTGTGTTTCCGGCAGTTCGCCGCCTTCAACAATACCGACACTATAAGCAAACATCGTTAACGGGCGGCGGGCAGTTTCACGCGAATCAAGCTGGCGGAGCGTCCCGGCGGCGGCGTTCCTGGGATTAGCAAACACTTTCTGCCCCGCTTTTTCTGCCGCCTGGTTCATCTTGTCGAATGATGACAGTGGGAAATAAACCTCTCCCCTGACTTCGATCCTGGCGGGATAGCCCTCGCCCATCAGGGACAGCGGTATCGATTCAATCGTACGAACATTCCGGGTGATATCTTCGCCGGTTGCGCCGTCTCCCCGTGTCGCGCCCCTTATCAGAGAACCGTTCTCATAGAGCAGTGACACAGCCACTCCGTCAATTTTAGGTTCGCAGTCGTAATCGATATTCGTTGCCAATTCGAGCCTGGATTTGATCCGGCGATCAAAATCCCACATGTCGTCTTCGCCAAAAGCATTGTCAAGAGACAGCATAGGCAGCTCATGTTGCACCTGGGAAAAAGCAGGCAGCGGCACGGACCCTATGCGTTGGGTGGGTGAATCGTCCGACACCAGGTCTGGGTGTTCCTGCTCTAGTGCCTTCAGGTCTCGGAATAGTCGATCAAACTCGGCGTCTGAAACCCGGGGTTGGTCAAGTGTGTGGTACTGATGATTGTGGTGATTAATTTGTTGCCGCAGCGAAGCGACCAGCTGCACCACATTCTTTGCAGGAGCCGTTTCTTTCTTGTCTGGATTCTTCTCGGCCATAGGTCACAGTAAGGTAGCGTGTCGCACTCGGTTTAGCCAGAGGCCAAAAGATTGCTTACGCAGAATGCTTATACAGAAATTCAGTAAGGGATTGGCGACAATGTTCTATGGTCTGCGGCGTCATCACGCTTCTGGTCTCATCCCGCACTTCCCCGTTCAGCTCCTGAGCGACCCTATTGGCAACAGACAACATTGAATCAAGTACCTGCAAGGGAGCCGCAAGCTCATGAACTCTCATGAACAGGCTTATACCCGGTGTAGAGAATTCATCAAGGGAAGAGAGGTTGAAAGTTCCCGGTTCAACCGCGCTCGCAAGGCTGAACAGCTGTGCACCTTCATCATCCAACTGGTGAAAGATATCCATCTCACCAAAGGTCATGCCGCTATTGAGCAGAACTTCCACAAGTCCCTGCCCAAGAAACGGCTCGTCGAGCGCCAATACGTAAATCACCACAAACATTTCCGGCTTACGTATCGGCACGGCAACTTCTTCTACGGATTGATCCGCCTCGCTCTTGGGCGCTTTCCTGGCAGGAGGAGCTTTGGCGGGCGCCTCATCAACAGAATGATCAACGACAGATTCTTCTGGCTCCGCAATGACAGATTCTTCTGGCTCCGCAATGGGCTCCGGACCAGGCTCCGGGGTAAACGCCGGAGGCGAGTCGGTCTCGGGTGAATCAGGGGATGAAGTCGCACTCATTGATGGGAGTTCAACAGAGTCCATCAGCAGGGGGGCATCATTACCCGGGATAACCGGACTGGCCTTTGAATCAAGAAGCCGGGCGCCACCATTAGGCAGTTCGGCTTTGAACAGGCTTAAATCGTCGACATCGTCGCCTTCTCCCTGCTTGCTCAGGAAGCGCCGGTCGAGCTTCATCTTGATATCATTCTGGCCTGACCGCATCCGAAAGTACCCATGCAGCAGCACGCCGATGATGAATATCGGCCCAAGGATCAGCAACCATTGTCTTAAATCAAAATCCACAGCTGGGTCCTCGCAGTTGGATCGTGGTTATCAATAACTATACAGCAGCCAAAGCTAAAGCTTCATCAACGTCAACAGATACCAGCCTGGATACACCGGGCTCGTGCATGGTGACGCCCATTAACTGTTCACCCATTTCCATCGCCACCTTATTGTGGCTGATGTAAATAAACTGTACGGTCCGAGACATTTCCTTAACCAGTTCGGAATATCGAACGACATTGGCATCATCAAGTGGCGCATCAACCTCATCCAGTAAACAGAAAGGTGCAGGGTTGAGGCTGAAGATCGAAAACACCAGCGCGATGGCCGTGAGCGCTTTCTCCCCGCCCGACAGCAGGTGAATGCTGGCATTACGTTTTCCGGGTGGTCTGGCCATGATACCAACACCGGTATCCAGCAAGTCTTCTCCGGTCATCTCAAGGTAAGCGTGCCCCCCACCAAACAGTTTGGGGAACAGCTGCTGCAGCTTCGAATTAACCTTGTCGAACGTTTCCTTAAATCGGGTTCTTGTCTCAATGTCGATTTTCCGGATGGCGTTCTCCAGCGTTGCCAGTGCCTTTTCCAGATCTTCGTTTTGTGCATCAAGGTATAATTTGCGCTCAGACTGCACCTTGTACTCATCGATTGCCGCAAGATTAATGGCACCAAGACGTTGAATCCTGTTACCCATACGAACCAGCCTCTGCTCCCATTCTTCCTCACTTGCTTCCTCCGGAATTCGGGCAAGCAGTTCTTCGAGAACCTGCTGATCTTCCTCGAGCTGTTCCTTAATGGTCGTTCTTCGAACTTCAAGTGTCTGGCGTTCCAGCCTGACTCTTTCAAGGCTGGAACGCACGACTTCGATCTGCTCTTCAATCCCGGCGTGATTCTGGTTCAGTTCGCGAATCTGGTGTTCGGTCGCTTCAGTTTTCTGGCGAACCGTGGCCAGTTGATTTTCAACGCTCAAGCGTTCCTCGAGTTGTGAATCAAGCTCTGTTTTAAGCTGTCCCTGCGGTTCTTCGCTGGAACGAATGCTGTCTTCGAGGTCAGTCTTGCGTTTTTTGAGAACTTCTTCCTGGTCCGACAACCGCGCCATCGCCTGCTCTGTCGATGATATTTTCGAGTTCAGCGACTGCACACGCAACGCCAGTTGATGGGCTGCGTTACTGTCGGTTTTGGCTTTTTCCCGGGCTTCATTCAGTTCTAGTGTGATGGATTCCCTTCGCTTAACCAGTTCATCACGACGGAAGGTATCGGCTTCCATGGCGTCCAGTGCAAGTTGCAACTGGTTGCGGGAACCACCCAGTGATTCCTGGTCGGTTTCCATGTGCTCGAGCATTTCACCAATTTCCGCGTTGGCCCGGCCAAGGTCGTTACGAATCTGTTCCGCCTGAACGCGTTTGGTACCGAGTTGAGCACGGGTTTCTCCAAATGCTCTTTGCTGTTCAGACAATCGTTTCTGTTGCTGGTCGCGTTCAGACTCGGCCTGCTGAAGACCGGCCATGCCTGAGTCCAGCTCGCCATTAAGTCGCTCAACATCGCCAGCGGCACGGCTGATTTTGTCAGCCAGGGATACAAGTTCCTGCTGGCGCTTGATGATACCCGCCTGCGCATCCTTGTCCTTGTTCACTCTAAGCCAGCTTTTGCCCAGCCAGAGCCCGTCAGGCGTCACTATTGACTCGCCCGGCCCAAGGTTGCCACGCTCCGCCATGGCGGAGGCAAGATCCGGTGCTGTTTTGATCCCCTGCAGAAGAGGGCCTAATGTGGCGTCCCCTGATACGCGGGACAACAATGATCCTGACTCAACGGGAACCTGCGCTGCCAACGAATCTGGGCCACCGGTGGTAATAAAGTTGAGGTGCCCCTTCCCAAAATCACCAAGTAAGGCTGAAACGGCATCCAGTCCATCAACGCAAACAGCCTGCAGATGATCGCCCAACACGGTTTCGACCGCTGCATCCCAGCCATCTTCCACCTGGATATTCTCTGCCAGCCGGCCCTGGTCACCCAGACCATGCTTTTCAAGCCAATTAACCTCTGCATCATCCTGCTGACCCAACGCTGCCTGTTGCAGGGCTTCAAGAGAAGCCTGACGGCCTGACAGAGACTGCAGTTCACTTTTTCGGTCGTCCAGCAACCTGGTCATCGCCAGGTTTTCTTCTCGTTGTTTTTCGATCGTTTGGGACAGGCCTCCAAGCTCAGCATTGATACGCTCAAGCTGCGACTCCTGGGTCTGCAGCATTTCCTCCAGGGGACCGATTTCGCCTTCGACGGTATCCCCGGAAAGCCGTTCTACATCAGCTCGAAGTACAGCAATGCGGGTGTTAGCGCGATCGACAGATTGTTCCAACCCTTCAATACGTGATTGCTGAACCTCACCACGTTGCCTTGTTTCTGCGGCCGTCTGATTAAATTCATCCCACTCTTCCTGCCAGCCCTGCATGTTATGTTCCGCCGACGCGAACCGCTCAGCGGAGGCTACCTCAAGTGACTGTATTTCGCTCTGCTGAGGTGATGTAGACGCCAGATCCTCTCGGAGATTGGTAAGCTGCAGCTCATCCGCATTAAGATCCGCGCCTACTTTCCCGAGATTCTCAAGAACCTGATCAAGATCGCTACCCAGCTGGCGCGTGCGCTCGCTCTGGAACTGAATACTGTCTTCTATACGGGCTATTTCGGTACCGTGGTCGTAATAACGCTTCTGGACTTCGTTCAACTCATCCGACAATTCAGTGAGGGCTGCTCTTTTGGCTTCGATTTCTGCGTCGATACGGCGCTGGTCAGCGATTCGCGCTTCCTGCTCGATCGTCAGACGATCAATCTCATGGTCCTGTTTTCTGACATCCGCGGTCAGCCCATTCCACCTGAGCCCGGCCAGTCCAGCCTTGAGTTCACGTTCTTCTTTCTTTAACTCGGTGTAGCGCTCGGCGGATTTTGCCTGGCGTTCCAGATGAGTTAGCTGACGTTCCAGTTCATCGCGGAGGTCCGTCAGCCTGTCAAGATTATCGTTGGTATGACGTATACGTCGTTCAGTTTCCTTACGACGCTCCTTGTACTTCGAGATACCGGCCGCTTCTTCAAGGTAACTTCGAAGATCCTCGGGCTTGGCCTCGATCAGGTCGCTGATCATGCCCTGCTCGATAATAGAGTAGCTTCTCGGGCCCAAACCCGTGCCCAGGAACAGATCAGTAATGTCTTTCCTTCGGCATTTCTGGTTGTTCAGGAAATAGCCCGATTGGGCGTCACGAGTAACGACCCGTTTCACGGAGATTTCACTGTAGGCCGCAAATTCGCCGGACAGTCGGCCCTCTGTGTTGTCGAACATCAGCTCTATGCTGGCTTGCCCGACCGGTTTGCGCGTATTGGAACCATTGAAGATGACGTCCGTCATCGATTCACCACGCAGCGTCTTTGCCGACGATTCACCCATCACCCAGCGCACAGCATCAATAATGTTCGATTTTCCGCAGCCATTCGGACCAACAACGGCACAAAGGTTAGTGGGAAAGGGGACTGTTGTAGGGTCTACAAATGATTTGAAACCAGCGAGCTTAATTGCTTGCAATCGCATAAAATTACTTCACTCCACACCACCTGTGCGCTCAGCCCCGGCTAACACTGGTGGAAAAGGTCTATTTTATAAAAAATACTCGCTGGGCAATAGCTATTCTTGCTTTTTTCAGCAATTAATTTCACTTATCAACCGCACAAGGGTCAGGTCTAGAATCTATGGAAGCCATTGTTACGATCATTGTCCTGTTTGCGACGGTTATTACCGCCATTTTCTGGTTCGCTCCCCGACCACTACTGGATCCCAGACGACCAGGTCCACAGGTTCCTGCCTCTCTTGGACCGGCAGAACTTGAAACCTGGCTGACCGAACACGAGGCTGGCCATGCTGGTGTCATCGAAGGCACCGATGCCCGGATCGACTGGGCGAACGGGCCAGCTGTCACTGACCTCTGTTTCCTCTACGTCCATGGGTTTTCTGCTAGCCGACAGGAGATAGCACCCGTGACGAAACGCATCGCAGACCATTTCAACGCCAACGCTGTCTATGCACGGCTTGCCGGTCACGGGCTTTCCGAGAATTCGATGCAAGCCACAGCAGAACAATGGCTCCAGTCGATGGTGGACAGCTGGGAAATTGCCTCCCGGGTCGGTAAAAAGGTTGTTGTGATCGCGACTTCCACCGGCGCTCCGCTGTGTGTCTGGCTGAACGAGCACATTGACCGCGCGGACCAGCCGCATACTTTTATATTTCTGTCCCCTAACTTCAAGGTCAGAAGCCCTTTTGGATTCCTGTTGACCTGGCCCTGGGCCGATCGGTGGGTACATTACCTCATTGGCAAAGAGCATCGTTGGGAACCGGAAAATGACCAGGTAGCAAGGTACTGGACCCATCGATATAGCTCGAAGGCGATTATAGAAATGCAGAAGGTCGTAGACTGGGTACGCAAACTAAAACCAGCGCCCGGCCAACCACCCCTGGCGACGTTTTACATGAAAGACGATCCGACAATTAACCACCAGGCTGCAATCAACTTCCACAACACGTGGGGCGCCGATCACAAGGCACTGCACCCGGTCGATATTGACATCGAAGTGCCACAGCATGTTTTCGTCGGTGATATTTCCGCCCCACAAAGAAACGACTGGTGTGTAAAAGCCAGCATCGATTTTATTCACTCGCTGCCGACTGGGGCCAATTACAACCCACCCGGTGCTTGAGATACAATCCTCGCTTGTCCAGCATTAATCGGAGCAACCAATGATACCTACCCACCCTTTCGGCAATACCGGCCACCACAGCAGCAGAATCATTTTCGGGGCAGCAGCGTTAGGCGGGATGCGCCAGGAAAAAGCAGACAGCACCATAGACATGGTTAGAAACGCGGGTATCAACCACTTTGATACCGCCGCCAGCTATGGCGACTCTGAACTGAGGCTACGCGACTTCCTGCAGGATCATCGGCAGGATGTTTTTCTGGCGAGCAAGACAGGCGACCGTGATGGGGATACGGCACGACAAAGCATTGAACGATCCCTTGAGCGTATGCATATCGACCAACTGGACCTGATCCAGTTTCATAACCTTGCCCAGGACGCAGACTGGAATACCGTGATGGCGCCGGGCGGTGCCCTGGAAGCGGCAATACAAGCCCAGAAAGAAGGTCTTGTGAAGTTTATCGGCATCACCGGCCATGGTACTCGAATCGCAGAAATGCATTTAAAAAGTCTCGCCAGGTTCGATTTCGCTTCAGTACTGCTCCCCTATTACCATTTGATGATGCAGGACGAGCAATATAACGCAGAGTTTGAAGCACTTTACAAATTGTGCGCAGACAAGGGCGTCGCGGTACAAACCATCAAGGCAATCGCAAAAAGAAGATGGCGCGAGGATGACCCCTCACCAAAGTTCAGCTGGTACGAACCCTATCGTGACGAAGATGTTATTGAACGCGCTGTGCACTTTGTGCTGCGACGAGAAGGGCTCTTCCTGAACTCTACCAGCGACGCCAGCCTGTTACCTCGCATCTTCGCCGCAGCTGAATCTTTCAATGAGGGCGTGGCAGAGAATCTGGACGACCTGGTGGCAGAGGACAATGCCAGCGAAGGTGAAACCCTGTTTGTGCGCGATGTATCGGACGACGTTCGACTCTAGGAATCGCTTGCTGCGCACGATGTATCGGAGGACGCTCGGCTCCAAGAGACGCTAGGCGAAACTATTGAGGATGCGTATCGCTGCGCAAGCTGCGCCGTAACCATTATCAATGTTAGTCACCGTCACTCCAGGCGCGCAACTGACCAGCAGTGCATGCAACGCTGTCTCGCCACCTTTCACCATCCCATATCCAACAGATGTTGGCACCGCGATTAGAGCAGCAGATACCAAGCCTCCGAGCACCGTTGGTAAGGCCGCATCCATGCCCGCAACACAGATAATTATTTTGCAATCCCTGAGTTCTTCGAGTCGTTCGGTGATTCTCCACAGACCGGCGACGCCAACGTCATGGACCTCGAGCGGTTCATGACCATAGAATTCCAGGGTGCGGCAAGCTTCCCGCGCCACTGACAAATCCGAACTACCGCCGGTGACAACAGCTACCGAGACAGATGTCGGCGAATCACCGGAAAGAAAAAATGCGGTCTTCGACACCTCATCATAAGAGAGCAAACCCGCATGAGATTCTTCCAGTTGCCGGTATTGCGAATCCGACAGTCGCGTGAAAAGCATTGGTTTTTCTGCTTTCACGATTGTGTCGCAGATGGTTCTTAACTGGCTGACGCTCTTGCCCTGACAGAAAACCGCTTCGGCAAGCCCTGTTCTGCTTTCACGATCAAAATCCAGGTTCACATCCCTGATATTAGACATTTAGCTAATTCCCGTCCGAAATCATGTTCCGAAGTATCAATACACACCATGACGACAATGTTAGTGTTGAAATCAATCGCCTGCCGGGACATAGCCACAGCGGTGATTATGTCCCGGACAAGCACTAACTGACGTCCAGAGTTTCAATTAAAAAAGCGCTGCCCTTTTCGTAGGGTTCAAACAACACCGACTGCACCTGGTCCGGGAAACCCGCCCGAACGAACAGCTCACGAACGAGGGCGGCAGACGCATCAAACTGGTCAGTCGCAAACCCAATATCAGCGACGGATTCAAGCTGGATAGCAACTTCACCTTCACGGATTCTACAGCGGACACCCTGAAGTGAATACTGGCCCGCCAGCTGTTTGCGAAGGGTTTCCTCGACCTCATTGATGACTGGCAACAGCGACGCATCGATCGCTATGCCTGTTGTTACACGACTCGATAGACACGGTGCTGCCGGCAGATCCTTCAGGTCTTCAAGACCCAGATCGTCTGCAACTGCCCTTAAGGTGGACTTGTCTATGCCAACTTCGACATAGGGGTGGCACACCTGGTGTTCCTGCGCAGCAATCAGACCCGGTCGGTAGTCACCCAGGTCATCAAGATTCGTTCCCGAGGCAACGGTTAATGCCGTGTTCTCAACGACCCGGTCATACAGGTTGGTTTTGCAGAAGTAACAGCGGTTTGCGGGATTGGCGAGATACTGTGCATCTTCCATCTCACCCGCATCGATGATTTTAAGCTGCCAGCCTTCACGCTTGGCATGTAATTTAACCCTGTCCGTCGCCTGGAACGGGACCGCCGGTGAAATCGCGTGAAAGACCTGCGTTGCCGACCGGACACGATGAGCCAGCACAGCAAGCGTCATGCTATCGACCCCGCCACTGACGGCAACCGCCATTGGAGGTCTTTCCCTGAAATATTGTTCAAGCGCCAGTCGTGCTTTCAATAATTTTCTACCTGTTCACTCGCCAGGCGCTACGCCTGTGCCCTTACCCATTCCTGCGCCTGCCGGTTAAGCCCCGCCGCGCGCAGATCATCCATTTCCACGTTTGCAGTATAGCCCTTTGATCGACTGGATACTTTTACTCGATAGGGTTTTTCTCCGACCTGCACGACCACTTCTTGTCTCGACAGGGTTGCCCTGTTGATCGTTGATCGTTTCTCGCCGCACACCTAACGTTGTGGCCACTGTAAAACGCTCGCCGGTTACCGTATCTGCAAGGCCCTTTTTAAACTGGGGGAAAGCA
>Ga0206679_10000356_pt1 | contig 38017 bp, 36 predicted proteins | sample M110012015metaG_FD_155464 | JGI IMG/M metagenome (GOLD analysis project Ga0206679, IMG submission 155464) | Ammonia-oxidizing marine archaeal communities from Monterey Bay, California, United States - M1 100m 12015 | ecosystem: Environmental > Aquatic > Marine > Intertidal zone | place: USA... | reverse complement strand
GCCAATAGTTAAACTGCCTGTATCTCCCATAAAAACTTGAGCGGGGTATGCATTGTACCATAAAAATCCAATTAGAGCACCTACAAAAGACATTATAAAAATGGTAAGCTCCCCAGTATTGGGGATATACATGATATTTAGATAGTCTGAAAAAATAACATTACCTGATACCCAGGCAAATAACGCCAATGTAACACCAATGATAGCTGAAGTTCCTGCTGCCAATCCGTCGATTCCGTCCGTCAAATTTGCTCCGTTGGACACTGCTGTTATGATAAATATTACAATAGGAATAAATATTAGCCACACATAATCTCTAGCATCCTCTCCAATCCAACTTATTAAACTTTCGTAATTAAATTCGTTTTTCTTTACAAAAGGAATGGTTGTAAGCAAGGTCTTTTCTTCTGGATAAAATTCAGCGATTTGACTATTAACAGTAGTTTCAATTAAATTTTTCGGCACTTCTTTGTGTCTTTTAATAGTTATATCTTCATGAAAATACATGGTAGCTCCAACAATAAGCCCTAAACCAACTTGTCCTATAACTTTAAATTTACCCGACAATCCTTCTTTATTTTTTTTAAATATTTTTATGTAGTCATCAATAAATCCAATAACACCCATCCATATTGTTGTCACTAAAAGAAGTATTACATAAATATTTTCTAGTTTAGCAAAAAGAAGAGTAGGGATAATCGTGGCCATAATAATGATGATACCTCCCATTGTTGGAGTACCTCCCTTTTCTATTTGTCCTTCTAAACCTAAATCACGAATCGTTTCACCAACTTGTTTTTTTCTTAAATAGTTGATAATTTTTTTACCAAATATTGCAGCAATAAGTAATGAAAAACCAATAGCTAAGCCTGCTCTAAAAGTTAAAAACTGAAAAAGTCCAGCACCAGGAATATGGTAGGTTTTTTCTAAGTAATCAAATAGATAATACAGCATAAATTATTTTTTTAGAGCTATTAATAATTGGTTAATAATTTTGTAATCATCAAAATCAATCCGTTTCCCATTTATTTCTTGATAGGTTTCATGACCTTTTCCAGCAATCAATATAATATCCCCGTTTTTTGCTAGTTGACAAGCTGTTTTGATTGCTTGTTTTCTATCTGCAATAGATAAAGTTTTATTAAAATTTTCTCCAGACACTCCTTTTTCCATGGACTCAATTATGGTGGCTGGATTTTCACTTCGTGGATTATCACTGGTAAATATTACTTTAGAACTCAAAGAAGCTGCAATATTTCCCATTTTAGGTCTTTTGGCCACATCTCTGTCACCTCCGCAACCAATAATCGTAATTAAATCTTCATTTTTTGACCTAATAGCATTAATGGTCTCTAGTATATTTTTAAGAGCATCTGGCGTATGTGCATAGTCAACAATTGCTGTTATATTATTTTTTGAGACTACATATTGAAATCGGCCATCTACACTTTCCAATTCACTCATTAATTGTAAAATCTCTAAATTTTCCAGTCCTAGTAAGTCAGCTACTGCATAAATAGCTAATAAGTTGTATGCATTAAAGTTTCCAATTAATTTTACCCATAGTTCCTGACCATTAATTTTCAACAACAATCCATTAAATTGATTTTCTAATACTTGAGATTTGTAATCTGCTATAGATTTTAAAGCATAGGTGTATTTTTTTGCCTTGGTATTTTGAAGCATATACTTCCCATTTTTATCATCGGAATTGGTAAGTGCAAAGGCATTTTTTGGTAATTGATCAAAAAACATTTTTTTTACATCTCGATAGGCTGCAAAATCTTTATGATAGTCTAAATGATCATGAGATAAATTTGTAAAAACAGCCCCTTTAAAATTTAAATTTCTTGTCCTCATTTGGTCTATTCCGTGAGAGCTCACCTCCATAAAACAAAATTCTATTCCCTCATCTACCATTTCTTTTAAATACCTATTAATGGTTAATGAATCTGGTGTTGTATGAGTTGCCTTATATTCTTTATTATCAATAAGAATTTTGACAGTAGATAACAATCCTACTTTAAAACCTGCCTTTTTAAATAATTTATATAATAAAGTGGCTACAGTTGTTTTACCATTAGTTCCTGTAATACCAATTAATTGAATATCATCAGATGGATTTCCGTAATAATTAGCTGCTAAAACTGAAAGAGCAATATTTGAGTTATCAACTTCTACATAGGTGATGCCATTGATAATTTTATCAGGAATTTTTTCACAAATTATAACTAAGGCGCCTAAATCTGTAGCCTTTTCAATATAATTATGACCGTCAGACAAAACTCCCTTTATCGCAACAAAAACATCATTAAATTCAATTTTTCTTGAATCAAACTCAATATTATTAATAGCTACTGAAGTGCTTCCTATTACTCTATTTATCGTTACCCTATACAATATATCTTTTAACAATTTCATGATAAATAGAGTGTTATTTTATCACCAGACCTGATGTGACTCCCAGATTTTAATGATTGTTTATTGACTGTTCCATTACCTACAATTTTTACATTCAATCCAATATTTTCTAAAAGTGAAACTGCATCCATTCCTGCCATTCCAACGACGTTTGGAATTGTTATGCTTTCATTTTGTAATTTTTCATAATAAACTTCATAATCCGTAACCACTAATTCATCTTTTTCATTTATATCTGACACCTCAACTAATAGAGGAGAAACAGTAAATATTTTTTGTGCAATTCTTTTAAATACAGGTCCAGAGACATCTGCCCCATAATACCCTTTATTAGTACTTGGCTTATGAATGATAACTATACATGAATACTTTGGGTTTTCTGCAGGAAAATAACCAGCAAAGGAAGAAATGTATCGTTTATTTTCAGCCCAATCTTTCATCCAATATTCTGTCTGAGCTGTACCCGTTTTACCGGCCATTGAGAAATTTGATGAATACAACTTCTTTCCAGTGCCTCTTACCATTATATTTTTTAAGATTTCTTGAATTTTTGAAATAGTGTTTATTGAAGCTAATTCTGGATTGATAATTTCTTTATTAAAAGTTAAAATTGTTTCATTCCAAGCACGTACTTCCTTTATAAATCTGGGCTTTACCATCACCCCGTTATTAGCGATCGCATTATAAAAATTTAGTGTTTGTAGGGGAGTTAACCTTAAATTATAACCATATGCCATTGAAGGAAGAGCATTTTTACTCCATTTTTTATGACCTGGACCTGGTATCAAGGGTTTTCCTTCTCCTTTTATTGATATACCAATAGAGTCCTTAAGATTGAAGGATTCTAATCTGTCGATAAACATCTTTGGATTCTCTTTATAACCTTCATCTATAAAAGTTGCAAAACCAATATTTGAGGACACTTCTAAAGCTCTGGCTACAGAAATTTCACCATAACCACCTCTGTGCGAATCATAAATTTTTCTTCCATAAAAATTTTTAACTCCCCTTTTAGTATCTATAACAGAACTTGTGTCTATAATTTTATCTTCCAGGGCTGCCATTAAAGAAGCAACTTTAAAAGTAGACCCTGGTTCATGTGACTCACCCACTGCATAATTTAATTTTTCGTAATAGGTTCCCCTACTTGTTCTTCCAAGATTAGATACTGCTTTGATCTCGCCTGTTGCTACTTCCATCACAATTACACAGCCGTGTTCCGCTTCGTAATATTCCAATTGACTTAAAAGAGAATGATGAGCTATATCTTGAATATTTACATTTATGGTCGTTATCACGTCATACCCGTCAACAGGTTCTATTTCATTTTCATCAAAAACTGGCTTCCATTGACCTTTTGCAATCTTTTGCTTTAAACGTTTACCATCTTTTCCTTTTAAATATTTATCATAAGCCCCTTCAAATCCAATATCATAGGTGCCAGGAGCTCCTTTTTTTTCATTGCCCACTAAACGTTCAGCCACTTTTCCAATTGGATGTTCTCTGATATTAATTTGCTTAACAATAAGACCCCCTTTGTATGGCCCCATCCTTAAAAGTGGAAAGTTTTTTATTTTTATATAATCGGAATAACCTAAATTTTTTGCCACCAGTAAATATCTATTTTTACTAGCTCGAGCGTTTTTAAACTTTTTAATATAATAGGTCTCAGACTTATTATACATTTCAGACATAGCCTTAGCTAAAGCAGGAAGATGCTCATTAAATGTAGCAGAAGAAACCGTTACCGCATCAAAACGAATTTCATATTTTGGAACAGAAGTTGCTAAAAGGCTTCCATCATCAGCATAAATATTTCCTCTACTTGAAGGAATAACCCAATTTTTAATTGTATTCTTTTTTGCAAGCGCTCGGTACTTGTCACCATCAACAAATTGAATGTTGATTATTTTAAAAGCAATTAGTAAAGTAAAGAGAAACATACCTCCAGCAATAAAATATAAGCGATTCAGTATGTTTTTTTCTTCGATTGGCAAAGCTAGTTTTGTTTTTTAATTATTAATTTTTGTGGAGGATTTTCTGATGGAAACAAGCCATTTTTCTCCATAGTTGAAATTATTTTAGTTTCCATTTTTGATTGCATCAAAATCATCCTTACGTCTACATACTCACTTTTTATTTCTTTAAATTCATTATTTAGTTGAGCAATTCTATGTACTTTTTTATCTGCTCTGTGAGAACTTCCAATCATTAGCATCATCAACACAGATATAAAAAATATAAAGCGCCAATTCTTAAAAGCATCATCGCTTATTAAAAACTTCCCTTTCAATAAATCATAAAATCCTTTTTTCATAATTTCTCTGCAATTCGGAGTTTTGCACTTCTAGCTCTATTGTTTCTTTGAATTTCGTCATCGGTGGGAATTATAAATTTTCCAATTTTTTTAAATGGAATTTCGACCCTTCCAAATACATCTTTTTCTGGTTCTCCCTCAAAAAGTCCGTTTCTCATAAATCTTTTCACCAAACGATCTTCAAGAGAATGGTATGAAATAAGACTCAACCTTCCTCCAGGATTCAAAACATCAACAGTCTGGCTTAAAAAATCCTTTAGAGCCTCTAGTTCTTGATTAACTTCAATTCTGATTGCTTGATAAATTTGAGCTAAAATTTTATTTTCTCGATGCTTTGGCAAAAATCTACCTAAAGAATTTTTTAATTGTTTAGAGGATACAATAGGACTTTGTTTTCTGTTTTCAACAATAACTCTTGCCATGCCAGCTGCAGCTCTTAATTCGCCGTAATTGTAAAAAACCAGTCTTAATTTTTCCTCCGAATACTTGTTTATTACATCAAAAGCCGAGAAGGACGATTTTTTATTCATCCTCATATCTAATTCTGCTTCAAATCGTGTTGAAAATCCTCGTTCAGCGACATTAAACTGATGAGACGAGACTCCAAAATCGCCTAAAATACCGTCTACTTTTGATACGTTATTAAATTTTAAAAACTGTTTTAGGTATCTAAAATTTTCATTGATTAATAAAAACCGAGAATCATTAATTTGATTTACCAAAGAATCCTCATCTTGATCAAAAGCGACCAATCTCCCTTCCTCACCTAATCTGTTTATAATTTCCTTGGAATGTCCACCTCCGCCAAAAGTAACATCCACATAAATACCATCGGGCTTCACATTTAAGCCGTCAACCGTTTCAGTTAATAAAACTGGTTTATGATATTCCATTAGCTCCATCACTTTCGTCTCCCATTACTTCTTCAGCTAGATCGGCAAAATCGCTAGCTGCTTCGTTAATAGCTTGTTCGTATTTATTTTTATCCCAAATCTCAACTATATTTATAGCTGAAGAAATTACTATCTCTTTCTTTATTCCTGCAAAACCCAATAAGTCTTTTGGGATTAACAATCTTCCGGCAGCATCCATTTCGAGTGATCTCACTCCTGCCGTAAATCTTCTAATAAAATCATTGTTCTTTCTATTAAAGCGATTTAAACTGCTCATTTTCTTCATCAATAACAACCACTCTTCCATTGGATACAATTCCAAACAAGACTGAAATACCGCACGCTTAATTACAAACCCACGAGTCGAAACCGGAGCTAATTGTTTTTTTAAAGCAGTAGGAATCATAACACGTCCTTTTATATCTGCCTTGCATTCATATGTCCCAATTAAATTGAGCATGGAGGTTTTGTTTTGAAAAGATTATTAATTCAAATATATAGAACTTTTACCACTTTTTACCACAAATTACCACATTGTTAATAAGTTTTACCACTTAAAATTCAATAAATTATAGAACTCTAGATTGTAAGGGTTTATATTTATTGAAAGTTGAAAATAAAAATGCGTACTTTTGTACTATAATATCTAGCTATTAACATGACGCATCAGTTAAAAAAAGAAGGAAAATTTACTTATCTTGACGTTGGAGAAGGAAAGCCTATTGTTGTTTTGCATGGACTCATGGGTGGGCTAAGTAACTTTGATGGAGTAACTCATTTTTTATCTAAAAAAGGATATCGTATTTTATTACCTGAATTGCCGATTTATGAAATGCCTTTGTTAAAAACTAACGTCAAAAACTTCTCAAAATACGTTTTAGATTTCATTAACCACATAGGATGCGACCAAGTAATACTTGTTGGAAATTCGTTAGGAGGTCACATTGGTTTATATTGCACTAAATTGTTTCCTGAAAAAATAAAAGCACTTGTGATTACAGGTAGTTCGGGATTGTATGAAAGTGCGATGGGCGGATCTTTTCCTAAAAGAGGTGATTACGAATACATAAAGAAAAAAGCTGAAGATGTCTTTTATGACCCAGCAATAGCAACAAAAGAACTAGTAGACGAAGTTTTTGAAACGGTAAATGATCGAAATAAATTAATCAAAACTTTAGCAATAGCTAAAAGTGCTATTCGTCATAATATGGCAAAAGATTTGCCAAAAATGAATACTCCTACTTGTATTATATGGGGTAAAAACGACAGTGTCACTCCCCCTGAGGTAGCAAAGGAATTCAACGAATTATTACCTGACTCAAATTTGTTTTGGATTGATAAATGTGGACATGCTGCAATGATGGAACACCCAAAAAAATTTAATGATCACCTTTACAATTGGCTTTTGAGTAGAAAGTTTTAAAGTTTTAAAATGAAAATTAAATCTGCTGAATTTGTAATGAGCAATAGTGATGTTGCTAAATGCCCCAAAGAAAAACTTATTGAGTATGCTTTTATTGGAAGATCTAACGTTGGAAAATCTTCACTAATAAATATGCTAATGCAAAAGAAAAGTTTAGCAAAAACATCTGGAAGGCCAGGAAAAACTCAATTAATCAACCATTTCTTAATTAATAAAAATTGGTTCCTAGTAGATCTCCCTGGTTATGGTTATGCCAGGGTTTCAAAAAGCAGTAAAAGAATTTTTCAAAAGTTTATAACACAATATTTTTCAAAGAGACAGCAACTAGCCTTGGCATTTGTTCTAATAGATTGCAGACATAAGCCACAAAAAGTAGATCTTGAGTTTATGCAATGGATGGGTGAAAATCAAGTGCCCTTTTCGATTATTTTTACTAAACAAGATAAAATGAAACCAAACGCATTGACAAAAAACATAGAAGATTATAAATTAAAAATGCTGGAGTCTTGGGAAGAAATGCCAAAATATTTTATAACCTCCTCTAGCAATGGAACAGGAAGAAATGAGGTGTTAAATTATATTAGTGAGATTAACTTGTTGATGTCCAAACAAGATTAATTATTTTTCTTTTTTTATAGCTAATTTCTCGGCAAAATAATCACAAAAATCACGCATGGTTGCACTCATTTTATCATCATTTGTTGCACGCTCAAAAGTATCTGACATTGCGGTAAGAGTTTGATGAAAGAATATTTTCATTTCGTCAAGTGGCATATCTTTGGTCCATAAATCAATACGTAATGCTTCCTTCGTTTTATGATCCCAAACTGACATAAATATAGCTTTGGACTCCATGTTCTCTACACCGCCATCTTCTGCTGTCCACTGCAATTGTTCTGGTATTTTATTTTCATCTAAAGTTACATTTATATGAATATCCGATGTGTGTTTATTTCCCATTACTTTCTAGGTTTGTATTTTGATTTATAAAAAATTTCTTCTTCACTTAAAGTCATTAATTTTTCGAGACTAGCATCTTTTTTATCCATAAAAGATCTTACAATTTGCCAACCAATGTATCTTCCGACCATACCCGGAGAATCATTATCAATTTCTAAATAAAATTTAGAAAAAGGAGCTAGACTAATAAATCTTGCTATTAATTTCGGATTGGTACTAAAAAGATATTCATTTTCAATAAAATTTCGCCATATTTGATTTTCATTATCTTGAACCCATTTTAATTTTTCATCAGAGTAACCTATCTTAATTGCATCTGAAGTTTTCGTTAACCAGATATCTTTTAGATAAAGTATTCTGCCATAATAAATCATCTGCGATAAAAATGTTGTGTGTTTTATTTTTGGAATGAATAGCTGAGAACATACAGAGGCTACATCAGACAAAATCTGTGACTCTTTCATATTTTTACTTATATATTCAGGAATTCCTTGATAAAAATAATGATCACTGCCCAGATAATTATCAAGAGAAACTATCAACATTTGATCAGATAAAAATATCTTATTTTTATAATCTACGTCAGAATTAGCAGTTATTACATTAGGTACTTTAAACGTTGGATAATAATATTTGATATGCTTAAATAATGTTCTAAGTTCTTCGGTTAATTTTGACTCCTCTGGATATTTTTTGATTACTTCTGCAAAAAGCTGACGTGTTAACGTATCATTCATTTTCATTTTCCAGATAGAATCATGATATTGTTTTGGAAAAAAAATGGGAAATCTTGACTTTAAATCTTGTAAGTCGTCCATATCTGAATTGCCAAAAACTTTATCAAATCTTATTATCTCAACATCAATAGGAATTGAATCGATTTCTTTCTCTAATTTATTCGTTTCGTAACAACTAAAACAGAGAAAGAATACAGCTATAAATAGATGAAATTTGTGACATTTTATTTTGAAACTGTTTAACATAAAAATCTATATAAAATTTTATTTTTTACGTAATTTGCAATGCAAAGGTATTATTAAAATTCAACATTATGAACACTTTAAAAGTAGTTGATTATATTGTAAAATGGTTAAAGGATTATGCTGAAAATTCAAAAATGAATGGATTTGTTATTGGTGTAAGCGGTGGTATCGATTCTGCTGTCAGTTCTATGTTGTGCGCTAAAACTGGATTTCCCGTAATATGTATTGAAATGCCAATACACCAAGCAGAGAACCAAATAAGTAGAGCAAAAGAACATATTGAAAATCTTAAAAAAAGATTTCCAAACGTCCGTTCGACGTTTTTTGATCTTACAAATGTCTTTGACACTTTTAAAAACCAGGATATATGGAATAATGACAATCCGCAATTAAATATATCCCTTGCCAATACAAGAGCTCGACTTAGAATGACTACCTTGTATTACTTTGCTGGCTTAAATAATTATCTTGTTGCTGGGACCGGAAATAAAGTAGAAGATTTTGGAATTGGCTTTTATACAAAATATGGTGACGGCGGTGTAGATTTAAGTCCCATTGCAGACTTATTGAAAAGTCAAGTATATGCTATAGGAAAATTTTTAGAGGTCCCTAAATCAATATTAACTGCAGCACCAACAGATGGATTGTTTGGTGACCACAGAACTGATGAAGATCAAATTGGAGCAAGTTATGATGAACTTGAGTGGGCTATGAGAATGAACGACTTAAAAAAATCTTCTCAAGATTTTGTAGGAAGAGAAAAATTTGTATTTGATTTGTTTTTAAAATTAAATAATACCAATAAGCATAAAATGATTCCTATACCAATTTGTAAAATCCCAAAAAACATCTTGAACTAACTATATAATTAACGTTGTTTTAAAAACAAACTATAGCTTGTTTTTAAAATAGTATCAATTAAGTAACTATGAAAAAAGTTGTTATTGCAGATCATCATCCAATCGTACGAAAAGGTATATCTAGCAGAATATTTCAATTTAGTTAACTACAAAACTCTATTTAATTTATCTGATAATAATTTTTTAAGCGCAGTATATTCATATGTTTCTTTCAGCGTTTCTTTTTTTAAACTCTCATCTTTTAAATTTTTAATATCTTGAGCCAACTCATTAATTTTCATCGCAATTAAGTACCGCCGTAAGTTAAAAATAGTTTCGCTTACCACTTGAGAAACAGTTTGATTTTTATCTTTTACATATATTTCTCTTCCTATCCAGTTATGTAATTCATATCGTTCACTATCAAATAAAATATGAGTAATCAATTCTGCTTTTTCTGGAGGTAACTTTCTTATTAATCGTTCCGCTTTAAAATTTTGATAGGTGTTAAATTCTTCAATAATGAGTTGATACATTTCTTTAAAACTCTCATTAGCAAATTCAGTTTCATCTTCCTGAAGATCTAAATATATTTTTTCAAACACCTTAGATTTTATTGTTTCTGATTTATGCGATATCTCTCCTTCATCATTAATCTCAATTGAAATTTCTTCAAACTCTTCTTCTTTAAAACCATATATTAGTAGTAATTCAATTATTTTTTTTTCTAACTCGAATTGGTGATCTACTTTTTTAAATGATTGTTTTTCGGAAGAAATTACATTAAATGGAATATTCTTTTTTTGAAATTTTTTACTTAATTCTTTATTCTGTTTTTTTAATTTTTGAGCTAAGGAACTGTATAGGGTTGATTCTTCAATATTCATTAACCTTGAACATTCTTGAATATAAATTTCCTTTTTTATATCATCCGGTATTTTAGAAATACTAGTAATTATTTCGTGAACCGTATTCGCTTTTTTAATAGGGTCATTATCTGCTTCTTTAACTAGTAAGTTTGCTTTAAAAGTTATAAAATCTTTAGAATTTTCATTCAAGTATTCTTTCAAGATCTCTATGGAATTATTTTTTGCGAAACTATCAGGATCCTCTCCTTCAGGGAAGGTGCAAACTTTTACATTCATTCCTTGTTCTAGGATTAAATCAATCCCCCTTATGGAAGCTCTTAAACCAGCATCATCTCCATCGTATAAAACAGTTATGTTTTTGGTTAATCTATTAATCAGTCTAATTTGATTAGGAGTCAATGCAGTTCCTGAAGAGGAAACTACATTGATAATTCCTGATTGATTGAACTGCAAAACATCTGTATATCCCTCCACCAAATAGCAATTATCCTCTTTCGAAATGACACTTTTTGCCTGATACAAGCCATATAAAACGTCACTTTTGTGGTAAATATCACTTTCGGGTGAATTTAAATATTTTGCAGCTTTTTTATCATTCGTTAATATTCTACCACCAAAACCTAAGGTACGACCACTCATACTCTGAATTGGAAAAATAACTCGTCCCTTAAAACGATCAAACTGTTTTTCGCCTTTAACGATTGTCAACCCTGTTTTTTCGAGAAACTCTAGTTGATATCCTTTTTTTATAGCTGTATTGGTAAAAGCGTCCCATTTATCTAAAGAATATCCTAAAGAAAATTTTTCAATGGTTTCTTGTGTAAAGCCACGCTCTTTAAAATACGATAAACCAATCGCTTTTCCTTCTTCTACATTTAATAAGGTTTTATGAAAATATTCTCTAGCATAATCGCTAACAACGAATAGATTCTCTTTTTGTGTAGCTTTTTCTTTTTGCTCATCTGTTCTTTCCGTTTCCTCAACTTCAATACCGTATTTATTTGCTAGATATTTAATTGCCTCTGGATAACTAAAATGTTCATGTTCCATTAAAAAAGAAACGACACTTCCGCCTTTACCACTTGAAAAATCTTTCCATAATTGTTTTGCAGGAGAAACCATAAAGCTTGGTGTCCGCTCATCACTAAAAGGACTTAATCCTTTAAAATTACTTCCCGATTTTTTTAAAACAACAAAATCACCAATCACCTCCTCTACGCGAGCCGTTTCAAATACATTATCTATAGTTGTTTGTGAAATCATCTTTACCATTCAAAGATGTGAAATTCTAGTTGAAAAAATAAATTTTTAGAGGAACTTATTTATCAACAAAAAAGGTTTCACATAAAATTTCTCAAAAAACATAGTGTTTCTGAAATTAAATGATCATTTTTTTCTATCTATCACGTAATTAACCATTAGTTCCAGTGATTCTTTATAAGTTGAATCTGGATATTGTTGCAAAATAGCAAGTGCCATTTTTTGGTATTCTTTCATTTTTGAAACAGCATAATCCAATCCACCTTTTTTCTTAACAAAATGAATTAATTCTTTAACTCTAACTTTATCGTTATTGTAATTTTTTATCGAATTGACAACCCACCTTTTTTCTTTTTTGGAGCAATTATTAAGGGTATAAATTAAAGGAAGCGTCATTTTTTGTTCTTTAATATCAATGCCTGTTGGTTTCCCAATTTTTTGAGTTCCATAATCAAAAAGATCATCTTTAATTTGAAATGCCATTCCGATATATTCACCAAATTGACGCATATTTTCTACCTCTGCTTTAGAAGCCATCACAGATTGAGAACCCATTTCACAACACGCTGCTATTAGTGTTGCTGTTTTTTTTCGTATAATTTCAAAATAAATACTCTCAGTAATATCTAACTTTCTCGCTTTTTCTATTTGAAGAAGCTCTCCTTCACTCATTTCCCTTACTGCTGTTGAGATGATTTTTAGAAGATCAAAATCATTATTATCAATGGAAAGCAATAAACCCTTAGACAATAAAAAATCTCCCACTAAAACTGCGATCTTATTTTTCCATAAAGCATTTATAGAAAAAAAACCTCTTCTTTTAGCACTCTCGTCTACTACGTCATCGTGAACTAATGTTGCTGTATGTATCAGTTCGATAACGGATGCTCCTCGGTATGTTCGATCATTAACTTCACCATTATTAAATATTTTTGCGATTAAAAAAACAAACATGGGTCGCATTTGTTTTCCTTTTCTGTTAACCACATAATGGGTAATTCGATTTAAAAGAGATACTTTTGAATACATAGAAAGTTGAAACTTTTTTTCAAAAAGTTCCATTTCGTATTCAATAGGTTGTTTAATTTGAGAAACCGTTTTCATATTCTATCCAAAAATAAGTTTATAATTGTACATTTAAGTAAAACGAGAGAAATTCTTTAGTTACTTTACAAAGAAATTACAAACGGCTATAAAATTTATTAGGGCAAGAAGTGATTTCTCAAAAACTTTCAAAATACGAATGAAATTATAAGCATTTCATCTTTAGATACAGACATTTATGCGGCCAAAGTTAGTTTTAAAGGATTTATAATATTTTTAGAAAATAACAAATACCAAAAATACATTTTAAAAGGAGCAACAAATTGTTGCTCCTTTTTTATTTTTTATTGGCTAACTGTCCACAAGCAGCGTCTATATCTTTTCCTCGACTTCTTCTTACTGTGACAGGTATTCTATTTTTTTCTAAGGTATAAATATAAGCATCTGTCACCGTTTTTGGGGCTTGCTTAAAAGAGTCGTCATCGATAGCGTTGTACTCAATTAAGTTCACTTTGCAAGGCACTTGTTTACAATACCTTATCAAGGCATCAATATCTTCACGCGTATCGTTGATCCCCTCCCATATAACATATTCGTACGTAATTCTCTGATTGGTTTTTTCGTACCAATATTGAAGGGATTCTTTTAAATCGATTAAAGTAAACTTTGTTGCAAAAGGCATTATTTGTCTTCTTTTTTCTTGAATTGCAGAATGTAGCGATACTGCTAAATTAAACTTCACCTTGTCATCAGCTAACTTTTTTATCATTTTTGGTATACCAGAAGTCGAAACCGTAATTCGTTTTGGAGACATCCCTAAACCTTCTTCTGAGGTAATCTTATCTATTGACTTCAACACATTGTTATAGTTCATTAAAGGCTCTCCCATTCCCATAAAAACAATATTAGAAAGTGGTCTAGAATGATAGAGCCTACTTTCCTGATCAATCGCTTTAACTTGATCATAAATTTCGTCAGGATTTAAGTTTCTCATTTTTTTTAGCTTGGCAGTCGCGCAAAACTTACAATCTAAACTACAACCAACTTGTGTTGAAACACAAGCTGTCGTTCTATTTGGTGTTGGAATTAAAACTGACTCAACAATTAAACCGTCAAAGAGTTTTACTGCATTTTTTATTGTACCGTCTTTACTTTTTTGTAAACTGTCAACCTCAACATGGTTAATTACAAAATGATTTTTAAGAACCTGCCTAGTATCTTTTGAAATATTAGACATATCATCAAATTGATGAGCTCCTTTATTCCATAGCCATTCATAAACTTGGTTTCCTCTAAATTCTTGATCTCCTATTTCTTTGAAAAACAGTCTCAATTCATCTTTAGAAAGGGCTCTTATGTCCTTTTTCTTTAATTCCATCAAACAAAAATATTATAAATACTGAGCAAAAAATAATAAAAAGCCTTTTTTGTACAAAAGAGGCTTTTTATTATTTAAGTCAATTATTTTTATCTACTTATGATTATTTTTTTTGTGGAACTAATATTGGTATCTACATTTAATAAATATAAAAAGTAAATACCTTCTTTTAAATACTCAACGTTGATAACGTTAATAGTATTAGACATATCTCCCGAATATACCTTTTGACCTTGTAAATTATAAAAACAAAACTCCAAATTAGGATACCTATTATTTATGATAGAAATGGTAGTACTAGCAGGATTAGGATATATATCTAATGTACCAGTATCATCAAACTCTTGAGTACTTAAAACATTTTGAAGTGTCTCTGTAGTTGTCTGACCAGTATTGTTTGGATCTAACCAGTCTTTCAATCTTGTGGCTGGTATTTGTCCAGCTTCCCAAGAAGTTCCTAATCTTCCGTAGATATCGTAATCCTTATTATTTTCAATACCATCACAAAAAGCTTGACCAGCGTATAATTGCCCTATAATTTTTCCATCTTCGTTAAAAAGTGGTGAGCCAGAAGAACCACTTTCAGTTGTTCCAATTTCCCAACCGTCGCCTGTACCAACAGAGACACCTCCTATGAGCCATACCTCTGTTCCATTAGCATTTTCTCTTACAGCTCCAGAATCGTCTCTACAAATTTTCATAATATCACCATTTGGATGATGAATACCAACTTCCATAGATGGAAAGTTATCGGTGTTATCCCAACCAGCAAAAGCCACATCCCATGAACTAGGAATTTCGTTATGCAACTTAACCAAAGCAAAATCACTTAAACTATTATTAGCTATTAATTCAGCTCCACTCATTGTGAAGTTTGTCTGAATATCTAAACTTTCTTCTTCAGAGGCACATACTGGACTTGGACTCATCCAATTAAATCGTACGGACCAAAAAGAGGGGTTACTAAACTCTAAACAATGATTTGCAGTAAGTAAATATGGGGTTTTATCATTTAAAGTAGTATTAATTAAAGAGGACGAACATAAGAAACCGTTACCTAAATTAAGTAATGCGACTGCCTTTTTTATGACTTCTTTTTTTTCATCAAAATCACTACCAATTGGGCAATTTACATCATAATTACAATCACCAGAGTCGTTTAATCCCCTGGAATTATTTTCAATCATTTGATGTACTTTCCCCATTCTATAACCGTGAATTAAACTTCCAATCTCTAATTGAGCAGTTTCATCAGTATTTACCGGCTCATAATATTCTATCCAAACAATTTCTCCTGAAACAAACCAAGAGCCTAATTGTTTATTTTCTCTATTTTGTTTTTTTGTGTATGTTTTAGAAAAATCTGTTCGATCATCATTATATAAATGTAACATAGCCCCATCTGGCAGCTTGAAATCATTAAAATTGACACTCAGATTAACTGCGTCTGGCGACCAAATAGCCACTTGCCAGATTCTTCCACGATTATTATCCAATTCCATCCACTCTCCATCATTTTCGAGATCTAAAACAAGTGGTCTAGAAATTCCATATCGCCAAGGTAAACTTTTGTCTAAATCGTTAATTTCATCTTCTGCGATTATTTCATCTAAATATAGTGGAGGGAGTTCAATGGGAGTTATAGCGCTTCTGAGGTTGTATTGCAAACTCATAGGAAGTATCCTATTTTCATCTTGTGCAAAAGATAAAACAGATATCAACAAGGAAATAAAAAGAATGTTTCTCTTCAAAATATATGTTTGAGCATATTATAATTTACTAATGTAGTTTAATCTGACGTAAATTAAAAATCAAAACGTGTTTATACAAAAAAACCTCTGTGGTCATAGAGGTTTAAAAATTTTTTGTTTTTATGGTGTTAGATGATTAACATAGCATCGCCGTATGTATAAAATCGATACTTTTCTTTAATTGCAATATCATAAGCCTCTCTAACAAAATCATGACCTGCAAAAGCAGAAACCATCATCATTAATGTTGATTTAGGTGTGTGAAAATTAGTTACCATCATATTGGCAATACTAAAGTCGTAGGGAGGAAAAATAAATCTATTGGTCCAACCATCGTAAGCATTTAACGTTCCGTTTGACGAAACAGAACTTTCAAGTGTTCTCATCACTGTCGTTCCAACAGCACAGATTCTTCTTTTCTCTTTAATTCCTTTATTGATAATATTTTCTGCAATAGAATCAATATGGAATTCTTCAGAATCCATTTTATGCTTCGATAAATCCTCAACTTCTACAGAACTAAAAGTTCCTAATCCAACGTGCAAAGTTACCTCTGCAAAATTAACACCTTTGATTTCAAGACGTTTCAGCAAATGTTTTGAGAAATGTAATCCAGCTGTTGGAGCTGCAACAGCTCCCTCATTCTTGGCAAAAATAGTTTGATATCTTTCTTTATCTTCAGGCTCCACGTCTCTTTTTATATACTTTGGAAGTGGAGTTTCTCCTAATTCAGTTAATTTTCTTCTAAAATCTTCGTAAGGACCATCGTATAAAAAACGAAGTGTTCTACCTCTAGAAGTTGTATTGTCAATAACTTCCGCTACCAAAGAATCGTCTTCACCAAAGTATAACTTATTTCCAATTCTAATTTTACGAGCTGGATCTACTAGAACATCCCATAAGCGTGTCTCTTTATTTAACTCTCTTAAGAGAAAAACCTCGATACGGGCTCCTGTTTTTTCTTTATTTCCAAATAACCTAGCTGGAAAAACTTTTGTGTTATTTAAAACTAAAACATCATCTTCTCTAAAATAATCTTTTAAGTCCTTGAACATTTTATGTTCAATCGTTTTATCTTTTCTATTCAAAACCATTAAACGAGACTCATCTCTGTTAGTAGCTGGATATTCTGCCAATAAATCTTCAGGCAATTCAAAATTAAACTTTGAAAGTTTCATTCCCATAGTCGTTGTAATTTAAAAATTAAAGATTGCAAATATACAATCTGAATGTAGGGGTTGTCAAGTAAAAGGCAACTTATTATTTAATTAATACTTTACCTCCAATTTTTTGAAGGTCTTTCCAAAAAGTCTTATATGATTTTGAAACCACATTTGGATTGTTAATGATGATGGGAACTTTTAAATAAAGGGGAGCAAATGACATCGCCATTCTATGGTCATCATATGTGTCAATAACTATATTTTTATTGATAGTTTTACGTTGCTTTAAAAATAAACTCTTTTCAGTAATCGTTAACTCCGCTCCTAATTTTTGCAATTCAATTTTTAGAGCTAATAACCTATCAGTTTCTTTGATTTTTAAAGTTTTTAATCCCGTTAACTCACAGGAAATTCCTAAACCAAAACAAGTAACTGCAATAGTTTGTGCAATATCTGGTGTTTCAATTAGATTAAAGCTTAAAAAATTTTCAATCTTTTTTTGATTTTTTCTTAAAGTAATAGCGTTATCAGTTTCGTTAAAAATTGTGTCTACCCCTATTTTTTTGTAGAAATCAACTACTTTTGAATCACCTTGAATACTGTCTCTTTTGAAAGTTTTTAAAGTGATTTCCAAATGTTCAGAAAGTGCAACCAAACTGTAATAATAGGATGCTGAACTCCAATCTGATTCTATATTAATGGTAATATCTTTAATTGTCTTTGTAGAAGTAATTTTAACAATATTATTGTTTAGAGTACAATATATCCCGATTCTACATAATAGTTCTAGGGTCATTTTTATGTAGGGAACGGAGGTAATCTTATTTTTTAGAGTAATTGTCAGTCCCTTAGGAAGTGAGGGGGCTATTAACATTAAGGTAGAAATATATTGACTACTAATGTTTGCATCTATCGATAAGGAATCTAAAACCAATTCTTTACCATTAATTTTTAATGGTGGGTATCCATTATTTCTTACATACGAAATATCTGCTCCTATCAATCTTAAAGCATCTACCAATATTTTTATTGGTCTTTCTTGCATTCGTTTACTTCCAGTAAGAGTAAGCTCGATATCTTTTTTTGACGCAAAAAAACCTGTTAAAAAACGCATAGCAGTTCCTGCATGATGCACATCTACAATCCCATTTTTCGCTTCTATTCCTCTGCTTAAAGCTAGAGTATCATCGCAATTAGATAAATTATGTAAAAATATATTTGGATATATTTTTTTTAAGATTAAAAGCCTATTTGATTCGCTTTTAGACCCAGGAATATTAACCGATATGGTTTTATTTTCGATGGTATTGGTTAAATATACTTTCAAAACTAAAGTTCTTTCTTTATGATTTTTGCTCTAAACTTACCAAAGGTTACCAAAAATCCATAAATAAAACCTCCAAGAAAAAGTCCAAATACAAATAAATAAGGGTTGGTTATAGCGGAAAAAAATTCTATTTTAAATCCGTCAATTGCCCACTTAACAATAACAAACAGAAAAGAAAAAACTATCCCAAGAGAGAAAACCGACTTCCAAAAACCTGTAGTTGAAATAACTTTTTTAAACATTATTTCAATTTTTTATTTTGATGATGTCTATCATGATCTCTCTTTGTTTTAATCAGCATTTTTTTGTCGAATGCTCCCTGTAAATCAATTCCAGTTTGATTGGCTAGACACAAAACAACAAAAATAACATCAGCCAACTCTTCACCTAAATCTTTATTTTTATCACTTTCTTTTTCACTTTGTTCGCCATATCTACGAGCAATTATTCTAGCTACTTCACCTACTTCTTCAGTAAGTTGAGCCATATTTGTGAGTTCGTTAAAATAACGAACTCCATGTTTTTTTATCCATGTATCAACGACTAGCTGTGATTCTTTTAAATTCATAATTAATATTTATTTTTTGAGTCCATAAAGATCGTAACCGGACCCTCATTAATGAGGCTAACATCCATGGTAGCTCCAAATTTTCCAGTTTGTATTTTTTTTCCTATTTCATTCTCTAATTGTAAAATAAAATTATCATAAAGTACAGAAGCTATTTCTGGTCGGGCCGCTTTTATGTATGAGGGTCTATTCCCTTTTTTAGTTTTTGCTTGCAATGTAAACTGACTCACTACAATTGCATCACCATTTACATCTAAAATAGATTTATTCATAGTACCATTTTTATCACCAAAAATTCTGAGTCGGGCTATTTTACCAGCTAACCAATTAATATCTTCTTGAGTATCTTCAGTTTCAATTCCTAATAAAATCAAATACCCTTTTTTTATTTCCGAAATAACTTTCTCATCTACAGAAACTGAGGCTTGTTTTACTAATTGAACTACAATTCTCATATGTATAAATTAATTCTTATCATAAACATCTTTACGATAATGTTCTTCTTCTCCTTCTAATATTTGAAGGTAGCTTTTATATCGAGACCAAGCAATTTCTCCATTTTCTAATGCTTCCTTAATAGCACATTTTGGTTCTTCTAAATGTAGACAATTATTAAATTTGCAATACTCTTTAAGTTTAAAGAATTCTGGATAATACCCTGACAATTCTTCCTTATCAATTTCAACCATTCCAAAACCTTTTATTCCTGGTGTATCTATAATTTGAGATTCAAACGAAAGATCAAACATCTCAGCAAATGTTGTAGTGTGTTGTCCTTGTAGATGTTGATCAGAAATTTCTTTAGTTTTAAGTTTAATAGAAGGTTCGATAGAATTAACTAGAGTAGATTTTCCTACACCACTATGACCAGAGAAAACACTGACTTTATTTTTCATAAGCGCCTTCACTTTTTGAATGTTCGTTCCTGATTTAGCAGAAATCTCAATACAATCATAACCAATAGCCCGATATAAGTGAGCTAAAGATTTTATTTCGCCTAACTCATTTTCTGAATAAGAATCAATTTTATTAAATAATAAAATTGTTTTAATACCATAAGCTTCCGAATTAACTAAAAATCGGTCAATAAAAGCTGTAAAAGTAGGAGGATTATTCAGTGTTATAAGTAAAAAAGCCAAATCAATATTAGCTGCAATGATCTGTGTTTGTTTTGATAAATTTACTGATTTACGTATAATATAATTATTTCTTTCTTCAATAGTATAAATAACACCAAACTCTTCATCCCCTTTTTTATCAACTTCAAAATGAACAACATCTCCAACCGCAACTGGATTGGTTGACTTGATACCTTGAATTCGAAACTTTCCTTTTAATCTGCATTCATAAAAAATTCCTTGCTCATTTTTTACATGGTACCAACTGCCTGTAGATTTGTATACTATTCCTTTCATTAAGACAAAAATCTTAAATTATATTTAATCGAGAGGTCTATTTTAAAAAGAATATTCATTTATTGGTCTTGATGAAGTTTGTTTTGGTGATTAATTGATTCTTGATGAATAGCTTTATATATTTTTAAAATAAATTCTTTGCTCAAGCCATTTTCTTTACCTTCTAATATCATTTTTTCTAAAATTTCATTCCAGCGTTTATTTTGTAAAATAGCAACATTGTTATCTTTCTTTAAAACACCAATTTTATCTGCTATTTTCATCCTTTTACCCAGTGTTTCAGTTAATTTATGATCCACCACATCAATCTGTGTTCTGAGATTTGCTAATTTATTTTGATACTCAATAGCATTTCCTTCTTCATCTCTAATCTTTAAATTAGTGGTGATTTGCTTTAATTTTTCTGGGGTAATCTGTTGCTGCGCATCGCTCCAAGCATCGTCAGGTTGATGGTGCGTCTCTATCATAAAGCCATCAAAATTTAAATCTAAAGCTCTTTGACACAAATCAAAAATAATATCTCTTCTTCCTGCAATATGAGAAGGATCAATCAGTAGGGGTAAATCTGGAAATTGATTTTGTAAATCGATTGGGATTTGCCACTCTGGATTGTTTCTATACCTAGTTTTTTCATAGTTAGAAAATCCTCTATGTATGACTCCTATATTTTTTATATTAGAGGTATACAAGCGCTCAACGGCTCCAAGCCACAACGATAAATCTGGATTAACTGGGTTTTTTACTAAAACAACTTTTTTAGTACCTTTTAGAGCTTCTGCAATTTCTTGAACAATAAAAGGAGAAACTGTAGAACGAGCTCCTATCCAGATAATATCGACCTCATTTTTTATTGCTAACTCCGCATGAGTCGGATTAGCGACCTCTGTGGCAGTTAGAAGTCCTGTTTCATCTTTTACTTTTTTCAACCATTTCAAACCTATTTTACCTACTCCCTCAAAATTTCCAGGTCTTGTTCTGGGCTTCCAAATACCGGCACGAAAAATAGTAGCATCTGTATTTTTTAATTGATGTGCTATCTTTAAAACTTGGCTTTCTGACTCTGCACTGCAGGGTCCTGCGATTACCAATGGATGTTTTAATTCCATTTTATTTAACCAAGATCTTAAGTTTTTATTATTTTTCATAAATTAGGTCCTTTAAAAGTTGGCTTGGTTCATTGTCAAAATTTTGTTTGTAAACTCCTATTATTTTGAGTTCTTCAACTGCTTTTTCAAGTACTTTAGTTACCTCGTTAAACAGGGCATAATCTTTAAAAAAAACATCCACGAAAAAGGCATACTGCCACGGTTTTCCTATTATTGGTAAAGACTGTATTTTTGTTAAATTAATTTCAAAAGTACTAAACAATTGTAATACATTTGACAAACTCCCTACCCTATGATCCAATTTAAATTTTAAAGTCGCTTTATTTACTTCTTTAGAATAATTTTTATTGTTTTTTCCAACCAAAACAAAACGCGTCTGATTTTGACTATTATTTTGAATTTTACTCTCTAATATTTTTAAACCAAATTCTTTCGCTACCTGCTTTCCAGCAATAGCCGCTACTCCTTTAAGATTTTCTTCTTTTATTTTTTTTGCAACTGATGCAGTATCTGTACCTTCTATAATTTTAAAATGTGGAGGAAATTTTTGTAAATAGTTTTTACATTGAAGTAATGCAACAGGATGTGAATGAATTTCAATAATATCGTGAATAGTATCAGTTTCGAGTGCCATAATATACATTTGAATATTTAAAAACACCTCGTCAATAATGATAAGATTACTGGTATCTATTAAATTATAATTTGGCAAAATAGAACCTGCTATGGTGTTCTCTATTGCCAAAACTCCAAAATCTGCATTTAAATTATTAATAGATGCTGTGACTTTTTCAAATGAATTACACATTACCAATTCAATTTCGTCATTCGGAAACATTTTTTTTACAGCCATATCGTGAAAAGAACTTTCGATACCCTGAATTGCAATTTTTAAACTCATAATTTTATTTTTTTAAACAAAAAAAAGTCCCGAATTATTTCGAGACTTTTATAAATTATACCTAAAGTTTAATTACATATCAATCTCTATCCTATCTTTAAAAAAGAAATGATAAAAATTTTTAAATGTAACTAATCTGATCATTGATTTATTTTTTATAAATATATATAAATATTAAAAACTAGCTGTAATTTTTTACTTTTTATTTATGTAGTTTTGTTTTAAAGATAAAAATGTCGATTAGAGTAGAAAATATCACGAAGCAGTATGGTGAACAAACTGCCTTGAGTAAAATTTCATTTTCGATTAAACGAGGTGAGATAGTAGGATTTCTTGGACCTAACGGTGCTGGAAAATCAACCTTAATGAAAATATTAACTACTTATATATCTTCTTTTGAAGGAAATGCGTGGGTAAATAATTATTCTGTCATCGACGACAAGATTAAAGTACAACAAAGTGTGGGTTACCTACCTGAACACAATCCCTTATACCCGGAATTGTATGTAAAAGAATTTCTGAATTTTAATGCAGACATCTATAAAATCGATAAAAATCAAATAGAAAAAGTTATCATCCAAACAGGACTTAAAAAAGAGGCACACAAAAAAATAGGAGAATTATCAAAGGGTTATAGGCAACGGGTAGGCTTAGCTAGTGCTTTATTGCATCAACCAAAGGTTTTAATTTTAGATGAACCTACTACAGGTTTAGATCCAAACCAATTAATTGAGATTAGAGAACTGGTAAAAAAAGTAGCAAAAGAAGGAAATATTACCGTATTATTTTCTACTCATATTATGCAAGAAGTGGAAGCTATTTGTGATCGTGTAATTATAATAAACAACGGTGTTTTAATCCATGATAAATCTATATCTGACACACTAAAAGCAACTAGTTTAGAAAATTTATTTACTGAACTTACTAATCAAAAATAAGAGTTCCTGTATAGTATTCAGTCACTTCAACTACTGGTGGAATATTTTTTGAAATAACATCTCCTAAACTCCTAATTTCTCCTATGATTGATTGTTGAGGATTTACAATCATTTTGTTGGTACTGCGATGAAAAATATTCAGGTTTTGAATAATCAAATCAGAAGCCTCTACTCTTGAGTCACCTGCGTACAAACCAATATTGGCATTAAACACAGCTCCTTTTAAAAAAAAATTGGAAAAACCATTCGTGATGATTTTTAAATTTTGAGTGTTTAATTCTAAGTCAAAATCACCATTAGTATAATATTCATTGTTTATAAAGTCATCGGAGATCAAATCTAAATTAGGATAATTCAATACCCCTAAACTAGTAACAGTTAGTTCAGAGCTATTTGTGATTTCACTTACATTTGGAGAGGTAATATAAATTTTGGTTAATCCATAATCACGAATAAAATTACAATTAATATTATTAGTTAATATTAATAAATCTCCATTAGTACTTATTTCAATATCATTAAAAATATTTTCTCCAGTTTCTACTAGTACTTTTTGTTCTGGACCTTCAGTAATAAATAGTTGAATGTTGTTGTATACTAGGATTCTAGAAAATGATGAAACATTTATTTCAGTTTGAATAATAGCGCCCTCAGATCTAATACAATCTGGAGCATTTTCACTATTACAAGCTACTAATACTATAAAAAACATCAAAAATATTCCTTTTTTCATCTTTTTAAAATCTGTAACCAATACCAAATTCAACTGCTTCAGCTTGTGCCCAGTGTGATTTAAGGGAAACAACAGCAAATAATTTATTTTTATAAAAATACCTTTTAAAACCAGCCCTTAAATATATTCTTTTTTCGAATTCGTAAGGGTAATAAACATAATACCCTATTTGGAAAAGAATTCCGTTTTTATCAATACTTAATTCATGACCCACAAATAAACTTACTCTCTTATAATCCTCATCTCCACTTAAATTCGACTCTGGGTATGCTATTGCAGTGTAGCTAATAAATTCTTCTAAAAATTTCGATATAAATAAATCTGCACCAAACTGAAGGGTACTGTAATAATTTAATTTTTTATCTATAAAAGCTGAAAATACATAAAAGGGATAAGTTCCAGATCCAATTACATCACTTTGATTCCATCCAGTTCTGAAAACAAAATTAAATTTAATTTTTTCACCGTAATTAGTCAAATCCTGCTCTCTATCGTATTCGTTAATATTCTTGTAATTTAATTGATAGTTTAATCCTGCATTTATTAAAAAAGAATTAGTGCTTGTATTTGGAGCTTTTGTATTTCCGTTAGAATAGTGAATGAACATTAATCCTGTTTGAAAACCTAAACCTTTCCAAATCGAGTTTTTGATAAAATTTGCTTTGATAAAACTTGAACTCAATAGACTCGTTCCGTATGCAATATTTAAATAATTAGAATCTTGATCATATGGATTGGTATTTAGTGCAAGTCCTGAACCTAAGGTTAATTGCAGGTTTCTTTTGAATAAGTAAAAATTATAATTTACATAAAGACCATAATTTTCACCAAGGATTTCATTTTTAAGATCCTTATATATAAAGGATAAACCCCAATCTGGAAAATTATATTTTTTTTCCCAGTCTTTTAATCCAAATGTTTTTTTATTAAAGGATAGAAAAGCTCCGGTTGGATGTCCATTAATTAAATGAGAAATGTCAGAATTGTGATTGTAAATATTTCCATAAAAATAACTCCCCTCTAATTGATAGCTATTGTTATTGTTTTCTTGAGAGAAACAACAATAGCAAATCATTATTAAAAGTACAGAGATATTTCTTTTCATTATTTTTTTGAAAGGAGCTAATATAAACTAATCTTTAAAAAAAAAATAATTACCACAGAATCTTAAAAAAATTGAATTCTTTTTATGAAAATATGTATTTTTGTAAAATCAAAAGAGGAAAAATTTGACTGATTGCAACCTCTGTTACTAATTTTAGGTAACTATAAATGCTAAAACGTAAAACAAGTTTCTTAAGAAATCTGTTCTCTCAGCAGGCTGTAATCCATTTTTTCTAAAGTATTAAATTAAAAATTATCCATTTATGGCTTATTTATTTACATCCGAAAGTGTTTCTGAAGGGCATCCAGATAAAGTTGCCGATCAGATAAGTGATGCATTAGTTGATCATTTTTTAGCCTTTGACCCGCAATCAAAAGTTGCTTGTGAAACTTTAGTAACAACAGGACAAGTAGTTTTAGCAGGTGAGGTAAAGAGCAACACCTATCTAGATGTTCAGAAAATAGCAAGAGATGTTATCAAAAAAATTGGGTACACCAAAAGTGAATACAAGTTTGATGGTGATTCCTGTGGTGTATTTTCTTCTATTCACGAACAGTCTCCAGAAATTAATCAAGGAGTAGACAAAGAAGATGGTGAAGAACAGGGAGCAGGTGACCAAGGAATGATGTTTGGATATGCTACCAATGAAACTGAAAATTATATGCCTTTAGCGCTAGATTTAAGTCACCGTATTTTAGTTGAATTGGCTAAAATTAGAAGAGAATGTACTGAAATCGATTATTTAAGACCAGATGCAAAAAGTCAAGTTACGATTGAATATAGTGATGATAATAAACCTATAAGAATAGACACTATTGTTATTTCAACTCAACATGACGAATTTGATGAGGATGCAAAAATGTTAAGTAAAATCGAATCAGATTTAAAATCAATTTTAATTCCAAGAGTGATTGCTCAGTTAGATCCTGACACAAAAGCTTTGTTCAATAATAATATTACTTACCATATCAACCCAACTGGTAAATTTGTGATTGGCGGCCCTCATGGAGATACTGGATTAACAGGAAGGAAAATAATTGTAGATACCTATGGAGGAAAAGGAGCTCATGGTGGTGGTGCTTTTAGCGGAAAAGATCCTAGTAAAGTAGACCGTAGTGCAGCCTATGCCTCTAGGCACATAGCTAAGAACATGGTAGCTGCTGGAGTTTGTGACGAAGTGTTGGTGCAAGTTAGTTATGCGATTGGTGTAGCAGAACCTACTTCTATCAATGTAAATACCTACCATACTTCAAAAATTAATAAGAGTGATGGTGAAATATCTAAACTAGTGGCATCTATATTTGATATGCGACCCGCTGCAATTGAATCACGTTTAAAACTTAGAAACCCAATTTATTTAGAAACTGCATCGTATGGTCATATGGGAAGAATTCCTGAAGAAAAAGAATTGACTTTTTATGCTGGTGATGGTAAAAAAATTAAAAAAACAGTGGAAACTTTTACTTGGGAAAAGCTAGATTTCGTTAATAAAATTAAAAAAGAATTTAAAATTTAATGCCTGTAAGTTTTTTTTCGATTTGATTCATTTTTGTCTTTAAATCTTGTAAAAACAATTGATGTTGTTTACTAGTTGAGTCAAAAGGTTGGTGCTCTAAACCACTTCGGATCGTGCGAATTGATTTTTGAATAGATTCAGTTTCTGGAGATATCCAAGCCTTTTTAAACGATTCCCAGATAATTTCGATGGCAACGTTACTAGGGTGTATCATATCTTCTTTGTAAAAACGGTAATCTCTTAACTCATCCATCATAAGCTCATAAGATGGAAAATAATACACTTTTTTTTCTTCAGAAATAAGTTGATGTAAAGCGGTTATTAAATGAGCCTTACTTCTACTATTTTCAATAATACCATCCCTAACGTGTCTTACTGGAGAAATCGTTGTAATTATTTGAGTGTTCGGATTTCGATTTAAGATTTGAGTAACCATATTTTTATAAGATGTTTTAATTTCTTCTATCGATAGCAATTCTTTCTGAAATTCCTTTTGTGGAATTTTTAAACAATTAGCAACTATGGTTTGACTCGAGAGAAGTCGGTATATCCATGCAGTACCAAAAGTCAAAACAATATGACTTGCGGTTAGTAAATACTCTCTTAATCTGTTTAATTTGTTATTTATAAGCGATAGAAAATCAATTTTGTTAGTTGCGCAAACAGAGGAGTGCATCTCAAAACAATACCAACGTTCATTTTTAAAAAAAATATCATCTTCCGTAAAAAAATCACTTTGTAAGGCTCTTTCGATTATTCGTTCAATAGCTTTGGGATGAAATAATATTCCAAAGGGGTTTTGAAGAGTTTGAAACTTAACATAATCTAATTTATCACCAATACTTTCAACAAAACAAGAACCTACTAACACTATTTTAGAATCGTAATCTATTTTAGGAATTTCAGATTCAATAGGTATTTTTGTTTGAAGTTTCATAGGTAGTACAACAAAGCTAATAGGGTTTAAAAAATATAATCTTTTCCTTTACTCAAAGCTTCACTTAATCCGTCTGGATTCTTACCTCCTGCTGTTGCAAAGAAAGGTTGCCCCCCTCCGCCACCTTGAATATACTTACCCAATTCTCTGATAATTTTTCCTGCATCCAAATTTTTAGAAGTTACCAAACCTTTGGAAATATAACAAGAGAGTAACGCTTTTCCATTTTGATTGGTTCCTAACAAAAGAAATAAATTATCAAATTCTCCACCTAGCTCAAATGAAATATCTTTAATTCCGTTGGCATCCAAATCTACTTGCTTTGCTAAAAAATTAACTCCATTCATTTCTGAAATATCATTTTTAAGATCTGTCTTTAAGTTTTTCCCTTTTTCTTTTAAAAGAGTTTGAATCTGCTTTTTTAAATCTGAATTTTCTTCTTGAATTGTAACAATACTTTTTAGGGGGTCTTTTGTGTTTTGAAGAACTTTTTTTATTTCTTTAAACTTATTGGAATTGGAAATAAAGAAATCTTTTGCAAATTCTCCAGTAATAGCTTCAATTCTTCTGACTCCTGAAGCTACAGCTCCTTCATGAAGAAGAATAAAATGCCAAATATCTTTTGTGTTTTCCACATGGGTTCCTCCACAAAGCTCCATAGAGCCCCCAAATTTTATGGTACGAACTGTATCGCCATACTTTTCTCCAAAAAGAGCAATTGCCCCCTCATCCATTGCCACTTGTAAGGGAATGTTCCTTTTTTCTTTTAAACTTAATCCTTCTCTAATACGAGCGTTTACAAAATTTTCTACTTGAATTAATTCCTCTGACGTCACTTTACTAAAATGCGAAAAATCAAATCGCAATCCGCGACTGTGGACCATAGATCCTTTTTGAGTCACGTGGGTCCCTAAAACAGCTCGTAAAGCTTGATGTAATAAATGTGTTGCACTATGATTTGCTTCCGTATAAGACCTGATTTTCTTATCAACAACTGCTTTAAAAGTATCATGTACATCTTTTGGAAGATTTTTAAGGTAATGAATAACTAGGTTATTTTCTTTTTTAGTATCTATAATATAAACCAAATCTCCATGTGAAGATTCTAAATATCCTTTATCTCCTTCTTGTCCACCACCTTCGGGATAAAATGGTGTTAAATTGAATACTACTTGGAAGAACTCACCATGTTTTTTTGTTTTTGTTTTTCTGTAACGAGCGATCTTCACATTTGTTTCTAAGTAGTCATAGCCAATAAATTCCTGAACATCGTCTTCAGTCAATACAACCCAATCTCCTGTTTCTACTTTAGTGGCCGACCTAGAACGTTCCTTTTGCTTTTCAAGTTCTGACTCAAATTCAGTTTCATCTAGGTCTAGTCCTCGCTCTCTTAAAATCAAAGCGGTTAAATCTTTAGGAAATCCAAATGTGTCATACATTTCAAATGCTTTTTTTCCAGAAATAATGCTAGAATCTGCATTCTGAATAACATTTTCTAATAATACTAGGCCCTGATCTAAGGTTGTTAAAAACGAATGTTCTTCTTCTTTAATTACAATAGAAATTAATTTATTTTCTCTTAGCAATTCAGGAAAAGTAGTTCCCATTTGTTTAGTTAGGGTATCTGCTAATTGATATATAAATGGTTTTTTTGTTCCTAAAAAAGTAAAACCATAGCGAACAGCTCTTCTCAGTATTCTCCTTATTACGTATCCTGCGCCCGTATTTGAGGGTAGCTGACCGTCTGCAATGGCAAAAGCTACTGCACGGACATGGTCAGAAATAACTCGGATCGCAATATCGATTTCTGTATTGTTACCGTAGGTGGTATTTGTTATGGTTTCGATTTCTTTGATTAATGGCATAAAAACATCCGTATCGTAATTGGAGCTTACGTTTTGCATTACCATACACAATCGTTCAAAACCCATACCAGTATCCACATGTTTATGAGGTAATTTTTCAAGGGTCCCATTCGCTTTTCGATTGAATTCCATAAAAACCAAATTCCAAATTTCAACAACCTGAGGATGATCCTTGTTAACAAGACTTTTACCTGATATTTGAGCTTTTTCCTCGGCAGATCGAATATCTACATGAATTTCAGAGCAAGGTCCGCAAGGTCCTTGAGCACCCATTTCCCAGAAATTATCTTTTTTGTTACCGTTAATAATTCGATCTTCATCAATAATATCTTTCCAAATATCATAAGCCTCTTGATCAAAAGCTAAATCATCTTCTTTAGCTCCTTCAAATACACTAACGTAGAGACTATTTTTATCTATTTTAAGAATTTCTGTTAAAAACTCCCAGGCCCATGTAATCGCTTCTTTTTTAAAGTAATCGCCAAAACTCCAATTACCCAACATTTCAAACATCGTATGATGATAGGTGTCTTTACCAACTTCTTCTAAATCGTTGTGTTTCCCCGAAACACGTAAGCACTTTTGTGAGTCTGCAACTCGTTTATTTGTTATTTTTTTTTGCCCTAAAAAATATTCTTTAAAAGGAACCATTCCTGCATTTACAAACATTAAAGTTGGGTCATTCTTAAGAATCATAGGGGCTGAGTCTACAATAGAATGAGATTTTGATTTGAAAAAATCTAAATATTTAGAACGTATTTCCTTTGAAGTCATAAGTTTGTTATTTTAATAAAAAGCCCAATTAGGGGGTTTCCAACACAATTTCTATATTTGTAAATCGTTTTTGATTATCATAATTATTCCCAATGAGCAAAAATAAGACATTTTAACGTATGGCTAAAGTAAAATATTACTACGATAGCGATACCTTATCGTACCGAAAGATTGAATATAAAAAAGGAAGAAAAACAAAAATCTTCTTCTTGAGTCTATTAGGTATGATTTTAAGTGGATTTCTTTTACTTATCATCTACTTAAATATCCCTTATATTGAAACTCCTAGAGAAAAAGCTTTAAAAAGAGAGCTTTCTAATATGGAATTACAATTTGAGTTATTAAATAAAAAAATGGTACAAGCTCAAACCGTTTTATCCGAAATTGAGACTAGGGACAACGCTATCTATAGAGTCTATTTTGAAGCGAACCCCATTTCTGAGGAACAACGAAAAGCAGGCTTTGGGGGGGTTAACAGATATAAAAACTTGGAAGGCTTTGATAATTCGAATTTAATTATAAGTACTAGTAAAAAAATAGATGTTTTAACCAAACAAATCGTAGTACAATCCAAATCACTGGATGAAATTGCTGGCCTAGCGGAAGAAAAAGAAAAACTTTTAAAAGCTATCCCTACAATTAAACCCGTAAAAAACGAAGATTTAACTCGAATGGCCTCTGGTTATGGCTATCGATCTGATCCGTTTACAAAAGCTAGAAAATTTCATCGAGGTATGGATTTTACAGCACCCCGAGGAACACCTGTTTATGCCACGGGAAACGGTGTTGTTAAAAGAGCAGATAGGCGTTCATCAGGATATGGTCGTCATGTGAGAATAAATCATGGCTTTGGTTACATTAGCTTGTATGCTCACCTATATAAATATGTGGTTAAAAGAGGGCAAAAAGTAAAACGTGGAGATTTGATTGGATTTGTTGGGAGTACTGGAAGATCTCAAGCTCCTCATTTGCACTACGAAATTATAAAAGATGGTAAACGTGTAAACCCACTAAACTTTTATTATGGTAATTTGTCTCCTGAAGAGTTTGCAGAATTATTAAAAGTTGCTGGTCAAGAAAATCAATCTTTAGACTAATGAGAATAGAGCTACCTGAGAAAAGATACTATGGGATTGGAGAGGTTGCAAAAGCGTTCTCAGTCAATAATTCATTGATTCGTTTCTGGGAAAAAGAATTTGACATCATTAATCCAAAAAAAAATAATAAAGGAGATCGCAAGTTTACTCCTGGAGATGTAAAAAACTTAGAATTAATATATCATCTGGTAAAAGAGCGAGGTTTTACTCTTGATGGAGCAAAAAAATATTTAAAAGAAAACAAACAAAATAGTATTAGTAATTTCGAAATTATTAGAAAATTAGAAGGAATAAAAATAGAATTACTAAAATTGAAAGATCACCTTTAATTATTTTTTTCTCAGGTATACCGTAATTGGTACTCCGTGAAAATCAAATTTATCACGTAACTTATTTTCCAAGAATCTCTTATAGGGTTCTTTCACATACTGAGGTAAATTAGCAAAAAAAGCAAAGCTAGGGTAGGGTGTTGGTAGCTGCATACAATACTTGATTTTTACATATTTCCCTTTATAGGCTGGTGGGGAATAGGCTTCAATTACTGGAAGCATCACTTCATTTAATTCACTTGTTTTTACGCGCTTACTCCTATTTTTAAATACCTCAACAGCAGTCTCTATAGCTTTAAAGATTCGTTGTTTTGTAAGTACTGAAATAAATATTATTGGAATATCTGTAAATGGTTCGCACTGCGAACGGATCAAGGTTTCGTATTCTTTGACACTTTTATGATCTTTTTCAACTAAGTCCCACTTATTAACTAAAATGATGACTCCTTTATTATTTTTTTGAGCCAACCAAAAAATATTTTGCACTTGACCATCAAAACCTCTTGTTGCATCCAATACTAAAATTGCCACATCGCAGTGTTCAATAGCTCGAACGCTTCGCATTACTGAATAAAACTCTAAGTCTTCCTTAACTTTACTTTTTTTACGGATCCCCGCAGTATCAACTAAATTGAATTCGAATCCAAATCGATTGTAATGTGTATCAATACTGTCACGGGTAGTTCCGGCAATATCAGTAACTATGTATCTATCTTCTCCAATTAAAGCATTGATAAAGGAAGATTTTCCGGCATTTGGTCTCCCAACAACAGCAAAGCGAGGTAACTCATTTACTTCTTCAGAGATTTCCTCTTCAGGAAGAACTTCGACTAAATCATCTAACAAATCACCTGTACCACTACCGTTGATACTAGACATGATATAATATTTTTCAAAACCTAAAGAATAAAACTCAACAGCATCGTTGGTTCGATTAGCACTATCTACCTTATTAACAACCAGGAATACAGGTTTTGCACATTTGCGTAGTAATTTTGTTACTTCTTCGTCCATTCCAGTAACTCCAGAAACTACATCCGTCATAAAAATGATGGCATCTGCTTCATCTATGGCTAATTCAACCTGCTTATCGATCTCAGATTCAAATATATCATCACTACCTACGACATAACCTCCAGTATCTATGAGTGAAAATTCTTTACCGTTCCAATCACTTTTTCCATAGTGACGGTCTCTGGTAACTCCACTTACCGCATCAACGATTGCTTCGCGACGCTGGATTAATCTGTTAAATAAAGTGGATTTTCCAACATTTGGTCTTCCTACTATTGCTACTATACTCATAACCTATAAATTGCTGCAAAGGTACGCTTTAGAATTTGAAGAAAAACAAGAGAATTGCATTAAAATCAATATTATTGGTTGTAACCGAATCGTTTCAATTGTCGATCATTACTTCGCCAATTTTTATTAACTTTAACATAAAGTTCTAGATGAACTTGTTTCCCAAAAAATTTCTCTAAGTCTTTACGAGCCTCTACTCCTACTCGCTTTAAAGCAGATCCTTTATGACCAATAATGATTCCTTTTTGAGTATCTCTTTCTACCATGATAATGCTTCGCATTCTTATAATTGTATCTTCCTCAAAAAACTCTTCAGTATCAATTTCAACTGAATAGGGTATCTCTTTTTTGTAATGCAGTAATATTTTTTCTCGAATTATTTCATTTACAAAAAAGCGTTCTGGTTTATCTGTTAATTGATCTTTCGGATAAAATGCTGGAGACTCCGGTAATAATGCTATTATTTTTTGAAAAACTTCTTTTACACCAAAGTCTTCAAGTGCAGAAATAGCAAATATGTTAGCGTTTGGAACTTTTTCAGTCCAAAAAATCATAGCCTCCTTTAAAAGATCTTCGTTGCCTTTATCAATTTTATTAATTAATAGTAAAACAGGGATATTTGCATTGGTAATTTTATTAAAAAACGCTTCATCTTTTAATCCTTTTTCTCCTAATTCAACAATATAAATTAATACATCAGCATCCTCGAAAGCAGATTTTACGAAATCCATCATACTTTCCTGAAGTTGATACGCTGGCTTAATGATTCCGGGAGTATCACTTAAAATCATTTGAAAATTCTCTCCATTTACAATACCTAAAATACGATGACGGGTAGTTTGAGCTTTAGAAGTAATAATAGACAATCGTTCTCCAACAAATGAGTTCATCAACGTACTTTTACCTACATTAGGGTTTCCAATTATATTAACAAAACCTGCTTTATGATTCATTATTTAATTTTTATCAAAGATACGCTAAACTCTTGGTTTAGTTCTCGATCGATCGTACAATACAATACTTCCTGCTACTGCAACATTTAAACTCTCTATGGAAGAAAACTTGACCAAAAAATGAGATTTTTCAATAGCTATTTTTGACAAGCCATGGTCTTCGGCTCCTAATAAATAAACACATCTTCTAGGATGGCAAAAGTCTTCCAATGCTGTGGATTCATCTGTTATTTCAACACCTACTATTCGCGCTCCTTTTGGCAGGTGTTTGTAAAAATCATCAAAATTATCATAATGAAAATAAGGAATAGATTTTACCGAATTTTTGGTATCACAAGCTTGACTTGCATATCGATTTCCAATGGTAAATATAAAACTAGCTCCCAAATTTTGAGCAGTTCTCCACAAGACTCCTAGGTTTTCTGGTGTTTTTCCATTTTGGATTCCTATTCCAAAAAATTCTGGTTTTAAATTATCTGGTTGCATGGCACAAAATTATAAAAGATTAATTCTATTTCAATCAAAAATATTACAGATTATTTTTATAATTTGGCACCTTAATTATCTCTAAATTAGAAACAAAAAGATAAAATTCTATTTATGTCATCTAGATTAATTCCACTCTTTTTTTTATTAATAAGCTCTGTCTCAAACTGTCAAATAGAAGACTTATCCTTTGGAACCCCTGAAACTTTTGATATTATGACCTGGAACATTGAACAATTTCCAAAAAATGGTCAAACAACAGTAAATTATGTGTCCGATATTATTCAAAATTTAGAAATGGATATTATTGCAATTCAAGAAGTTGATAATATCAACTATTTCGATCAAATGGTAGCCGGACTAAGTTTGTATGAAGGTTATCTAGAATCTGAATGGTTTGCTGGACTTGCTTACATCTATAACTCCGAGGTGATTCAAATTAACGACCTTTACGAAATATACACTACCTCTCAATATTGGAGTGCTTTTCCAAGATCTCCAATGGTGATGGATTTAAATTATTATGATCATAGAATTATTATCATCAATAATCATTATAAATGTTGTGGGGATGGAATATTTAATAGCGGTGATTCAGGCGATGAAGAAACAAGAAGATACCAAGCTAATTTATTACTTAAAGCCTATATTGACGAAAATTTTTCGGATGAAAACGTAATTTTATTGGGCGATTTAAATGATGACATCTCAGAAACTGCTCAAAACAATGTTTTTCAGATGTTTATTGAAGATGCTGGAAATTATTTATTTGCAGACTATGAAATTGCAACTGGGACCAGTGCCAACTGGTCATTTCCAAATTGGCCTTCGCATTTAGATCATGTATTAATCACCAACGAATTATTTTCTGAATTCGAAAATGAAGAATCTGAAGTCAAAACCATTAAAATTGATGACTACCTGAGCGGTTGGTCTGAGTATGATCAAAATATTTCTGATCATCGTCCCGTAGCGCTAAAACTAAATATGGATGTTGGTTTGAGTGTAAATGATATTAATGATAATGATGCTATTTTTTGGAACACCCCCAACCCATTTAAGACACAAACTGTTTTTAAATTAAATGACTTCGCAGAAGATCAAAAAATAGAAATTTACACTGCTGTTGGACAAAAAATTACAACGCTCCATAAATTGTTCGGTTTAAATACCATTACTTGGAATGCTGAAAACTTTACTAATGGAATTTATATCGCAAAATTAATCATCAACAATCAGCAAGTCGGTTCAAAAAAGCTTGTTCTAATGAAATAAAAATGAGACCATTTCATCTAGCAATTCCTGTGTCAAATTTATCAATTTGCAAAAAGTTTTATCGAGAAATATTGGAGTGTGAGGAAGGAAGAAGTTCCGAAAAATGGGTAGATTTTAATTTTTTTGGCCATCAATTAGTACTTCATGAAAAAAAAGATTTGAAATCTGAAACGATTTCAAATCCGGTAGATGATCACAATGTTCCGGTACCTCATTTTGGTGTGGTATTAGAATGGGAGCAATGGGAACTTTTAGCAAAAAAACTTCGCTTAAAAAACATTAAATTTATTATTGAACCTTACATCCGTTTTAAAGGAAAAATAGGAGAGCAAGCCACGATGTTTTTTTTAGATCCAGAGAATAACGCACTTGAATTTAAATCCTTTAAAGATATAGATCAACTCTTTGAAAAAACTAAATAATTATTTTTTATTTATTAAATATTAAAAATTGTTTAATTAGATTTGTGACTAACCAATTATTTAATAACCATTTAACAACTTAAAAATGAAAAAATTAATTCTGATTTTGGCTGTAATTATCACAGCTTGTAATCCACAAACAGAAAAAGAAACAGCAAGTACACCAGAGGGTGCAGGTTTCTTCTTGCCATCACCTGGCGAAAAGTATGTCGTATCAACTGATGCAGTCACCGATGTTTGGATGAACTACATCGATGCTCACAACAAAAGAGATTTAGATGCTATCATGAAAATGGAGTCTGATTCAATAAGTATAGATGGTCCAGACGGCAGTGTTATTGTGGGAAAAGCGATGCATAGAGAGCTACTAGACGCATGGTTTAAAGCGGAAGACCCAATGTGGGAAGTTTATTGGGCTATGCCTTATAAAGCAGTTAAAAATGGTGCAGAATGGATAATCGCAGGACACCAAGTAAAAACGACCGTCGATGGAAAAGAAAAAACTGAATTGCACATGATTGATGGGCAAATTGAAGATGGAAAAATCAAACGATTTTTTGTATACAGTAAAGATATTCCTGAACCTCCAAAAGAAGAGGAAAAACAGTCAGCATCTATGACTGCTGCTGGTGAATAATTTATTAGTGGTAGTATAAAAAAATCCCTTCCTATCGGAAGGGATTTTTTTTGTATTAAATTATTTATTATGGCTCCCCTACTTTTTGATCATTCGTTTTACAACGCTTGATTGTTCGCCTTTTATGTGTACCACATAAACACCAGTTGCAAAGGAAGAAACATCGATCACTCGCTCATCTTGCATATCCTGCAAATTGATTTGTGATACTAGTTTTCCTTTTAAGTCATAGATCATAGCAGCCTCTAACTTAATACTGGAACTGTTTGACAGTGTCACTTGTTCTTTTGCTGGGCTCGGGTATAATGCAATTGCATTGCTTAACTCATAGTCTAAATTTCCTAAAAGTTCCGGTAACATAACTAAAGGTCCTCCTGTGGGTAAGGCCACTCCAATTCCAAATCCTGGGCCATCAGAATTTTGAGAGGGATCTAAAAATCCAGTAGCCACAGCGACTAATGCTGCTCCATCTAAATTAAGAGAAGCTAAAGGGGCTTGATATGAAGCTACCGTTACAGAACCTGTTTCGTCTCTAACATCAATAACATAGTCAGCAGTTGGTAGTTCCAGATAACCTTGAAATTCGGTATAAGAAATATTATCTACTAAGGTTCCAGCACCCACACCTGTTTCAACGATGTCTACGGTTGGGGCATCTGTAGATCCATGATGTACTAATACATCCGTATTTTCCGAATTAGCGGCTAGTTCTCTACCCATATCATAAATTTGCAATCCAAAAGCTTGTGGTGGGTTGTAACCTGAACCACTAACAATACCGTCGGCTACTACGATATAAGTTTCGTCTGCAGATAACGTAACAGCAGCCGTATAAATAGCTTCCTCTACTCCGGAGCTGTTTGGAGGTGCTACTGATAGTTCAATTTCTACTCCTGCTGGTGCATCCACAAAAGGTGAAGCAGTTCTAAATTCAAAATTTGGAATTAATAGCGTTTCGTTTAAATAAACATCTACGATTTCTGCAGCTGCATCTGCAGAATTATGAATCACTTGAACTCTTGCTGTT
>Ga0206679_10000353_pt1 | contig 38130 bp, 25 predicted proteins | sample M110012015metaG_FD_155464 | JGI IMG/M metagenome (GOLD analysis project Ga0206679, IMG submission 155464) | Ammonia-oxidizing marine archaeal communities from Monterey Bay, California, United States - M1 100m 12015 | ecosystem: Environmental > Aquatic > Marine > Intertidal zone | place: USA... | reverse complement strand
AGCCTCTTCATCATCAATTATTACACTTACCTGTGATTTACCATCAAATGCATCATTTTTATTTTCTTCAATGCTGACGGAAGGAGTGGTGAAAAGTTCGAACAAAATTTTATCGTTGGAAAGCCCGAAAAAGTTAAGTGTTTCTTTACATGTGTGGATCATTTCTTCAGGTCCACAAATTAAGAAATAATCATTTTTAAGTATTTCAATATTTGCTTTTATCAATGCAGTTAAAGTACCCTTATCGATTCTTCCCTCCTTCATATCAGCAACTTTTTCTCTACTAAAGAAATGAGTAGCAGACTTGATGGGTAAATTTTTAACCTCATTAAGAAAAATAGCTTCATCTTGAGTTTTGTTTCCATATATGAGCGTCGATTCACAATTATCAGAATGCGCTTTTAAAATGGACATGATTGGTGTGATGCCACTTCCAGCTGCAATAGCTACATAGCTTTTGGCATTTTTAGGTAACGTGAAGCTGCCTGTGGGTGCCGAGACTAGAATAGGGTCTGAATATTCAGTAAGGTCATTAAACCAATTAGATACGATGCCTTTTTCAACTCTTTTCACTGCTATGCGAATAGCTTCATCTGGATGGCTGCAAATGGAATAAGATCTGCGGTGTTCTTCATTATTTATGTTTAAAATCAGGTTTAAATACTGACCAGGTAAGAAGGTGAACTCTGATTTCAATGAAGGGGGTATTTCAAATTCAACAGCAACAGCCTTCGAATTTAGTTTTTCGATGTTCGAAATTTGAATAGAATAATACCCTTTATTTTTGCTTTTTCCTTTTTTACCGAAAAGATTGAATATTGCCATATTTTAATCGTCAAATGAAATGAACACTTTTTTTGTTGTTGGATGAGATTGACAGGTCAATACATAACCTGCATCTATTTCGTCTTGTTCTAATCCGTAATTTACATCCATATTCACGGATCCTTCCAGTATTTTTGCTTTACATGTGCAACAGACACCACCTTTACAGGCAAAAGGAAGATCAACACCCGTTTTCTGAGCTGCGTCTAAAATATTTTCCCCATTGGTGTTTAGTGGAAATTCATATTCATCTCCATCTAGTTTCAATGCAATTAGACTGTCAAAAGAAGGTCCTTTATTAATCTTCTGTATTGTTTCTTTTTTTATTGATGTACCAAACAATTCAAGGTGGATGTTATTTTTGGGGATGTCATTTTCCATCATTACATTCCTAATGTCAAGTGTCATTTGTTCCGGACCACAAATGTATACTGCATCAATATCGATATTTGCTAAAAATGCCTTGAATAAGTTTTCGCATTTATTCCTGTCAATTCTGCCTTTTTGTAATGTATTGCCTAAGTTTTCTTTTGAAAAAATATGGTTAACACTAAGCCTGTTTAAAAATCTGTTTTTTAGAGATTCGATTTCTTCTCTAAAAATTACTGAATGAAAACCCTTATTTCCATAAAATAATACCACACGGCTGTTGGATTCATGTAGTAAAATGCTTTTTAAAATAGACAAAATAGGAGTGATTCCACTTCCTGCCGCGAAAAGGACATAGTTTTTTTCAGCTTCAGCCTGAGGCGCATGTTTAAAATTACCTGCAGGGGGAAGGCTTTCCAAGGTGTCGCCGTTCTGAATAGATTGATTTGCAAATGAAGAAAACAGACCACCTTCTACACGTTTTATAGCCACCTTCAGAATTCCAGAGGAGGGTTCAGAACACAAGGAATATGAACGCCGAACTTCTTCTCCGTTGATTTTTGTTTTTAGGGTAAGGTATTGTCCAGAGATAAAGTCAAATTGATCTTTTAATTCTGCCGGAACATTAAACGACAATGAAACGCAGTCTTCAGTTTCCTTGATGACTTCATTCACTGTTAAGCTATAAAAATCTGAACTCATGTACAATCCTTAGTAATAAAGGCTAAAATTAATCAATCTTATCCTGAAAGCAAGTGAAGTAAAACATTGTTCATTTACTTTTGTTTTAGAAGGTGTAGTTTATACTTATATTTGTATAGTTAACGCTTTATTCATGAAGAACATAGATATTAAAGTCCTAAAGGAAAAATTTCAGCAGAAAATTGATCAAGACATCAAGATTGAGCCTAACGATTGGATGCCTGATGATTATCGAACAACGTTAATTAGACAAATTTCTCAGCATGCCCATTCTGAAGTGGTAGGAATGCTTCCTGAAGGTAATTGGATCACGAGGGCTCCAAACTTAAGGAGGAAAGCTGTTTTATTGGCTAAGGTTCAAGATGAGGCGGGTCATGGTTTGTACCTCTATTGTGCAGCAGAAACCTTGGGAGCTGATCGTGAAGATACCATAGATGATCTGCATTCTGGAAAGGCAAAATATTCTTCAATTTTTAATTACCCCACTCTTACATGGGCAGATATGGGAGCGATAGGATGGCTGGTTGATGGCGCTGCCATAATGAATCAGGTTCCGCTTTGTCGTTGCTCTTATGGGCCTTATGCACGAGCCATGGTTCGTGTTTGTAAGGAAGAATCATTTCATCAGCGGCAGGGATTTGAGCTTATGACAACACTTTCCAATGGGAGTAAAGAACAAATAGAAATGGCACAAGATGCTCTAAATCGTTTTTGGTGGCCTGCATTAATGATGTTTGGACCAAATGATGCAGAGTCAAAGCATACAGCTCAATCTATGAATTGGAAAATTAAGCGTCATACCAATGATGAATTAAGACAGCAATTTGTAGATGTAACTGTGCCTCAGGCGGAAATGTTGGGCTTAACCATTCCAGACAAAGATTTGAAATGGAATGAAGAGAAGAACGGTTATGATTTTGGTAAAATCAATTGGGATGAGTTCTGGCAGGTTGTTGGAGGAAATGGACCCTGTAATAAAGAACGAGTAGATGCGAGGCGAAAGGCCAAAGAGCAAGGGAAATGGGTTGTCGAAGCGGCAATGGCATTTGCCAATAAAAGAAGGGTTAAAAAATCAGCATAAAATGACAGAAAACAAAAAAGACTGGCCTCTATGGGAGGTGTTTATTAGAAGTAAACAAGGCTTAAATCATAAGCATGTGGGAAGCTTGAGGGCAGCGGATTCAGATATGGCAGTTGAAAATGCGAGAGATGTTTACACAAGGAGAATGGAAGGTATTTCTATTTGGGTAGTTCCTTCGAATTTGATTACAGCTTCTGACCCTTCAGAGGAAGAATCAATGTTTGAACCTGCAGCATCTAAAGTATACAGACATCCAACATTTTATGACGTACCTGATGGTATATCACACATGTAATTATGAATAGAGAACAGGCGTTATATAATTATGTATTAAGGTTAGGTGATGATAGCTTAATACTTGGTCAAAGATTAGCCGAGCTTTGTGGTCATGGCCCTATACTCGAGGAAGACATTGCACTCACTAATATCTCGTTGGATTTAATAGGTCAGGCTACTTTATTTTTAGAATATGCTGGTAGTTTGGGAGGAGAAAATAAGTCAAATGATGATTTGGCTTTTCTTAGGCTAGAAAAAGAATATGTGAATGTATTACTGGTGGAGCAGCCTAATGGTCATTTCGGTGATACTATTATGCGTCAGTTTCTATTTGATGCTTTTAGAAAACCACTTTTAGAAAACCTACAGAACTCAAGTGATGAAAAGCTCGCTTCTATTGCGGAAAAAGCGCTTAAAGAGACAAAATATCACCTTAAGCATTCATCAGAATGGGTCATAAGACTTGGTGATGGTACCGAAGATTCCCATTCTAAAATTCAAGAGTCATTAGATACACTATATAGGTATGCGCATGAACTATTCTTCACGGATGAAATAGATGCTTACTTGCAAGAAAAGAATATTATACCTGAGCTCATCTCTGTAAAATCAGAATGGGAAAATACGGTTAAAGAGGTGTTGGAAATGGCCACTCTTTCTTTTCCTGATAATAATTGGAAATTTGAGGGTGGACGTAAGGGAAGACATTCTGAACATATGGGTTATTTGTTGGCAGACTTGCAATACATGCAGCGAACCTACCCCAATATGGAATGGTAAAAAAAATGAACCACATCTGGGATTTATTAAATGAGGTTTTTGACCCTGAGGTACCTGTACTGACTGTGGTTGATCTTGGAATTGTTCGTTCTGTCGAAGAAATTGAAGAGGTCTTTCATGTGACCATAACACCTACCTATATTGGGTGTCCTGCGATGCAAACCATAGAGAAGGATATTGAAACTAAGCTCCGTGAACATGGAATATCAAATTTAATCATTCAAACCTCTATATCACCTGCATGGACTACCGACTGGATGTCTGAGGAAGGAAAACGAAAGTTAAAAGCCTATGGTATTGCTCCTCCACAAAACGAACCAGATAAATCAGTACTATTTGCTGATCCTATTATAGTGCCATGCCCGAGATGCGATTCCGATAACACAAAAATGGTCAGCCGTTTTGGAAGTACCGCATGCAAGGCACATTATCAATGCGTTCAGTGCAGGGAGCCCTTCGATTATTTCAAGTGTTTTAAATAGATTTTTTTCTTAGAGAAAGAGTATCCAGCCAATAAATTAATTTAAGCGAGAAGCTATTCGTTGGCCCATTTTTTAGGGTATTATTCAATGTGTTCCAATAATTTTCATCGACAATGGAGTCAGAGGTGAAAATGGAATTTTTCCAAACAATATTTAGCTCACTTCCCGGTAAGAATACCCATCTAAAAACCATATCAATGGTAAAGGCATTGTAATTTATATCATATGCAGATATTCCATTCGCATCCAGCCCGGTATAATTTTCGAGTTTAGAAAGTCTCCCATTATTAAGAAGCTCACTGAAATAATTGTAAGAAATTTTGGAATTATAATGCCTCAGCCTAAAAGTGAGGGCAATTCGATTGGTCATGGTGTAATCTACATCCAAGGTCATGGTAGAGGTAATTCGGTTTCTATTTCCAAAAATTATTGAGCTACTTGTATCTACAGGGCTTCCAAATGAAACCGCATAACCTTCGCTGTTGAATTGAAAGCCTTGATCCCAGCTAGGTGTAAAAAAGAGCTGATCACTTATTCTAAAGCGCATTTCCAAATCATAATCCCATTCCCACCAATTGTCTCTGTTTACAGCAACATACCCAAGTCCTGCATCCAATGCAACTCTTTTTTGATAATTTGATGAAAACCAAGCTCGGTTATAGGTCCATATGGGACGTATAAATTTTTCCCCCCATACACGAGGCTCGAAATAATCATTGCTTTCTGTTAACGATCCGTCAAACATGATGCCCCAGGCATTGAATGATTTATTGACCATGATTGTGCGCATTTCCCAAAATGTCGCACCATATAAATTACCTTCATACAATCTCTCCTGCGAAATAGAAACATTACTTATAAACTTATTCAGATTCCAGAAATTCGGTTTAAAGTTCCTATATGCCATATTCATTCCTCCAACCCTACTGTTATTCGCTCTTAAGAATCCCAAGTCATTTGGATTGTATGTATCTGATTCTTCATAATATTCTAAGCTAAAAGCAAACGCACCTCTTTGTTTTCCTGCCTCAAGACCCCAGGTGTGACCTAAAGTTGTTTCAGTGTTTTCGAATATAGCAGACAGCACAGCACGACCCTCTACAAAATAGTTGTTATTGTTAGAGTTTATTTTTGCATTTAAGCCAGTCACATTTGCATCGTAAAAGTTGCCGTCTCTCCATACACTTGTGTTGGTCAAAGTAACAAAGCTGTTGTTTTTTAAATTTTGGTCCAGTACAAGCACATTGAAATTGGTCAGAGGGGATACGGTTACTTCCCTTTCGGTACTGTCGTATAAGTTAAATGCCGTGCCAGTTTGCGCAGCCGTTATTCCATTAAACACACCAATTCCAAGGCCGTTTTTGAGCCGGCCAGAAACCTTACTTGCGTTGTACAGCTGAGGGACGCTTGGCACATTAGATAAGACCTCATTATCATTTAGCTGATTTGTCAAAACATCTTCTGGTGCTTGAATACCGATTCGACGGCTATAAAACAAACCAGACTTTGTAAATAATTCAGTCCCTTCAGTAAAGAATTGACGGTTTTCATTAAATCGAATTTCAAAAGGGCTCAAATTGAGGACCTGACTGTCAAAAACGACCTGTCCGAAATCAGGAACTAAGGTGACATCTAAGGTAAAGGCTTCATTGATCCCATATTTAATGTCCATTCCTCCATTGTAAGAAGTACTCCTGCCCATCTCTTTAGAATAATTTACGTAGCTTGATAGATAAGGAATTAATGCAAGTCTTAAGGGAGGCTCAATCCCTTGAATGTTTTCTACTTTTCCACTCTCAAGTAAATAGTTTTCGAGATCTGGATTTACTGGGTGCCAGGTGTTCTCTTCTCGGTAACGACTAATGGCTCTACCAAAGTTAATGTTCCAATCTTGAATTTTTTCTTTAGGGAATCGAATAGCGGAGTAAGGGATTTTAATTTCTGCAAACCACCCATCATCTTTAATCACAGTTTTACTATTCCAAACAAGATTTAAAAGATCATTAAAATCACCATTAAAAATTTTGGCATCCATTTGAACTCCCACACTTGTCAATCCAAAAAAGAAACCATTTTGGCGGTCATTATAGGTATCTAAAAAAATAGCGAAAAGATCTAAATTTGGATTAAAGTCGTCTCTGGCAGATAATATCCGAGACACGGAATCTCCATTATCAAAACATTTAACACCAAAATACAAAGCTTCGTCGTCATAGAGTATAGCTACCTCAGTAGGTTTGGATGGTTTTTTTCCTGGAATCGGTTTAAGCTGTGTGAATTGACTCTGCCATAGAGCATTACTCCATGAAGATTCTATTAATTCCCCATCCAAATTTATCGCTTCTTTAATCTGTAATGCGTTGATGCTTCGTTGTCCGAAAGCGAATACTGATATAAGAAAAAATATGCCTATGAGACAAAACTTCATTGTGTAAAAATAACACTTCAAATTCATTCTGCATACCATAGTGTATTAAACAAATAAAAATTAATTTTGTGTATGAAAGAATACGAAAGCTTAAAATCACAATTGGAGACTTTGGATTTTCCTCAGGTGTATTTTTTTAAGTTTATCGTACCAAATAAAAATGATAATGTCGCTAAAGTTTCGGCCCTTTATGATACCACTGCTCAACTTCAACTGAAACAGTCTTCAAGTGGTAAATTTGTATCCGTAAGTAATAAGCAGGTAATGCTTTCTGCAGAAGATATTATTGATATTTATAAAAAAGCCTCAGAAATTGAGGGATTAATTGCCCTCTAAGATATGGTTATAGATGTATTAGTAGTTTCATTAATTATACTGGCTATTATAATAGCTTACAAATTATTATTGAAAAGATTAAGTAAAGGAAGAGTTGACTCAAATGACTATTGTGTGTTGTATAGTACTGAATCGTTTAAGGTTAAAGGAGAGGTTGAATTTTATTTTCAATGCCCCAAATCAATGCATGTTGATTTTAAAATTTGGACCTTGAATGAAGATGAAACCATTATAGCTTCTGATGATTACGATAAAGGAGGGCACATCATTAGATATGACACTAATTCATTAGCTAATGGAATTTATACTTTTGGAATCGAAACTGAAAGTCAGAAAACGGTTAAAAAGTTTGAGATTGACAATTAAGAGTCGTCTTTCTTCTTCTTTTTCTTGATGTGTTTTATTTTCTTTCGTTTTTTACTGATTTTATATTTGGATTTATTGAATTCATTGTCTTCTCCTTTCAAGGATTCGAAGCGAGCGACAAGACCCAAACTATGCTGTATGTAATCTGATTTTTTAAAAAAGTCAATTACACCAACTTTTGCAGTACTCCTTATCTGAATGCCAATGTAGTTTGAAAGCCAAAAATTAATGCCTCCTCCGATATTTAATGTGAGTGAAACCGGACGAATATTATCATTTTGATAACTCCTTGTAGAGAGACCTATTCCTCCAACAAAAAATGGGTCAATAGCTCCTTGGTTTAGGAGCTTGTATAGTGAATACTTGGAATGAAAATCCATAGAAAACATACTTCCGTCAATTCCTGTTTCTCCGTTTGTTACTTTTTGCGGGTTATAGTTAGAGTATGAGATGACTGCTTCTCCGCTCCAACCATTATAGAAGTATTTATCTGCAGTAAGTTGAGTCGGAAAAAAATGCGTGTGAAGATTTTGTACAAGGAAAGGGTTGAATGCTTCTCCATCATCATCAGTCATTACCCAAGATAAACCAAACATCCAGTTGTAGCTGTCCTTATTGTTGATTGATTTTGCTGGTTGAGAAAATGCATTCACTGTACCAAACATGAAAAGTAAAAACGTAAAAACTACTTTCATTTAAAAAATGATTTTTTATTAAGACAAAATTAAGAAATTATAAATGCGACCACTGTACCAATGAATATTTTTCACTTCGGTTATATGTGTTGTGAATTATATTCATTCTCCCTATTATTTATAGAATAGAAAGAACTTGCGATGTTACGATTGGCTTATTGATTATTATGTAAATTTGTATGATATGACTCGCGTAAAGAAAATCAAACTGGAATTAGATGAGGAACGGGAATTTCCAATTTTGGGAATTTCAACTCCTTTAGGTGATCATCGGCTAGCATGGGAGTTAAATACAAATTTAGATTTATACTTTCATAAGGCATTTGATAGTTTTTCACTTCCAAATAAGAATAGGGAAATAAAGTCATATGAATATTATATTCATGAAAATGAAGATGATCAATCCAAATATCTACTCGTAAAGAACAAGCAGAATGCTTCGGTGTTATTTACACAGAGTGAAAAACTTGATTTTTTTTTAATTATAAGAGAGGATTATATAAATGAACCAGAAGATTTAATAACAAGGCTGAGAAAATTAAACGGTGTCGTTGCTGTTTTTTCTTTTACGAGCAGTGATTTTGAATTTTCAGAATATCTAAACGACTGAAACAATGAAAAGAACTAAAATAGTGGCTACTATTGGTCCATCATCATCATCAAAAGAGGTGTTGAGAGAAATGATAAAGGCAGGGATGAATGTGTGCAGATTGAATTTTTCTCATGGATCTTATGAAGATCATTCGGTTGTCATTAAAAGCATCAGTGAATTGAATGATGAATTGGGTTTAAATGTGGCGATTCTTGCGGATTTACAGGGCCCAAAGATTCGCACCGGTGAAATGCAAGAAAGTGGTGTTTTACTAGAGGTAGGAGAGCAGGTATTAGTACAAACAGATGACATTATTGGTTCTGAAAAAGTTTTTTCAATTAACTATTCTAAGCTTCCTGAGGATGTGAAAAAAGGAGAACTCATTCTTCTCGATGATGGAAAGCTAATGCTTGAGGTTGTTAAAACCGATGGTAAAAAGCAGATTACATGTAAAGTAATACAAGGGGGTGAGCTTTCTTCAAATAAGGGAGTGAATTTTCCAAACACGAAAATATCAATGCCGAGTCTTACTGAAAAGGACGAACTTGATTTGAGTTTTGCCATAGAGCAGGATGTTGATTGGATTGGTCTTTCATTTGTGCGTTCGGCAAGAGATATGATTGATTTAAAGCATAAGATTTCTTCTGCTGGTGCAAAGGCAAAGGTCATTGCTAAAATTGAAAAACCGGAAGCCTTAGAATGCATAGATGATATTATTTCGGAAAGTGATGGGATTATGGTGGCTCGTGGAGATTTAGGAGTTGAAATTCCATTTCAGAATGTGCCATTAACTCAGAAAATGCTTATAAATAAGGGCATTAAATACGCAAAGCCTGTTATTGTAGCTACTCAAATGATGGAGTCTATGATTACCCAGATGTCACCAACTAGAGCAGAAGTAAATGATGTAGCAAATGCAGTTTTGGATGGAGCGGATGCGGTTATGCTATCAGGAGAGACATCTGTTGGGAGCTATCCAGTTGAAGTGATTAGTACCATGTCAAGAATTGTATGTGAGATGGAGTCTCACGATGGGATATATTACAAAGAGCAACCACCAGAAAAAAACAAGGAACGATTCATATCAGATTCAATTTGTTATAACTCGTGCAGACTGGCTCAAAGAGTAGATGTGAATGCTATTATAACAATGTCTTTTTCAGGATATACCGCTTATAAAATCGCTTCACAAAGACCAAAAGCCAAAATCTTTATTTTTACGAGTAATAGAAAAATACTTACGCAACTTAATTTAGTGTGGGGTGTAAGGGCATTTTATTACAATAAACAAATTAGTACAGACCACACTATTGCAGATATTAAATACATTATGAAATCAGAAAAGTATCTCAAGCAGGGTGATTTAATCATTAATATAGCATCCATTCCTTTAGAAGATTTGGGAAGTTCGAATATGCTGAAGTTGAGTCATGTTGACTAGCCTTTAGCTCAAAACATCTCGTGCAGAATTGAAAATAAAAATTAATAAATGGATTTAGCTAGTTTAGGTTGTAATGATAAAAACAGGCACCATAGAGATTTAAGGTGTGTATTTGACCCCGAAATTCATAAATATGAAATTGATGGTACAGTGTTCAATTCTGTAACAACTATTATATCAAGGTTTTTTGCCATTTTTAATGCTGATGAAGCTATTGAAAAAATGAAAAAGGGTAGAAATTGGAATCCCAATCATAAGTATTGGGGAATGCAAGATTATGAAATCAAACAAAATTGGGAAGAAAAAGGAATGAAAGCTGCTCGTCAAGGAACCTTTCTTCATGAACAAATTGAAAAATTTTATTTAGGTCAGAAGTATGAAAAACCTGAAGAATTTACTCATTTTCTTCAATTCGAAAGAGACCATGATTTCTTAAGTCCATATCGAACCGAATGGAGAATCTTCGATGAAAACTTCAAAATTGCTGGAACAATTGATTTTATTGCAAAAAATGGAGAGCAATATGAAATGTACGATTGGAAAAGGAGCCTCAAAGTCATTAATAAATTTAATGGTGCACCCATAACAGAGAATCGGTGGGATCGAGGATTAGATGGTCTAAGTGATATAGATGATACAAGCTTTAATCACTATGTATTGCAATTAAGTATATATAGATATCTAATAGAAAAGAATTATGATATTGGTATATCCAAAATGTTCATTGTTGTTTTACATCCTGAATACGACCAATATTATAAGGTCTCGGTTCCTTATTTGAAAGATAAGGTTGAGTACATACTAGGAAGCCTTTAAATAAAATTCAAAAATTAATGATTAGCTTACACATATGTTTACAGGGATTATAGAAGAGTTAGGAAGGCTTGTCAATATTGAGCAGGACGGGGGTAATACGCACTTTACAATTGAAGCTAATATGGCTTCTGAATTAAAAATAGATCAAAGCGTTGCGCATGATGGATGCTGTTTAACTGTTGTTCAAAAGAATGATCACCAGTATAAGGTAACAGCGATTCAGGAAACCTTGAATAGAACGATTTTAGGAGGCTGGAAGGTAGACACGATGGTGAATTTAGAACGCTGCATGAAAAATGATGGGCGATTTGATGGGCATATTGTGCAGGGGCATGTGGATTGCAATGCAATATGTGAAAACGTTCAAGAGAACGATGGTAGTTGGGAGTTTTTTTTCAAATACGAATCTGATCATATTACGGTAGAAAAGGGTTCAATTACTATAAACGGCACAAGCCTTACAGTTGTCAATTCAGAGGAAAACGCATTTTCTGTGTGCATTATACCATATACATTTGACAATACTACCTTTAAGAACATAAAAAAGGGAAGTAGGGTGAATCTTGAATTTGATATTCTGGGAAAATATATTAAAAAGTATATGTCAAAATTAGATGCCTAATTTTTCACTTTGACCATTTGAATAACGAATAAGAACCAGGAAAGAATCAAAAGACTTCCTCCTATTGGGGTAATCGGCCATAAAAAACCAAAGCTTAGGCCAATTAAATTGTCTAAAGAAAGTAGATATATTGAGCCTGAAAAAAGAACCGTTCCAGTAATCATTCCCCAGCTAATTAATCCTGCTTTTTTAAACTTTTCTGCATTAAAACCAAGAAATATAAGAGCCAATCCATGATAAATTTGATATTGTAATCCAGTTTGTAAGGATTCTAATTCTTGATAGCTCAACTGATTTTTTAATGCGTGGGTACCAAATGCACCCAGTAGAATTCCCAAAAGAATAAAAATCCCCCCCAACAAAACAATTATAGACTTCATACCCCAAAGATTAAAAAAAAGAACCAATGAAAAGTGTATCTTTGGTTATTCATTCTATGAGAACATTTTTTATGTTTTTTTTAATGCTCATCTTCATGATTTCATGTGCTGATGAATCCGTAACAGTTACAAAGCCACGGGATGTTATTGATTATTATCAATTTGATGAACACAATCTTGATATATATGGGATTGATGCTTCAATAATGATACCTAATGAAACTGCAGGAATTGGAGCGTCTTTCGAGACGGAAATCCTCCATAATGATGGAGACTTTAAATGGCATATCAGTGCAGGTCGAAATTTCAACTTATTCATAGAGGACTATGGTGATTATCAGTATAGGATGCCAGAGTTTTTAAGAAAACTTGAAGCACAAGATATATTTAAGACTGAAATCATTCAACAAAAAGATGATTATGTGATTTATAAAAGGGAACTAAATATGTCATCAAAAAAAATATCAACGTATCATTTGTATGGTGTCAAATACATCAATGGCGTTTATTATGAAATTAAGAATGAGGAGGAAGGAGATTCTAAAAAAGTGATTGATTTTATATTGAAATCATTCCTTTCATTTGAACCGATTAATGTAGAGGTATGATAAATAGAGAAGATGTATTGGAGGTTTTATCAAATATTCAAGAGCCCGAATTGAATAAGGATATTGTATCCTCCAATTTAATTGAAGATTTAATTGTTGAAGGGAATAAGGTGAGTCTTACTGTATACGTTAAGAACCCTGCAATGCATGCTCGAAATCGGATGAAAGAAGCAATTGAATTCAATTTAAAATCTCGTTTAAGTAAGGGTTTGGAAATTAATTGTTCTGTAAAACAAAAATCATCTGACGAGAATTCGAATAGAAAAGTACTTCCAGAAGTAAAAAGCATTGTCGCGGTGGCTTCAGGTAAAGGCGGTGTAGGAAAATCGACAGTCACCTCTAATTTGGCAGCGGGATTGGCAAAAAAAGGGTATAAAGTAGGGTTGATAGATGCAGATATTTATGGGCCATCCATGCCTACCATGTTTGATCTAGTGAATGAGCGCCCAAAAATGATTGAGCTAGAAGGGAGATCTCTAATTTCTCCGATTTTATCCCAAGGGGTTAAGATCTTATCTATAGGCTTTTTTACTGATAAAGAAAACGCGGTGGTATGGAGAGGACCAATGGCTTCTAAAGCTTTATTACAGATGTTTAATGATGCCCATTGGGGCGAATTAGATTTTCTATTGGTTGATCTCCCGCCAGGAACGGGAGATATACATTTAAGCTTAATTCAAAGTATTCCACTTGATGGCGCAGTAATAGTCAGTACTCCACAAGAGGTTGCCCTTGCTGATGCACGAAGAGGAGTAAATATGTTCAAGATGGATAACGTAAAAGTTCCTATACTTGGTATGGTTGAAAATATGTCATGGTTTACCCCTGAAGAGCTTCCGGAAAACAAATATTATATTTTTGGAAGAGATGGAGCAAAAAATCTTTCTGAAGGGTTGGGTGTGCCATTTTTAGGTCAGATCCCTATTGTTCAAAGTTTGAGAGAATCGGGAGATATTGGCAAGCCAGCGGTTTTACAAAAGGGAAGTTTAATTTCAGGTGTTTTTGAGGGTCTAGTAAAGAATTTCATTGAACAGATTGATGCCAATCAAAAATCAAGAAAAAATGGAAAATAAAGAAGCCACAATACTTAAAATTAATCAGGCCATAGACCAGCTACGTCCGTTTCTTCATGCTGACGGGGGGGATATGGAATTTGTTGAATTGACAGAAGATGCAATTGTAAAGGTAAAACTTTTGGGTGCTTGTAGTGATTGTTCAATGAGTCATATGACTATGCGGGCAGGTTTAGAAGAAGCATTGAAAATAGTAGCACCTGAAGTGAGCTCTGTTGTAGCTATTGAGTAAATGAACGTAAGGTTAATTAACATAGGAAAAACAACAGTGCCTTATTTAATTAAAGGTGAATTGGAGTATGAAAAGAGACTCAAACATTATCTCAAATTTGAAAGGCTTGATCTTAAGGAGTCAAAATTCAGTAAAAAACAATCTATTGAGTTACTTAAAAAAAAAGAAGCAGAACTCATTTTAAAACAGCTCCAACCAAAAGATCAGGTAGTGTTGTTAGATGAGAAGGGTTTGGAATTTACGTCCAAGCAATTTTCTCAATGGATTAGTAAAAAAGAAATGACGGGATTGAAACAGTTGAATTTTATAATTGGAGGAGCATATGGGTTTGACAAAACTATATATGAGCGATCTAATGAAATAATTTCAATTTCACAAATGACCTTTTCGCATCAGATGATTCGTTTGTTATTTCTAGAACAATTGTACAGAGCTAAAACCATCTTGAATGGTGAAAAATACCATCACTCATAACTATCAGCATCATGGAAAGTAATTATATTTCGTTTTATGATATCTCCATTACTGTACTATGGATAATTATTTTTTTGTTAATTGCCAATTCAAGAAGAAAAAAAGTTAAAGATGAGGAGATTAAGAAATATTATTTAAGAAATGTTTTATTTAAATTCTTCTTTTCCATTGCCTTCGCGATTGTATATCTTGTATACTATAGTGGAGGTGATACAACAGCCTATTGGGAATCAGGAATAACTTTAAACAAGTTGTTTATGAAATCACCTGTCATGTACATGGAGCAAATGATGGGGAGCAATGAGTTGATTAAAAGTTTAGGTTATTTTGATGTGGACACGGGATATCCTCCAGCATGGTTAGCTCGAGAATCCGAGGCGTGGTTTATTTGTAAACTTGCTTCAATAATTTCTTTCTTTACCTTCAGGTCTTATCTCGCAGCCAATGTAATAATGGCATTTTTTGCTGCAATGGCATCTTGGAGAGTTTTTGAGCTCATCATTAAATTAAATACACATAAAAAAAATGTTGCCGCATTGTGTATTCTATTTATTCCAACAGTTAGCTTTTGGTGCACGGGTATTTCTAAAGACGCAGTGGTATTTATCTCTATACTTAATTTACTGTATTATGTTTTTGATGTAATGGTATTAAAGAATAAGATTAGCATCAAGCATATTTTAATTATTCTATTGTCTTTATTTATGATTTATAGTGTTAGGTCATTTGTTTTGGCTGCAATAGCCGCGGCCCTTTTTATGGCTTTTGGAGCTCGTTTAACCAAGAATTACGAACGTAATTTTATTGCAAAGCTGTTCTTAAGATCATTAATTGCATTTGGAGGGATCTTTTTATTTCTTCAGTTTTTCGCTTCTGATTTTGCCAGTGAGATGGTAGCAGAAGCAGAGTTGGTGCAATTGGATTTTACTGGAAATGAAACCTATCAAGGGAAGCGGTATGAGATTTCAAATACCGATGCATCACCTGTGGGATTGATTCGGGCAATACCTGAATCTACATTTTATGGTATTTATCGACCATTTATTAATGAGTCATTTTCGCTGACCTTAATTATCAACGGACTGGAAAGTCTGGTGTTGATGTTTTTAACATTGCGATTTTTTACTCGAAGAAATCTATTTTCTAAGATTAAAAAAATTAGAAAAGAAGAGATATTGGTGTTTGCGTTAATATTCTCTTTGTTCATCGCTTTTATGGCTGGGTTTACTTCTGTTTTATTTGGTGTATTGGTGCGTATTAGAGCTCCGCTTTTGCCCTTTTTCCTTTTGGTATTGACGGTTAGTATGGAAAAGTTAAATAAGAACAATAACATTATAAATTAATTATGTGCGGAATTGTAGGGTATGTTGATTTTAAGAATAAAACTTCTTTAAAGGAGCTGGAGAAAATGACTCAGACTCTTACGCATAGGGGGCCTGATGCGTTTAGTTTTGAGCAAATCACTTCAGCCAATTGCCAATTAGGGCTAGGACATAGAAGGCTTTCAATTATAGATTTAAGTGAAGGAGGGAAACAACCGATGTCATTTAATGAGTATTGGATTTGTTTTAATGGGGAGGTTTATAATTATAATGAAATCAAAAGTGAACTAATCGCTTTAGGACACACCTTTGATAGCACTTCTGACACAGAAGTAGTTTTACATGCCTTTGTTCAATGGGGGAATTCCTGTTTAGAAAAGCTAATCGGTATGTTTGCTTTTGTGGTCATGGATACAGCGAATAATAAACTGTTTTGCGCAAGAGATCGGGCTGGAGTTAAACCCTTCTTTTATTCTTATAAAGATGGGTTGTTTTTATTTTCGTCTGAATTAAAGGCCTTCCATGAGCATCCTCGTTTTGAAAAAAAACTGAATAAAAATGCTGTGGCAGCATTTATGCAATATGGTAATGTCCCCACTCCACATTGTATATTCGAATCTTGCTTTAAGCTTAAGCCAGGGCATTATATGGAGGTTTCACTGGATTCAGAAAGTGACGTATTTGTTTCACCAAAAAATCAGGTGCAATATTGGAATGTTTACGATGCCTACAATAAACCCAAAATTGATCTCTCTTTTGATGAGGCAAAAAAGCAAACTGAAGGAGTTTTGACGGATGCCTGTAATTATCGAATGGTCTCAGATGTCCCGGTAGGTGTGTTTTTAAGTGGTGGCTATGATAGTGCTTCGGTAACAGCTTTATTACAAAAAGAGCGCACTGAAAAGTTAAAAACTTTTACCATATCTGTTCCTGATATAGGTCTCGATGAAGCACCATACGCAAAAGAAATTGCAGCGTATTTAGGAACAAATCATACAGAAATTCAATGCACACATAAAGAAGCGATTGAATTAATTGGGAATCTCCCTTATTACTATGATGAACCATTTGCAGACAGTAGTGCTATTCCAACCACTTTGGTCAGTCTTGCAGCTAGAAAACACGTCACTGTAGCGCTAAGTGCTGATGCTGGAGATGAGGTTTTTGCAGGTTATAATCGATATGATTATATACAGCGGTATGGGCAAAAAATAAATAAGATTCCCTCTTTTATGAGGAAAATGATGGCTTATGGAATGGACAAAATCCCATCTAATTATATTCCTATTCTCAGAAACAAATACAATTTCCATAATAGGTACGAGAAAGTTAAAGGAGTCCTAAAAAACCCATCTGAAGAACAAATAATGTTAAGCCTTAGTCAACAATTTACAGACCAGCAAATAGAATATCTTTTAAAAGATAAGGTCAATATTCTTGACACGGCATACTCTTCTCAAGAATTAGATAAAGAACATTTCTCCTCTTTGTCTTATATGATGGCTATTGATTATCAAACCTATTTGATAGATGATATTATGCAAAAAGTTGATCGTGCTACTATGACGGCTAGTTTGGAAGGACGTGAGCCGTATCTGGATCACAGGCTTATTGAATGGGCAGCAAGGCTTCCAGACGATTATAAATATCACAATGGAGAAAAGAAATATATTCTAAAAGAAATTCTACATCAATATATACCAAAAGAAATGATGGATAGACCTAAAATGGGTTTTGCGATTCCAATCGCAAATTGGCTTCAAAATGATTTGCGGGAGTTAGTTGAGGAATATATTAATTTGAATACAATCGAAAGACAAGGTGTTTTTAATGTAGAATACGTCGAAGATATTAAGAGAAAGTTTTATTCGGGAAAGAAAGAATATGATGTCAAAATGTGGTATCTACTAATGTTTCAGATGTGGTATGAAAAGTGGATGGAATAAATGAAACTAAATTTTTTTAAAGAGTCATTACAATTTAAAAACCCTGCAGGAACAAGTAGGGGAGTCCTTACTGAAAAATCGTCTTGGATTTTTTATTTAGAGGAACATCCCAATATTAGAGGAGAGTGTAGTATCATACCAGGCCTTTCATTGGATTATAAAAATGACGAGCAATATGAAAGTAAGATTAAATGGGTTTGTCAGACCTTCATGTCAATTATCGATAAGCAAGACCAGGTCGTGCTACTATCTTTTTTTAGTAATGAGCTAAGTAATTTTCCATCTATATTATTTGGCATCGAAACCTTAATTTACAATTTAAACCTTGAAAGAGGTATAGATTCTTTCGAGAGTGAATTTTCCAATAATAAGAAGGGTATACCAATCAATGGATTGATTTGGATGGGTAGCTCTGATGAAATGATTGCAAGACTTGGGCAAAAAGTAAATGAAGGGTATAAAATATTAAAGCTGAAAATTGGAGCGATTGAGTTTTCAAAAGAATTGAACATTCTTCAATCAATACGTGAATGCTATGGTGATAAATTGGAGATAAGAGTCGATGCAAATGGTGCTTTTGGTGAGACAGATGTTAGGGAAGTTCTTTTGAAATTAAGCGATCTCCAAGTACATTCCATTGAGCAACCGATTCAAAAAGGAAATTGGAAGCTAATGGGTGATTTGTGTCGGGAAAGAATTATTCCTATTGCTTTAGATGAAGAATTAATTGGTGTTACCGTTTTAGACGAGAAAAAAGAACTTTTGCAGAAAATCAATCCTCAATTCATTATCCTTAAACCAAGTTTACACGGAGGTATTAAGGGTTGTAGTGAATGGATACACCTTGCAGAATCTATGAAGATTGGATGGTGGCTGACCTCAGCTCTTGAATCAAATATTGGATTAGAAATGATTGCTCGTTTTGCTGCATCCTTGAAGCCTAATATTGCCCAGGGATTAGGAACGGGAGGACTTTTTATAAACAATTTTCCATCAAGACTTTTTATAAAGAAAGGACATTTATTTTTAGGAGATGAAGAAAAATAAAAAAGATTGGAATAATTTGAGCAAAAAGGAAGCTCATGTAATCTTGAATAAAGGAACAGAAATGGCTTTCTCTGGAGAATATAACAGCTTTAAAGGTCAGGGTTTTTTTGTATGTAGACAGTGCGAACAACCATTGTATGAGACCAGCGACAAGTTTGATTCAGGATGTGGTTGGCCAAGTTTCGATGATGAGATTCAGGCTGCGATAAAAAGGATACCTGATCCAGATGGAAGAAGAACCGAGATTGTCTGCTCGAATTGCGAGGGTCATTTGGGACACGTGTTTATGGGGGAACAATTCACTTCTAAAAACACAAGACACTGCGTGAACTCTTTATCTTTAAGGTTTGTCTCTAACGAGAATTTGGACCTATAATTTCTGAACAGTTTTCATACACAAGTTCATGTAAAATTAAATGGGCTGCTAATGCAATCTGACTATAGTTTTGTGAACAGTTTCCAAATCCTGCCGCCTTGTTTTGCCACAAATTTTTGATCAATTCTTGAGTCCCTTCTTTAGGTTTTATTTTGTCAACTACCGCACCTACATTATAGGCTCCTGCATGATATACGTGAAGAACCAATAAGCGAAACCAGATGTCATTTTCATCATATTCGATTTGATGCCGATTTAAAATACTTTTAGCCTCTGGAATGCATATGTTTTTAATCAAACTTGCTGCACCAAAAGCAGAACGATTAAAATCTTTTCTTTCGTCTATTGTTTTATTTACAATTAGACCTTGGGCCCGGGCTACCCGAGGCATGAGCTGAAATGGGCCATAAGCTCCGGATACCGATTTCTTTAACTGTCCAGGACTTTCAATCAATAGAATGGATTGAGCGTACCAAGGATCGACACAAAGGCTATCAAAAACCTCTATTCCTTTTGATATTGATGGGTAAACTGCATCAAATTTGTAAAAATGGTTTTTACCTGTAGTAACATATACCAGCTCATCTTCTTTAAGACTATACCTTTTACGTATACTGTCTCTGAATTTCCTTTTATTTTCTTTACTTAAATAAATCCATCTTTCAGAGGGTATTTTTTCCAATACATGTCTGTTTTTCGCAATATTTACAATACATGTGTCTGGAGTGAGACACATTATTTTTTTCCAAAATTGCGGTTGTGGTAAAACATCCCAGCGTTTCTCGAAAATTTGATTCGCAGAAATAATTTGGTTTACTTCATTTTGGTTGTAAACAAATATTTTTTCGTTCTCCCAGTTTCTATCTTGAGTAAATGCGGAATTAAAGTAAAATAGTACAATAAATAATAGGTAAGTGTTGGTCATATTCTAAATCTATGTTTTAAACGAATAGATCAATACGGGTTACATTAAGATTTAGCAACATCCAATTGTGAAAAGAACTAACTTTGTATATGCGGATATTGTTTTCAGTACTTTCATTTCCTCTTATTTTTATGGTGAAAATTTATCAGCTAATTCTTTCTCCGCTTTTACCACGGTCCTGTCGTTTTGAACCTACATGTTCATCCTACATGATTGAAGCATTAAAAATATGGGGACCGTTTAAGGGTTTGTTTTATGGAATAAAGAGAATAATATCTTGTAGGCCAGGGGGTGGCTGCGGGCACGATCCTGTTCCAAAAAGAGATTAGTGTTGAATGTTGTACCCTCGCTTAGAATAAACATGTAAATACGATATTAGGTCATTGAAGCCATTGCAGTCCATCAGAATATCACTCAAGGGTATATTTTGCTCTGCTCTTTGTGAAGGCTTTTGGTTTTCAAGTAATTCAAACCATTTTTTCACATGAAGTACACCAAGATTCTCTGTCTTGGGAAAATCAATGTGTTTAACTGATGAAAAGAAATCAATACTTCTTTTTGCACGAGAAAACAATACGTTTAATCTCTTATGGCCTTGATCAAAATTAACTGGCCCAAAACGCATTTCAAATTTATTTTCACTATTAAAGCCATATCCGAAGCTTATAATAAGGCGATCACATTCATCACCTTGAACTTTTTCTAACGACTGAAAAAATAAGGAGTCATTTTCGATTCTTCGTTCTAAAATTTGCTTTACTTCGTTACTTAAATTTTCATAGATACATTCAAGTTGGATCTCAGAGAAGGCTACGACACCTAATTTTTCATTATTTCTGATTTGTTTTGAGATAAATTCAGCTAACTTTTTTGCTTCTACTTCATTTTTTCTTTCAATAAACCTACCGGATTCCACATAATGATGTTGGATAGGGGAGTCACTTGCGTTTACATCTTGAAAAGCTTTTAATCTCTTATTGTAAAAGTAATTATTGGAGAATGCAATTAATTGGGGATGAACACTCCTATAATGGTTTGAAAGAAAGACACTCTTTAAATAGTAATTCGCATGATGAAGTAAATCTATTTCCAAAAGCTGTTTTTTCTTGAAGAAGCTACTAGGTGACATCTGTTGAGGGTCACCACAGATTATGGTTTTCTTTCCTCTCTGAAGTGCTCCTACTGAATGACTCAGTAGCAGCTGACTGGCTTCATCAGCGATTACAAAATCAAATAGCTCTTTTTTTAGAGGTATACTTTCAGCTAAGACATTAGGATTTGACATCCAAATAGGTTTTAAAACCTTAATCCAAAAAATAGCCTCCGAATTAAATAAATTTCTAATCGACTGATGAGCTCTTTTTTTTCCAAATTCTTTAACAAGCAATGATTTGCCTTTTTTTAGCTTCATTCTCAATGATTTTTCCTCTACACTTAGTTTTCTTGGAGGCGATTTTGTGAGTTCTTCATACTTATTGAATAGCTCAAATTGTTTCATGATAAGCTCTTCGGCGAAGTATTCTGATTCTTCATCAAAATGGTCATTAATGTTCTTGCATTCATTAAGAAAACTCGGAATGGAAAATCTTTTTAATTCAGGATAATGTATTTTAATTTGATTGTAAATAGTATATTCAATAGATGCTTGGGTCTCCTTTATATCTTCTTTAAGAAAAGGAAATAATTCAATAGGAAGCTTTTTTAATTTGGGCCAGGCTTCTAAAAATTCTTCTCTTAAGGATGACAAATTATTTAAAATCTCTAGAGGCTTGTCATCGGTTTGAAATTCAAATGAGTGTTTTAAAAAATCAATTGTTCTGTACAAGCTTTTATGACTTATGTTTTTTTGATTTCCTTGTTCTTCTTTAAGGAAAAGATTCCAATTATTGAGATCTGTATTTTGAATGAGATTTTTTATAAGCGGGAGCTCTGTATCTGGATCTTGAATTTCAAGATCAAATAATTTCTTCATGATGATATCATGACGTTTCTTCTTTTTATTGTATTTAATTCTATTTTTTATCTGATTTTCAGGATTAGCTTCAGGAGTTCTAGACCACTTCTTCCAGGTGAAATACCATTTAAATTTATATTTAAAAAGGTGCTTTTTTTGACATAAGTCATTCAGGAATTCCAGCTCTTCATTAGAGGGCTCTAATAGCCAGTTTTTGTGCTCCTTTTTCAAGGAGTCTAACGTCCGTTTAATATTGTAATAATCACGTTCAATGCGTTTTAATTCAGTGTTTTCTCCATTAATGAAATGACCGAATTTTTTGTAAGAATTTTGCTTGAAGGAGTGGAATTGTAAAAGCTGATAAAGGGTTTGCTGAAGCTCTTCCCAAAATTCTACTTTTCTATTCGATTTGAGTTCATTAAGCACATTAATTACTGGATCTAGTTCTTTTGAGAATTTCAAAAATTCATTTTCTAAAATAAACGGCTTAAAGGTTCTTGCAATGGAGCGCAATTCTCCAGGCACCTGTTCTAATATTTCATTCGAAGCCTCGAAAACGGATAGCGTAATATTACTTTCTTTATTTAGTTCTAGAGCTGAGCCCTGATATCTCTCTATAAGCTTAATAAGATCATGAGAACTACAGCCTTGGCGATTGGCTTCTTGAACTAGTTGATCAAAGATTTTCCTTTGCTTCTTGAAATTCTTAAAAGATTCCTTTAATGGCTTCGGCTTAAGCTGATTGAAATAATCCCAACCATTTTTTAATTCTTGAATAAAGGCTCTATTTGGATGTCTGGAAGGAATTTGAAAGGTTAAAACATCTATTTTTCTTGTATTTAGTTTGCTATGAATAACGTCAAGTGCAACTTTTTTTTCAGATGTAAGAAGGGCCGTTTGACCAGATTCTAAAATATTACCAATGAGATTACCAATAACTTGCGACTTACCCGTGCCTGGAGGTCCCTGAACTACAATTGAGTCATCGGAAAGCTCTTCATAAACACGTAATTGATCTTCATCATTTCTGTATAGAGGGGTAGTGGAGTTCAGTGTTAAGTTATCAGTCGTTTCGGTTCCAAAAACAGCTTTAAGTGCATCAGAAAAGTCATCTTGCTCATCAATTAACTCTTCAATCTCCCTTAAAAATGAAAATCTTTTAGGATGAAAATTTCCAACAAAAGAAATATCTTTTTCACAATCTTCTGGATTGACATCTAAAACTCGGAAGAATGATTCAAAATCGTTTATCAGAACCTCCGTTTCCATAGAAATATCGAATAAGCTAATTAAGTATGGATTTAGTATCTTTTCATTATCCATTTTTACCAATTTTGACCTATTGGTTATTTTATTTTTATGTATTTCTACTGGAGTAAGAAATACTGGAGTAAGAGTTGTTTTTGAATTTAACTTAATACGAATTATACCCTCTGAAACACATGTTGGGTTAATCCCTGTTTTTTTTTCAATAACCCGAGCTTCTCGAACAATTTTAATTAAAGTACTATCGTCTTGAATGCCCTGATCGACATATTCAAACGTTTTTTTTGAATTGATCTGAACCAACAAATCATTATTGGGAAATATTAGGACTTCATCCCTTAAATCTTTTAAAAATGTAACTATTTCTTTCAAATGATATACGTGTCTTCAAAATTAGCAATTCAAACCAATGAATCACATAAAGCAACTTTTATTGAAAGATCTCGTTAAATTATTGCATCTAAAACATACAGAATGGTTAATTTAGTTAATTACAAAAGCGTCATCTTGACGATTTTGTTCAAAGTTGATTGTGAGTGGTGAAAAAAAATTTAAAATAAGTCAAATGACTTTATTAAATAAGTTTATGAGGAAAATTTCAATTTTGTTTGTGTTTTGTATTATTGGTGGTTTTCAATTATCGGCGCAGAATTCCAATTTTTCAACTTCTAATGCAAATCAGTGTCCAGGAAATTTATTTACCCTGAGCGCAGACGATAACTCTCTGCTTACCTATAGTTGGACAATTACTGAACAGGGGGGTAGTTCTTCAAGCTACAGTGTTAATCCGATTGCATTCGTTTTGACAAATCCAGGTATTTATGATGTGTCTCTTACTGTTTCTGATGGCACAACCTCTAGTACTACCACAGAAGTAGCTTATTTAGAGGTGTACGATATCCCTAATATTGATTATACGGTAAGTGTTGGCCCTTATTGTGAACCTGCCACTGTAGATTTTACTAGTAATTCTACTGCAGGATCAGGTTCCATTGTGAGTTATCAGCTATTTACAGATGGTTCTGCATATAATACTGCAAATTCTCAGCATACTTATGCAACTACAGGTACATATGCGGTGAATGTAGCTATAGAGAATTCAAATGGATGTTCAAATTCAGAAGATTTAGCAGACATTGTAGTATCAGTTAATCCTGCCCTAACCAGTCCATTAAATCCAAATACAATATGTAGTGGAAGTGTATTTAATTATACTCCAACTAGTTCTATACCTGGGAGTACTTTTTCATGGGTGAGACTTGCTAATCCTGATATTTCTGAGGCTCCCTCGAATGGTATCGGCAATATATCAGAGACATTAACTAATACCACTGGTGCAAATGCATCCGTTACATACGAGGTGACAACAACGTCTCCTACAGGTTGTGATGTAACCGAAAATGTAATTGTAACAGTACAGGCATTACCTACTGTAACTATAAATAACTTAAACATTTGTACAGGTTCAACTGGCGTACTTACCGCGACTCCATCTATTGGAGGAGGTAATTATTCTTGGTCTACAACAGAAGTAACTCAAAGTATAACTGTATCTGTTGCAGGGGATTACACTGTTAATTATTCAGTAGGTTCATGTGCAAGTTTACCCGCTACTGTTACTGTAACAGAAACAGCTCCCCCAGTTCTTACAGGAATAACCATTTCTGAAACTTCTGGTTTGGCAAATGATGACGGAACGATTTGTAAATTAGATGATGTCACTTTGACTGCTGAACCTTCGGGAATGCCAGGAACGTATAGTTGGTCAAGCGGAGGTAATACAAGTTCAATAACTGTATCTCCCGGATCCACTACAACATATTCCGTAACATATGAGGAGGGAGGCTGTACTAGTACGGCCGTAAGTCAAACTATTATAGTAAGTAATTTGCCTTCCACAAATTATGATGCGACAGTAACGAATGGTTGTATCTTTCCTCCAATCAATCCAGATATCTCAACAGATTACACGACAACAGCAATAGGTACTATTTCATGGCAGTTTCCGGGTGGAACGCCTAATACGGGATCTGGAAATGGTCCGATTACCGTAACTTATAACGCAGAGGGAATATATGACGCTACAATTACCGTTGTTTCTGCCCAGGGATGTGAAAGAACAACAACATATACCAATACCATAGCGGTTGTAAATGGATTGACACCTACTTCTAATTTTTCAATTACCTCTGCAAATCCACAATGTTTAGAAGGAAATAGTTTTTGTTTTGAATTTACTGGTATTAATGCCGATACTATTGAATGGGATTTTGGCGATGGTTCGCCAGTTCAATTTGCAAACGAAGATGAAGTTGTTTGTCATACATTTGGTTCAATTGATACTTTTACTGTTAGTATGATTCCATATACTACTATTGGAACAGTACCTGGATGTTCTGGTTCAGGATCTGATATGGAGGTAATTACTCTTGGTCCGCAAGCCGCATTTGATGTTAGTCCTCTTGATTGTGAAGACCAGCTTAACAGAACATTCACAAGCACGTCAATTGGAACTACACCAACAACTCAATATACTTGGGATCTTGGAGACCCCCCGTCTCCACCTGTAACCGGAGCGTCATCCACTTCTCACATTTTTAGTGCGTATTCTCCATCCAATAGTGTTCCATATGTGGTTACTCTAACTGTTGAAGACCCTGCAACAGGTTGTCCTCCAAGCTCTGCAACTCAAGATGTTTATGCATTTCCAAACGATCAGGCAGAATTTGGAATTTATCTTACTTCAAATTTTCTTACACCGTCTAATGAGGTGTGCCTCAATGAAATTTTATGGTTTTTAAACGAAACACCTTTGCCTCAAAATACAAGTCCATCTTTGAATTCAATTCAAACGCAGTGGGATTGGGATGTAAGTAATGGTTATCAATGGCAAAGTGGTTCTGAATTCCGGGGTTCACAAGAGGACCTTGATTTTAATGAGGTTTCATCTACAACCTCTGGAAATATCAGTTGGGTTCCTGGTGTTTACGATATTGCTATGCGTAATACCGCAAATAACGATGGAACCTTATGTTACGACACAGTTGTTCATTCTGTTACTGTTCATGGAATTATTGGAGACTTAGCTGCAGTAGATACAGTTTGTATTGATGAAGTTTTTGTGATTACAGATAACTCATCTGCCCCTCTTTCATCCATTGTTCAAAGAGATTGGGATTGGGAAAATGATGGAATTATTGACTTGACAGGAAATGATCCAAATCCAAGTCATAGTTTTTCTACACCCGGGGTATATGTAATTTCTTTGACAAGTACTGATGCTTTTGGATGTACAACTGAAATTACGGATACAGTTGTGGTCAGGGAGGTTACAGCGGCATTTAGCGTTAATCGAACTTTTATTTGTGATGATGAAGGGGTTATGGTCACGGCTAATAATTCTTCTAGTTATGGTCCTTTAACATACGACTGGTCTGCTGTTACGAATGTAACTCCAAGTGCATCTACAGATGAACTACCGGGAACATTTATATTCAATGACGAAGGCAATCACAGTATAACTTTAACGATAACTGACAATCTTGGATGTACGGATAACACGACCGTTGACATTGATGTTTTTGATGTTTTTGCAGATGGTTCTGGAAATCCGAATATTGCAACATGTTTTAATCCTCCTACTGTAGTTACTTTCACAAACTCTTCTGCCAATAATGTCGATCCGAATTCTATTTTTTGGGATTTTGGAAATGGGGAAACTTCTACAGAAGCGTCACCAACAACTATATATACCACCGCGGGTTCATTTGATGTTACTTTAACAGTTGCTTCTTTAACTGGTGGATGTACAAGTACGGTTGTTGTTGAAACGATTGAAGTTGCAGGTCCCTTTGGGGCAATTGCCGTCACCAGTCCTGTTCTTGATGATTGTTCATGTTTGGATGTTGATATTGAGGTAACGACGAGTGATGTTGCAGAAGCCACATTGCTTTTTGGTGATGGATCTTTTCAGAATGTTGCTCTTAATGCTACCGAAATTGTAACTCATCAGTATTGTAATACGGGTACAACTGCACAAACACTAACACCAATATTGTATATTGCAAGTGGAACTTGTAATGGAAATATTACAGCAAATGAATCAGTAACGATTCAGCCTCTGCCAACTGTTGATAATCCGGGAGATTTTGAATATTGTGAAGGAGAAAATGCCGCAGCCATCAACTTCACTGGTAATATTGGTACAACCATATATAATTGGACAAATACAAATGCGAATACTGGTTTGGTTGCCACAGGTACAGGAAATATATCTTCGTTTTTAACACTTAACTCGCAAGTCACTGGTGCTGAGGTATCCAATGTTACGGTTACACCCATAATTGATGCAACTGGTTGTACTGGAACTCCAGAGTCTTTTACGATTACAGTGAATAAGGCACCTACTGTAAATGCAGGAGCAGATGATGAGATTTGTGAAATTGATGATTTTACTTTGAATGGTTCATTTGGTGGAGGTGCTTCATCAGCACAATGGTCCGGTGGAGCAGGTACTTACAATCCAGACAATCAAAATATGTCAGCAGTATATACGCCTACAGCAGGTGAAATTGCAGCGGGATTGGTTGTCTTTACGTTGACAACGGATGACCCTGCTGGTGTTTGTGCGGCGAGTTCTGATGATATGGAATTAACCATTAATGCTGGAGTCATTGTTAATGCTGGTGTTGATGCAGAAATATGTTCAAACTCTACATTTACTTCAAATGGGGTGATTGGTGGCTCTGCAACAAGTGCTCAATGGTCAACTTCAGGAGATGGTATTTTTGATAATAATGCCAATTTAAATGCCATTTATACTCCAGGACTCAATGATTTGATAACTGGATCAGTTATCCTGACATTGGCTACAGATGATCCTGCAGGTCCTTGCTTCTTAAGTGCTGATGATATGGTTCTTAGTTTTAGTAATGCAGCCACAATTTCTGCTTCTGCTCCTTCAGAGATATGCATTGGTGAAACAATTGCTCTAAATGCTGTAATGGGAGGGTCAGGTAGTAATGCCACTTGGTCTAATGGTGCTGGAGTCTTCTCACCAAATATCAATGATTTGAATCCTATTTATACCCCTACAAATGCTGAAAACATTGCAGGGGCAGTTTCGTTAATAATAACTGTAGATGACCCAGATGGTGCAGGTCCATGTCTTGATGTTTCAGACCAAGTAGATGTTGCGTTAAACGATACGGTTCAAGTTGATGCAGGAGTAGATCAAATAATTTGCTCTAATGATGTATTAAATTTAAATGGATCGATTGGAGGTTCAGCAAGTACGGTTGTTTGGTCCAGCGATGGTTCTGGCTCTTTTGATGACGTCAATTTATTGAATGCAACATATACTCCAAGTGCGGCAGATATTGTATTAGGAACAGTAATTCTCACTATTACAACTGATGATCCAGCAGGACCATGTACTTCTTCTTTTGATCAAATGGAGTTGACTTTTAGCCTCGCGGCTACCATTGATATTACCCAAACTTCAACAGGAAGTTGTAATGCAGCTACAGTAAGTATTAGTTCTACGATTGGGGGTACGGCCACGTCAATTACATGGTCTGGTGGAAATGGAATATATTTTCCAAACATAAATACAGAAGATATTGATTACACACCTACTGTTGCAGAGATTGGAGCAGGTGGATTAACGCTTACCGCCACAACTGATGATCCTGATGGAGCTGGTCCATGTTTGGCAGGGACTGATGACATTGCTATTGTTATTGCAACAGATGTTTTAGTAGATGCTGGTGCTGATGAGCCAGTATGTTCAAATTTGGATATTCAATTAAATGGTTCAATAGGTGGAGCAGCAACATCGGCACAATGGACAGGAGGTAATGGTTCGTACATCCCGAGTGATACAGATTTAAATGCGACATATACTCCGACAGCTGCAGAGATTTCTAGTGGAACATTAACGCTTACGATTACTACGGATGATCCTGCGGGGCCATGTATTGCATTATCTGATAACGTGACATTTACTTTTGAATCTCCGGCATCTTCTGATGCGAATATGGACGGGGTAGTTTGTTCGAATTCATCGTTTACCTTGAGTGGCTCTTTTGGAGGTACCGCATCATCGGCTAGTTGGGCTTCTGATGGTACTGGTGTTTTTGATGATGCGAATTTATTGAATGCAACATATACACCGAGTGCTACCGATTTGGCCGCAGGTTTTGTAACACTTACTTTGATTACAGATGATCCTGTTGGAATATGTGCTCCTGAAAGTGATGATATGATTTTAACTATTAATGAGGCTGCTACTTTAACCGTTACCTCTTCTATGGTTGAATGTATTGGCGATGCTTTTAGTTTAGATGCTACAATAGGAGGGTCTGCAACGACTGTGACGTGGTCAAACGGAGGAGGATTGTTTACTCCTGATGTGAATACAGTCAGTCCAAACTATATTCCGTCGGTAATTGAAAATACGTCGGGTTCGGCATTACTAATTATCGTTGTAGATGATCCTGATGGTGCTGGTCCTTGTACCTCATTATCTGACCAGATAGACATTACTTTAAACGATACGGTTCAAGTTTCAGCGGGTATTGATGCCTCTATTTGCTCAAATGATGATATTTTACTTAATGGTTCAATAGGTGGTTCGGCTACTTCAGCAACTTGGACTTCAAGTGGTACAGGGTCATTTGATGATGTGAATTTATTAAACGCCACATACACGCCAAGTGCTGCCGATTTGGCTTCTGTGAATGTTACTTTAACTTTAACTACGGATGACCCATTAGGACCATGTACTCCATCATCTGATGACATGGTATTGACTATTAGTGAGGCTGCAACTCTTGTTGTGTCTACACCTTTAGATGAATGTATTGGTCAATCGATATCACTTAATGCGGCGATTGGTGGTTCTGGTACTAGTGTGACTTGGACGAATGGTGGTGGATTATTCACCCCAAATGTAAACGCTTTGACACCTGACTACCTACCTTCAGCTGCGGAAAATGCGGCAGGTTCGGCATTGTTGACCATTACCGTTGATGATCCTGATGGAGCTGGTCCTTGCCCTTCTGTTATTGATCAAGTTTCCATTACATTAAACGATACAGTTCAAGTTTCGGCAGGTGTTGATGAAATAATTTGTTCTGATGATGATATATCATTAAATGGTTCAATTGGAGGGTCTGCTTCTTCAGCAATTTGGTCTTCAAGTGGTTCTGGTACGTTTGATAATAATACATCTTTAAATGCAATATATACGCCAAGTGCAGCTGACTTAATTGCGGGGAGTGTTGATTTATTACTTACTACGGATGATCCTTTAGGACCATGTATAGAGAGCTTTGATCAAGTTACCTACACCTTTGTAGAAGTACCAACTGCAGATGCAGGATTTGATCAAGATATTTGTGCAGGCGAGCTTGCTAACATTATAGCTACTATTGGAGGAACGGCAACATCATTAACTTGGTCCACCTCAGGAACGGGTACTTTTGATAATACATCAGCTGCAATCGCTGAATATACGCCGAGTGTTACTGATATTAATAATGGTTCGGTAACAATTACATTGACTACGGATGACCCTTCAGGAGTTTGCGGAAACACTACGGATGATCTAATCATAAATATATTTTCATTGGCAATTGTCAATGCTGGAAGTAATCAAACCATATGCTCTAACGATGTTGCTGTATTAAGTGGCACTATTGGAGGATCAACATCTAGTGTAAGTTGGTCAACCTCTGGAACAGGAAGTTTTGTTCCTGATGCAACTGCTTTAAATCCGACTTATGTTCCGAGTGCTGCAGATCAATCTGCAGGATTCATAACGTTTACACTAACATCTGATGATCCTGTTGGCCCATGTGATGCGGTAAGTGATCAAATGGAATTATCAATAAATCCAGAAGCAATAGTGGATGCAGGACCTGCGACAGAAGTATGGTGTGCTGGCCTAGATGTTCAACTTAATGGTTCAATCACGGGAGGAATTATTACTGGTACATGGTCTGGTGGTGCGGGTACTTTTAGCCCTAATGTGAATGATTTAAATGCACTATATACGCCAACTGCTGCGGAGCTAAGTGCAGGAAGTGTAGTGCTCACATTAACTTCCGATGATCCTGTAGGGACATGCGATCCTGTTTCAGATAATATTGAAATTTCATTTTCAACATCAGCTATAGTTTCTGCAGGAGTAGATGAGGTTATATGTGAAGGGGATAATATTATTCTTAATGGTTCCGTTGGTGGCTCTGCTGTTAGTGCGACATGGTCAGGTAGTACAGGGGTGTTTTTACCAGGAAACGCCGCATTGAATCCGACATTTACGCCTTCGTTAACAGATATTGCAAATGGTTCTGTTACTTTAACCTTAACATCTAATGATCCTGCAGGTCCATGTATTGCAGGGAGTGATGAGATGGAAATCATTATAAATCCGTCACCTTATTTATCATCTGCATCTATTTTCGATGCTTGTTCTGGTATTGCAATTAATTATCCTATTTCGAGTGCAGTAGCTTCAACATTTACTTGGCAGGCGGAGAGTGATCAGCCAAATCTTAGTGGAGAATCGTTGGTGGCACAAAATTCTTCGATTATAGATAATGTATTAATTAATAATTCAGGAGTATCACAATCCATAAACTACCTTGTTACTGCAACAGCCACTGCAACTGGATGTGTAAATTCCGATCAAATTGTTACAATTAATGTTGATTTAATTTCTACAATGGATTTGCCAGCAGACCAAAGTGTATGTATGGGAGACAATACTATTGATGTTATATTTACTGGAGCTGACCCAGGTTTAACTTATGAATGGACAAATGACAACCCTTCAATTGGTTTACTTGGTAGTGGATCTGGAGATATTCTATCCTTTGTAGGCGTCAATAATACGGCTATTACTCAAGTTGCTAACATCACAGTAACACCATTATTAAACGGATGTCCTGGTACACCTCAAACCTTTATAATTGAAGTTTATCCAAATTCAACCGTTGATGATCCCGTAGATCAAATTGCATGTGATGGCGTTTTGACAACTGATGTTATATTTACAGGTTCAGACCCAGCAATAAACTATACTTGGACAAATGACAATTCAACCATTGGTTTAGCTGCAAATGGCGCAGGCAATATTCTGGCATTCACAGCTCAAAATACTTCAAACAATCAAGTTTTTGCAACAATTACAGTTACCCCGAACTTAAATTCATGTTCTGGAGACTCGCAATCATTTGATATAACGGTCAATCCGTCACCGGAAATGAATGTGCCGGTCGATCAAACAATTTGTGTTACAAATAACACAGCGGACGTTCTATTTACTTCCAATGTAGTTGGCGCGACATATTCATGGGTAAATGATAATTCTAGTATGGGACTGGGAGCGTCTGGTACAGGAGATATCCCATCGTTTCCTACTCAAAATACAACAGGCTTAATGGATACAGCTAACATCACGGTTACACCTAGCTATAATGGTTGTGATGGACCTAGTGTAAGCTTCCAAATTATCATTACTCCTATACTCGAGGTTGACCCCATAGCATCTGATGATTTTTGTGCTGGAGATGATTTTCCAGGAGTTATATTCACTGGAAATGTGTTGACCACTGTTTATGATTGGACAAATGACAATACATCTATTGGGTTACCACCAAGTGGTACTGGAAATATAGCCGGTTTTACTCTTGAGAATACCGGAACAGTAGATCAAATAGCAACCATAATGGTCAATCCAGTTTTACCGGGTTGTACGGGTATTTCAGAAGTGTTTACAATTACGGTTAAACCAGTACCTACTGTTGCCGTTGTTCCTTTATCTCAAGATTTGTGTCACGATGAGCCTACCTTACCTGTTGATTTTTCCGGAAATATTATAAATGCAAATTATGATTGGACCAATGACAATGTGTCTATTGGTATTGGAAGTCCTGGATTTGATGATATTCCTTCATTTATAGCTACAAATACAGGTTTGGTAACAGAGACTGCAATTTTTAATGTTATCCCTTCTTTCAATGGTTGTATCGGAGAATCTGAAACATTTACAATAACAGTAAACCCAAAACCAACTGTATTTCCAAACCCTTCTCAGGAATGGTGCGCTGGTGATGCGACCAATTCAATCATTTTTAATGGAAATTTTGCTGCTACAGCGACATATAATTGGGTGAATGATAATGTGAGCATAGGAATTCCTGCAATGGGTAGTGGAGATATATTATCCTTTATTACTCAAAACGTAACTTCGGACGTTCAAACGGCAACAATTACTGTAACGCCAACTTTGAACGGATGTGATGGAATACCTGAAACTATTACCATAATAGTAAAGCCTATTCCTACTGTGGATGGGCCAATTCCACCCCAAGCACTTTGTGTTAATACGTCTTCAGATGAAGTTATATTTTCGGGGAATTTACCTCTTACAACGAATTACAATTGGGTCAATGATAATGTTTCTATTGGTTTGAATGCTAATGGAGTAGGAGATATACCTTCATTTATTGCACAAAACACTGGAAATACAGTTATTACCGCGACAATTACTGTGACACCTGAGCTCAATGGATGTGTTGGTACACCAACGAGTTTTACGATAACCACTGTTGATCCTGTACCCATTGTAAATGACCCTGGGAATCAGTTATTGTGTGAAGGGGACTTGACTACTGATGTTATTTTTACAGGTCCAAATCCAACAACAAGCTTTATTTGGACGAATGATAATACTTCAATTGGGCTTTTAGCATCTGGAAATGGAGACATATTGTCTTTTCCTGCTGATAATACAAGTTTGGTTGATCAAGATGCTACAATAACAGTAACTCCTGAATTTAATGGATGTTTAGGAATTCCACAAACTTTTGTTATTACTGTTAAACCCAAACCTAATGTATTTGCTACACCAATTACTCAAGAATATTGTTCAGGTCAAGATTCTGACGAAATATTCTTTACAGGTGATTTGGCTGGCACACAATTTGATTGGCTAAATGACAACGTTTCAGTAGGATTAGTAGGGTCAGGAATTGGTGATATTCCATCTTTTACGGTTGTAAACAGTAGTAATACTCCACAAACAGCTACAATCAATGTAGAACCTTCTTTTAATGGATGTGTTGGAGATGCTGTAACGGCTACAATCATTGTAAACCCAATATCCACAGTAGTAGTTTCTGGAGGAATTGATGAATATTGTCATAATGATCCAACATTAGATTATATTTTTAATGGGAGTAGCGGTTCTTCTACTTATAATTGGGTTAATGATAATATCTCAATTGGCTTACCAGCTTCAGGGTCTGGCAATATTTTATCTTTCACAGCAACGAATACAGATTTGGTGAATCAGCTTGCAACAATTACGGTCGAGCCTGTATTAAATGGCTGTGTAGGTGTTACTCAGGTTTTTCAAATATTAGTTAAACCGATTCCGACTGTTGATGCTGTCCCAAATCAAAATATTTGTGCGAATGATGATACGGACGCGATTCTTTTTGAAGGAACGATGACAGATTCAACAACGTTTGGATGGACTCATGATAATGTCTCGATAGGATTATCTTCGAATGGTGTGGGTGATATACCATCATTTGTTGCCAATAATATTAGTCAGGATATTCAGGACGGTAATATTACGGTAACTCCAGTTCTTAATGGTTGTATAGGTACTGCCGAAACAATAACGATTACTGTTAACCCTATTTCTACTGTAAATGCAACAAGCGATACAGTTTGTTCAGGAGAAATTGTTCCTCAAATAGATTTTACGGGAAATAATACTAGTTCTGTTTATACTTGGGTTAATGACAATAATTCGATTGGATTAAATACAACCGGATCTGATTTCATACCTGCATTTGTATCTGAGAACCTTGGTACAACGACCCAGGATGCGACAATAGTAATCACCCCTTCTGTTAATGGATGTCCAGGTATTAATGATACCATTCACATTGTTGTTTATCCAACACCTATGGTAGACCCTATTGGAGATTTGGAGTATTGTGCAGAACAATCCTCGATACTTATTCCATTTACCGGAAATATGACAATAAACCAATATGATTGGGTTAATGATAATTCAGCAATTGGACTTGTAGGTTCTGGTGTTGGTGATATAAGTTCGTTTACGACCGCAAATACAGGTACATCTGATTTAATAGGATTAGTAACAGTTACGCCAAGTGCTAATGGGTGCACGGGTGCCGCAGAAGATTTCTCTATTATTGTTCACCCTTTACCAGATGTGGATGCTGGTTTGGATACTACTTTGTGTTTTGGTCAATATGTTACTTTAACTGCCACAGGAGCTATTAGCTATCAATGGGATAATGGAGTGGTTAATGGTATTCCATTTTACCCCAATTCCACTATTACATACAATGTTATAGGAACTGACGCCAACTTATGCCAAAACACAGATGATGTTACAGTAACTTACCTTCTAGATATTCCTCCAGTTGTTAATGCTGGTCCGGATCAAGCGATTTGTTTTACTGACTCAGTAACTCTGACAGCTTCTGGTGATGCGATTTTGTATCAATGGAACAATGGTGTTTTAGATGGAATTCCATTTTCGCCTGCAGCAACCGATTCTTATGTTGTTATTGGTACCGCAGCAAATGGCTGCTTGGAAGCAGATACCGTAGAGGTAGTAGTTAATCCTTTACCGGTTATTACGGCAAATGCTTCGGATGACTTTATTTGTGATGGAGAAAGTACAATTCTTTGGGGAGAAGGAGCCTCTGTTTATATATGGGATCAAGGCGTGTTGGATAGTGTTTCTTTTGTTCCTCCAGCAACTTCGACATATACGGTTATTGGTTATGACTTTAATGGTTGTACAGATACAACAGATATAGAGGTTATTGTTAACCCTTTACCAGATGTTTTATTTTCAACAGACATGACTTATGGTGGATGTATTCCTTTTTCTCCAACATTTACGGATTTGACAGAAGCCCCAGCAAGTAGTGAAGTCATGTGGATATTTGGAAACGGTGCATCATCAACTCAAATGGGAAGTGTTATTAATACTTATGATTCATATGGTTGTTATGATGTCACTTTAATTAGTACTACTGCAGAGGGATGTACTGATTCTTTAACTCAAGACGACTTTGTTTGTGTAAATCCTGTGATAGCCTCTTTTTATCCTGATGTTTATGAACAGTCGGTTATCAATCCTATTTTTGAATTCACCAATGAGTCTCAAAATGCGACATCCTTTCAATGGTTCTTTGGGGATGGTACTGAAAGTGATTTTGTGAATACGACTCATTTTTATGAATCATATGGTGTATATAATGTCGCCCTTGTAGCAATGGCTGAGGATGGATGTACAGACACTGCTTATGTAGCAATTACTGTTAATGATGAGGTCTTATTTTATGTGCCAAATAGCTTTACACCAAACGGGGATGGTAAAAACGAAGTATTTATACCTGTTCTTACTGCTGGATATGATAGAAGCCAGGGATATGAGTTTAGTGTATATAACCGATGGGGGGAGCAAATATTTTTCTCTGAAACCCCAGGTGAAGGTTGGGATGGTATTTATAATGGCATGCCTGCTCAAAATGGAACTTATATTTGGTATGTCAAATTCAAGGATTCTATGAATAATTTAATTTACAATCACAGTGGTCATTTCAACTTGATTAAATAATCAATCTTCTCAACGTATTATAAATCGTTTTTTATTCAGTAAATATCTACTTTTGTAGAGAGCAAATCAGTCTATCGCTTTTTTAAAGAGGAAAGTCCGGACAGCACAGAGTATCACACTTCCTAACGGGAAGGTCCATTTATGGAACAGACAGTGCCGCAGAAAATATACTTCCAGTAATTTATTATTGGTAAAGGTGAAAAGGTGGGGTAAGAGCTCACCGCATTTTTGGTGACAGAAATGGCATGGTAAACCTTGTGAGCTGCAAGACCAAGTATATCGAGAATTGAGGGCTACTCGTCCAATCTCGAAGGGTAGGTTGCTAGATTCTAGCTGTGAGGTTAGAGCAAGATAAATGATAGACAGTCAAATTGTTATTCAATGAGATGTACAGAATCCGGCTTATGATTTGCTCTTTTTTCTTTACGGCCTATAAATCCATTCTTTGGATTGCAATAAAACTACTTCACAATACTCACAATACCTGTTTTGTCTCCCGTTACATTGTCATTGAATTCTAAAATATAATAGTAAGATCCTACAGGTAGGAAGTTTCCGTTATAATCGCCATTCCAAGGTCTTTGGTCGTATGCTCCTTGGTCAGATTCATAGACTTTATTTCCCCATCTATTGTATACACTGACAACATTCTTGGGATAGATGTCATCAATGTTTCCGAGCTCCCAGAAGTCATTAACTTGATCATTATCAGGGGTAAATGCAGTTGGAATGATGATTTGGCAATCTTCAAATGTTATACTTACTTCTGCAGGCAATCCTTCACAACCATTTTCTGATGCTGTCACATAATAAGTAGAGCTTCCAAGAATCACAGCTGGGGTGTATTCGTCTCCTGCTGCAAGAAGTTCTGTCAATGCCGCATCAATATACCAGCTGTAGCTTCCTGAGCTCCCCGCTGCTTGTATTGCTTCAGGTACTGCATTTGAGCAGTAAATGGCATCCTCTCCCAAGGATGGAATATCGGGAATAGGATTAATCACAATGGTTTGGGATTGATTTAAGGAGGTAGTACAA
>Ga0206679_10000351_pt1 | contig 38198 bp, 31 predicted proteins | sample M110012015metaG_FD_155464 | JGI IMG/M metagenome (GOLD analysis project Ga0206679, IMG submission 155464) | Ammonia-oxidizing marine archaeal communities from Monterey Bay, California, United States - M1 100m 12015 | ecosystem: Environmental > Aquatic > Marine > Intertidal zone | place: USA... | reverse complement strand
TCCGCTGAGGGCTCTTCATCCGCTGAGGGCTCTTCATCCGCTGAGGGCTCTATATCGCCCAAAGAACCTGCGGAGACAGATAGCGGCATGACTGTGACAAACGAACGCATGCGGCCAGTATACCCAGCGCATCTACACAAGCACATACCCGGTGCATTTACCCAAGTACATTTCCGAGTACCCACCCGAGTACCCACCCGAGTAACTACCCAAATAAGTGCTACAGTACATCTCCACGCAAAGGCATCTATCGGGCGCCTTTCAGATGCTATACTGGGAGGATGCAGGAACCTAATCAGCACATCGTCCGAGACCCTCTGCTAGAAGCACTTGTTGCGATGACGCGACTCCATCATCAACCACACAGTGCCGAAAGCCTAACCGCCGGTCTCCCCCTGGAAGATGGCAGATTAACGACACCCCTGTTCATTCGCGCCGCGGCATCAGTCGGATTCAATGCTTCCTATGTCCAACGCCAACTTACGGACATTACACCTCTCATATTGCCCGTCGTTCTGGAAATGAAGGGTGACCAGGCAGCTATTCTGGTAGAACGAAACGGCGATGTTGCAACCGTTCTGTTCTTAGATGAACAGGAAAAGACTCACGAAATTGAGATCACTTCGCTAGAAGAGCGTTATGCCGGTAACTGCTATCTGCTCAAACCGGGCATGGCGGTAGAAGGGATCTCCAAGGACTGGTTCTGGAGCACGATTCGAAAATCTCGCGGCCTTTACGCCGAGGTACTGGTAGCCTCTCTCCTGATCAATCTTTTTGCCCTGGTCACTCCCCTGTTCATTATGAATGTCTATGACCGCGTGGTTCCCAACCATGCTATCGAGACGCTTTGGGTCCTCGCGTCAGGTATTGCCATTGTGTTTATCTTCGACCTAATCATGAAATCACTGCGCGGATATTTCATCGATGCCGCAAGCAAACGAGCAGACATCACATTGTCCGCTCAGACCTTTAACAGGGTCATGGATATCAAGATGAGCCACAGGCCGAACCGGGTTGGCTCATTTGCCAACAACCTTCAGGAATTTGATAGTTTCAGAGAATTTTTTACATCAACTACACTGGTAGCGCTGATTGACCTCCCTTTTGTGATCCTATTTGTGCTCCTCATCTATTTGGTCGGCGGGGTTCTGGCCATTGTTCCACTGGTGGCAATACCGATGATCATACTTGCTGGTCTCGCACTACAAAGGCCTCTGCACGGCATCATTACAGAAACGTTCAAGGAATCGGCCGCCAAACACGCCATGCTGATTGAAGTTCTAGCTTCACTGGATACAGTGAAAGGAGCACGCGCCGAGGGCGTCATGCAGAAGCGATGGGAGACCTTCAATGCAAAGCTCGCAAAAATGGGGCTTCGCTCTCGTTTCCTTTCGATGTCCATCGTTAACCTGGCGCAACTCATTCAGCAGACTTCTACTATCGCCATCGTAGCGGTCGGCGTGTACGCCATTATCGATGGCAATCTCAGTGTTGGCGGTCTTATAGCCTGCACAATCCTGACAGGTCGCTGCCTGGCACCAATGGGCCAGGTAGCTGGAATACTAACTCGATATCACCATTCGATTGCCGCGTTCAATGCCATCGACCGAGTCATGGCACTGCCGGTAGAAAGACCTGCTGGTAAAAGCTTCCTGCATCGTCCATCAATCAAGGGCGACATTGAATTTAAGGAAGTTACCTTCAACTATCGGGATCAGCAGATATCTGCACTTTCCAACATTTCATTCAAGATCACAGAGGGAGAAAAGGTCGCCATCATTGGTCGAACAGGCTCGGGAAAAACAACGCTCCAAAAACTGATTATGGACTACTACGAACCCAACGCCGGGGCGATACTTGTCAGCGGCACAGATATTAACCAGATCGACCCCACTGACCTGCGCAGGAACATGAGTTACGTTCCCCAGGAAATCTCTCTTTTCAGTGGCACCGTCAGGGAAAACATCGTCCTGGGAACACCGCTTGCTACCGATGAGGCTGTCCTTGAGGCAGCGAGGGTTGCTGGTATTCTCGATTTCCTTAATACGCATCCCGAGGGGTTTGACCTGGACGTTGGAGAACGCGGTGAACGTCTTTCCGGCGGACAACGGCAGGGCATTGCGATCGCAAGAGCCATTATTAACCGCGCACCTATCCTGGTTCTGGACGAACCCACAGCCTCTATCGACAACACCGCGGAAATGCTTTTCCTGAAGCACTTCTTCGAATACGCAAAAAATCGAACGCTACTACTGGTGACGCACAAAACATCGATGCTTTCGCTGGTCGATCGACTGATAGTGCTAAATGACGGCAAAATAATAGCCGATGGACCCAGAGACGAGGTCCTGAAAATGCTTGCGGGTAAGCCTCAATGAGGGAATACAAATCAGATATCCACTTTATGCCGGATACTTATGCGGCAGAAATTGAGTCACTGCCTCTGGCAAGTCACATGATTCTCTGGCTCTCCGTAGCTTTTGTCTTCATCGCTATTATCTGGGCAAATTTCGCAACACTGGACGAAGTCGCTCATGCCGAAGGCAGGGTGATTCCATCGGGCCAAATTCAGGTTGTCCAAAACCTCGAAGGGGGCATCCTGTCAAAGGTGAACATTAAAGCGGGCGATTCTGTCAGCGCAGGCCAAATACTACTGCTGCTGGACGACACACGATTTGCCAGCTCATTTCGCGAGGGCACACTATCTGTTCATACACTCCGGGCAAGGGTAGCCAGACTGGAAGCGGAAATTAATGGAATACCGTTCACTTCAATCCCTGGTTTTTCTCGAAAACACCAGGACATACTCGACGATGAAATCCTTTTGTATACGTCCCGGCAGCAGGAATTCGAATCTTCACTCAGTATACTCAGGCAACAGCGAACCCAGTACGAACAGGGTCTGGCAGAGCTGAGGGCCGCTAAGAACAAACTAACACGCAACGCGGTACTGGCGAAAAAAGAACTTGAGATCACAGCACCATTGGTTGAAAGCGGTGCGGTTTCACAGGTTGAACTACTGAGATTGCAGGCTGCGGTCAACGATTCCCTTGGACAACTCGAAGAGACAGGCATCGCTATTCCCGGGTCAGAAGCCGCAGTGGCCGAGGCCAACCAGAAAATCGCAGAAAGGAGGCAACAGTTCCAGAGCGCGACTCAGGCCGAACTGAATGAGGCCAAAACTGATCTCAGCCGCCTGAACATATCTAATGTGGCCCTCGAAGACCGGGTTAATAGAACGACTGTCAAATCCCCGGTAGATGGAACCGTAAACCAGGTGCTGGTTAATACCATTGGCGCAGTCATACAGCCTGGGATGGACCTGATTGAAATCGTGCCGTCGAATGATACGTTGTTAGTTGAAGCCCGCATCCGCCCTTCGGACATCGCATTCATCCATCCCGGCGGCAAAGCGACGGTCAAACTCACCGCCTACGATTTTTCGATCTACGGCGGGCTGGATTCTGTACTAGAAGTCATCAGTGCTGATTCAATCACCGATGAACGCGGCGAGCATTTCTTCCGGATCAGGGTGCGAACCAGCAAGAACCATCTTGGTACCAGTGAAAACCCTCTGCCCATTATCCCCGGCATGGTGGCCACGGTCGATATTATGACTGGCGAAAAGACCGTCATGGACTACATTCTCAAACCGTTGAAGAGAGCCCAGTCAGCAGCCCTTACCGAGCGCTAGCCAGTCCCTGACCAGTTCCTGACCAATTCCTGTTCAGTGCAGATCAGGGCAATTGTGAAAGAGGTATCACTAGCTTCCTTTAAATACGGGTTTTCGTTTTTCTTTAAACGCCGCGCGCCCTTCCTTGTAGTCGTCACTGTCGAAACATGCATCGATCATCATTGATATAGACTCTAGGTCCCGGCTCGAAGGGTCCTTGACCACTTCGTTAATAGCCGCCTTCGCAGCCTTGACGGTAAGCGGCGCGTTGGCAGTAATCAGCGCGGCGTAATCTTTCACCGCACCTTCAAGCTCATCAATTTCACAAACCCGATTCACCAGGCCCATGTGGAAGGCCTCATCTGCCGCCATAAACCTCGCAGAGAACATAATGTCTTTTGCCCGCGACGAACCAACCAATTCAGTGAGACGCTTGAGCCCTTCATACTCGTATCCAAGGCCGAGCTTCGCAGCCGGAATGCCAAAAGTCGAATCCGGCGTCGCAAAACGAACATCAGCGCTGAGTGCGGTCGCAAGGCCGCCACCGATGCAAAAACCCTGGATCATTGCAATCAGCGGCTTATCCAACTTAACCAACCACCGGTTAGCGTTGGCTGCAACCTTACCGTAGGACTCTTTCTGCGCGGCGCTGCCACGTTCCGAATCGAACTCCGAAATATCTGCGCCTGACACAAAAGCTTTATCACCAGCCCCCTTCATTACCACGACTCTTACCTGGCCATCATGCTGGAAGGCTTCCATGATAGTCGCCAGCCCCTCCCACATTTCAAGTGAAATCGCGTTGCGGCGCTCGGGGCTATTGAATGTCACCCAGCCAATTCCATCTTCCACCTGCGCCAACATTTTTTCGGTTTTTAGTTCCATCGTTTGCTCTTTCTAAATAGCACCAGCTTGCCTTAGCCGGTTAATGTCTTCTGCATTGAAACCCATCTCGGTCAGGACTTCATCAGTGTGTTCACCAAGAACAGGCCCAGGACGTTCGAAATGATCGCCGACAGGGAAAGTACTCATATTAATTGGAGAGCGAACAAGGTCGAATTCACCTATCTCCTCGCGCCTGGTTGTGCGACGCATCTTTAGAGAACGAACATGCTCATCCTCAAATGCCTCAGCAATATCGTATATCGGCCCACACGGACACCCGGCATCATTGGCTAGCTCCACTAGCTCAGCCGTCATCATGCCGGCCGTGACCCCGTTGATCAATCGCCACAGCTCATGGCGATTAGCGATCCGCCCTCTGGCGTTCCTGAACATTTCATTCTCGGCGAGTTCCGGCTGTCCTACAGCCGCTGTAAACGCACCAAACATCTTGTTAGTGCTCGCCGCCAGATTGACCATGCCATCTAAGGTATGAAAAACACCCATCGGAGAATTTGTCGGATGATTGTTACCCTCTTGGCCTGGAACTTCGCCGGCCATAGTGTACCTCGCACCCTGAAAATCCAGTTTGCTTAGCATCGACTCAAGCAGGGAAGTATGAACCCAGCTTCCTTCCCCGGTTTTCTCCCTGTGAAGCAGCGCCATAAGTACCCCCTGCCCCAGAAACATACCAGCGGATGTATCACTGATGGCAATACCGACACGCATCGGGCCTTCTCCTGGCTGCCCTGTAACAGACATAAGACCACTCATGCCCTGCACCACCTGGTCTACTCCCGGGCGTTCACTATAAGGGCCATCCTGACCAAACCCGGATACACTGGCATAGACGATGCCGGGGTTAACCTTTTTTACAGCCTCGTAGTCGATACCCAGCCGATATTTCACATCCTTTCGGAAATTCTCTACCACCACATCGGCCTTCGCCGCCAGCTTTAAAAACAAAGCGTGCCCATCAGCGGACTTTAGGTTAATCGTCATACCGCGTTTATTGCGGTGGAGGTTCTGTGAATCAGGGCTCAGCCGGCCACCGGTAACATCGGTGAGCCCGGCATCAGGTGGTGGTTCAATTCGGATAACGTTTGCGCCCCAGTCTGCAAGCAGTCTGACCGCGGTGGGGCCGGCTCGCGCAATGGTGAGGTCCAGGACAGTGTAGTCAGATAGAGGGAGAGTCATCTGTCCAAAATAGCGCGCAACTCCAACGCAATTTCGCTGATCTTGGCCCGTAATGCGATGGTGTTGCGAGGGCCCATCCGTATCAGCTGCTTCTGAGCCGCACTCAAGGATTCCAGTTTTGGGTCTTCAAACTTGTACATAACAACTGGCTGGATAAGACGTATCTCCCCTGTAATTATCGGGGTCTCAAGTAATCGACCAATCGCCTGGAACATTACATCATCGAAGTTCTGGTTAGCGTAACCGAGTTCCGCATAAGCTATTTGAACAAGCGGCCTGAGTAAATGATAGAACTCAGCCGCTCTTCTAGCATCAACCGACCCGGCAACTTCAACAAATGGCGTGTACCGGCTATACGATGCAGGATCCAGTAAGAAAGTTTTTTCGTCTCTTTTTTGCACCAGGAATGGCCCCTCAGGTGCCAGTGACCTGATAGGCTCCTTGGCGACTTGCCCCCGAGCAACGTTGTCAGTGAACGCAACAAACTTTCGAATCAGCTGATTAGGTGCTACCCAGGCGTTAACGCCTTCATGTCTTGACAGGCTGACTGCACCGTCCCTGATCAACTGGTCGCTGTTATCCAACAATGGCAACACAAAATCTGGCTCTTCCTCTTCAACCGGTGCCTCAATGACCGGTGCAGCCGGAGGTTCGGGTTCGGGCTCTGGATCAGAAACCGGTTCTGATTTTACAGGTTCCACGACTTCAGGTATTTCTATTTTTTCTACTACCTGCGGCTCAGGTTCGCTGGTTGTCACGAAGTAGGCGATTACGCCAACAATCGCTACCAGCACAATCACGAGCATGATCACTATCGGTTTATTGTCTCTGTTATCGGCCATCAGCTTTCCTAATCTCCAGAAACCCTATTGTATTCATCATTGTTAATAAAACAGCGAAAAAAAGTCAGTTTTGAGATCTTTCCATTGTATCTTCAGAATACACCAGATTTTCGCTCTATTTGAGCACGACCCACTTAATACCTGGTTAGGTCAGCGCTCTTGCCCTGACCAGTTCATGCACCATTAACTGCCCCGCTTCCGCTAACGAGCGCCCGAAGGTGAAAACGCCATCTTCATGCCCACCCATTGAAAATATACCCGGCGAGTCCATATCTACTATCAACCGCCTTACCTCTTTAGCCATTTCTGGTGTTCCGTAGGCAACTGACGCTTCTGTCACCGGGATTCCCATTTCAACCGAGTGCTGCCAGATATCGGGACTGTGAGCGTGTAGCGCACAGGTCACCGACTCATGAACGTCATAAATAGAAGCATGAGATAATGATTCCGAAGATGGCTTAACGGATCCTTTGGCGTCAACTGCATTGCGCTGCAGATCCCACGTTTCGCAGACCGCATAGTCCTTCAGCGTTACGGCATCAAGTTTTCCTGTCTGGGTTCCGGAAATGACAAACCCACCAGCGCAGCGCTGCGATACATTGCCGAACCCATAACCGTCGTACCGACCAGGAGTTTGGCCCAATAACCCAAGGTCTTTAAGAACCGTTCGCCACGCAGACAATTCCCCGATGTCGACGCCACCCAGCTTCTCGGTACGGAAAGTCAGGTTAAACTTAATGACACCTTCAGTTTCTACCATCATTTAGCCTTTATTACTTGGACGATTGATTCAGTGTACGGCGGCTTCAGCAGGCCTGCATCTGTAATAATGCCCGTGATCAGTTTGTGTGGTGTAACGTCAAAGGCCGGGGACCGGGCAGCAACACCAACCGGCGCGATCGGGTGTCCTGCATACTCTTTAACTTCGGAAGCATCTCGCTCTTCAATCTCAATGTCGTTACCGGAGGCTGTTTCTATGTCCACGGTCGACAAGGGCACTGCAACATAAAAAGGGATCGAAAAGTACTGACAAAGAATCGCCAGGTTCATTGTGCCAATCTTGTTAGCTGCATCGCCATTCGCTGCGACCCGGTCTGCCCCCACGATGACCATGTCGACTTTCCCTTCTGACATAATGTGAGCAGCCATGTTGTCTGATATGAGCGTGCAATCGACATCGTTACGATGCAGTTCATACGCGGTCAGTCTTGCGCCCTGCAGCAGCGGTCTTGTTTCATCGACAAACACGTGGACTTTTATACCTTTCTGGTGAGCGCGGTAGATAGGCGCGAGTGCTGTACCAAGCTCAGAGACAGCGAGGCTACCAGCGTTGCAATGGGTCAGCAAATTCGGATGCGCCTCTACCAGTGGCAATCCAACATCAGCGATGGCATTGCACGCCACCCTGTCTTCCTCATGAATTGACTGTGCTTCCTGTAACAAATTAGCAAACAAGCTAGTCTGGTCATGACAGCGCCGCTCACGGTCTCGCATCCGGTTTACGGCCCAGGCCAGGTTAACCGCCGTAGGCCTTGCACTGATCAGGTAGTCACATCGCTCATTGAAGCCGGCGTGAATATCAGCACTATTCTTATTGTGGCTGCCTAACAATAGGCCGTAGGCAGCGGCGATGCCTATAGCGGGCGCACCACGAACGGTGAGTGTTTTAATGCCATCGAACACCTGTTCAATGGCTTCGCAAATCACAACTTCTTCTTTCTGCGGTAATTTTCTCTGATCTAGTAAAACGAGCGTGTTGTCTCGCCACTCAACAGACCGGGGTAGTTCTATCATCAATTTCTCCTCAATTACGAAGCATACACGCACCTGTCACAGCTTTGCAGCACCTCGTCGAATCGCGCACAATGGAGGTTGAATTCTCTGTTTTAGAACACGCTTGTTGTTTAGAAACCAATGGAGGCAACAATGAAGGACCTGGTACTAAGAAACGACGACAACGGGATCGCAATCCTCACGTTGAATCGACCGGATACGCTAAATGCACTAAGCCCGAACCTGTTTATTGAGTTACGAGAACACCTGGAGTCAATCGCTGCCCAATCAGAAGAGATAGGCTGCGTGATTCTTCGCGGTGCAGGGCGATCCTTTTCAGCGGGTAACGACTTGAAGGCGATCCAGGCTGGCGAGACGGCACCCTCTCGTCACTTCCAGGCTGAAACCCTCGAATTGATTGAGAAACTGCCACAGCCCGTCATCGCTTCAGTACAGGGACATTGCTACACAGGTTCTCTCGAGCTCGCCATCGCCTGTGACCTATTAATCGCGAGCGACTCCGCCAAGTTTGCAGACACCCATGGAAAATGGGGCATGACACCATTATGGGGCATGAGCCAACGACTACCCCGCAGGATTGGGCCGATTCGAGCGAAGGAAATGATGTATACCGGCCGGGTAGTAGCAGGCAGCGAGGCTGTCGAAATGGGCCTTGCCAATGAATGCGTCGCTGACGAAGCGCTAATCGACCGTACGCTCGAGATCGCACGACAGATTGTAGGCAACTCCTGGCACACCCTTCGCGCTGACAAAATGCTGGTGAACAAAGGCATGAATCTGCCCCTGGGCGAAGGCCTGACCTTTGAACGAGAAAACAGCCCCGGCGCAGACAAGTCGATGCAGGACCGAATCAAGGGTTTCAGCAAGAGTAAAGGGTGAAACCACTTTGACCGACCAGGCAATCGATGCTAGCTGGCGCGATAGCAAAACCTGATAACTCTACAAAATTCACCGGTGCTGGTTTTTTGTTTTCATGACCGATGATTCAAACAGAGAATACCCTTGAAGATGCAGCGTACTGGTTACCAACATACGCGGACCGCAAAGGATTATTCACTCAGCTTAGAGCCAGACGGTACTGGTTTTGGCTAAGTGACCGGATCAATAGGGCAGATCAACCCTACTTCATCCTCAATCAATTGGGCCGCAGCCAGGCACAGATCCTCACGCCAGCGATCAGCATAGACCTGGACTCCCAGCGGCAAGCCGTCATGCACGCCCATCGGAACCGATAGTGCAGGGATACCCAGTAGATTACCCGGTGTAATGAATGCCAATCGGTCCAACGTTGTATCAACGCCCGTATGTGGATCAAGGTCAGCATCGTGGAGGAACTGAACATCGCCCCATACCGGACCGACAACCAGAGGATACCGCTGGTTAAACGCAGACCAATCCCGGCACAATCGATCTCGCTCCGTATGAACCACTGTATTAGGCATCGCTGAAGAGGGAAAACGTTCTATCAACCGATTTATCAGGCCAACGGCACCTTCAGTCATGATCGGGCTGATGTCCGACAACGTTTCTTCAACATCCCGAGTCAGCAATTGGGCCCACACTTCATTGACGCGAGCGAGCTCAGGTGGCTGGCATTCTTCTACATGCCAACCAGCAGCCTCGAGAATCTCTCCTGCGCGACGAATCGCGGCAACAAATGCCGCCGGGATTTTAATGCCTTCAATTTCGGTCACCAGTGCGACGTTACGGTTTTTCGGTTCTGGACCGTCAAGAGGCGCAGTAACACTCATTGGGTCACGAACATCTCGACCGGAAAGGAACTCGAGTGCGAGCTTAATGTCTTTTACTGACCTTGCCATCGGGCCTTCCGCAACCATCAGTGAATAGGCAATGGGCTGGGAAACGGGTTCAATGGAAGAAGCCCAGGGGATCCGACCGGTCGTCGCCTTAATAGCAGTAATTCCGCTGCAAAAAGCAGGGTTACGTAACGAGCCACCAATATCATTGCCCAGGCCGATGGGTGACATGCCCGTCGCCAGCGCTACGCCTTCACCGCCACTGCTTCCACCAGCGGTCCGCATTAAATCCCAGGGATTGCGGGTAAGACCATGCAGTGGGTTATCGGTGTGAATGCGCAAGCCAAATTCTGGCAAATTTGTCCTTGCCAGAGGGATCGCGCCTGCCAGCTTCATTCTCTCAACGACAGGCGCATCCTGGGATGGCATGGTATCAGCCATCGCCGGAACACCCTGCGTCGTGGGAGAGCCGACACAATCAATATTTTCTTTAATGGTGAAAGGTACGCCATGCAGCGGACCCGATACAGCCGAAGCATCAGCCTGGTCGGCCGCCTCGAGTGCTGAATCTGCCAGCACTCGAGTTACGGCATTCACGGCCGGGTTAACGGCCTCTATCCGGTTGAGATGGGATTCAACAACCTCCCGGCTAGAAACATCTTTCTTTCGAATCAGTTCCGCCAGTTCAGTTGCGCTGTGTCGCCAAAGTTCATTAGACATTCAAATCCCCATCATTTGAGCACTATTGTCAGGCGCGAAGCGCCGCAATCATCTCAACGCGCTCTTCCGTATCTACAAAAGTAAACCCACCACTAGTGCGGTCGGTAAAATCGCCATATCGTGATTTGATTTCGGCAACGAGACTGGAAGGCTCACCCATCACACCCATAATATTCAGGAGATCATCAGTGATCATTTCGCCCATCTCAGCCCACCGGCCTTCCTTGGATAACTTGTTCAATTCGAATTGCATGTCGCCCAAGCCATGCACACCCAGAACATTCTTGTACGCGGGAGTGGACCCATAGAAAGCAATACGATTTTTAGCTTCAAGTTTTACTTTCTCGAAAGTTTCTTCGTCCTTTCCGGAAACAATAAACGGGGTATAGGCGATTTCGAAATCTTCACGTGACCGACCAGACTTGGCCAGACCGCGCTCAATCGCTGGCAGCGTTACCTCACGAATGTACTTCTCGTTACTAAATGGATGAATGATCAACCCATCGGCAACTTCACCCGCAACTTCAGTCATGATCGGTCCAACGGCAGCAAGGGTTACTTTAGGTGGGCCGTATTCCTTATCCTCCGGTGTAAACGCTGGCGTCATCAGAGTGTGGTTGTAATACTTGCCTTCAAACCTGAGTGGCTCGCCTTCATACCAGTTAGCCCAGATCGCGCGCATTGCCTGCACCAATTCTTTCATCTGTGGTGCGGGTGCGCCCCATGGCATGCTAAATCGCTTGGTGATATGTGGTCGAATCTGGGAACCCAACCCCATCACCATGCGTCCTTTAGAGTATGCGTTCAGGTCGTGCCCAAGATTCGCGAGAATCATCGGGCTTCGTGCGAATGCGACGGCAATGCCGGTGCTTACTTCGATTTTTTCACTGTGTTCCGCAGCCAGCAGCAACGGCATAAAAGGGTCATGATTCATCTCGGCCGTGCCAACACGGTCGAAGCCCTGCGCTTCCATCTTCTTTACGTGATCTGGAATTGAGTGCCAGTCCGGCGTTAAGTGTCCATCAATCTTCATTGGGTCGTCCTCATTTAGTTGAAAATTTTGATATAGAGAATAGTGATGTTGAAAGCTTCAATCGGAAAGATATCACGGATCACTGGCTGCACTCGATAGTCAATTGCATTCGTGCGGTGAATTCTGACTTCGGAATCAGGTGACTAGTTGGCCGATTTTCTTTGGCTGGAATCGGTATCCGTTGAAGAAGCCGGCTCAAGCTCTGCCACAAAATCCGAGTGCTGCAACAGAGCATAGTGGTAGGCCTCAATCAGCGCATTCCAGCTTGCCTTGATAAGGTCCACATTCACGCCAATTGTGCCAAACATCTCGCCCTGGAAGCTGTGTTCTAAATGCACCCGTACCTTTGCCGCAGTCTCTTCAGTACTGTTAACCACCTTAACGCTGAAATCGGTAAGGTGCAGGTCTTTGATGACAGGGAATTTCTCAACCAGCGTTTTCTGTAACGCCCGATTGAGCGCATCAACAGGACCTATACCCTCTGCCGCGCAAAGCTCAACATGATCATCTATACCAATTTTGACACTGGCTTCTATCAGACCATCTGAGTCTGAGTGCACTTCGTTACTCGGAGAGTAAATTCGATAATAAATCGGGTCGAAAGATGGATTGTACTTTCCAATGTGACGTCGAACGATCAGGTCGAAACTACCATCTGCATTCTCATAGGAATAACCAGAATGTTCTTTGTCCTGAATCTCATTAAGGATGCTCTTAACGGCATTACCTTCTTCTAGTTCAGGATAGCGATTGGACAGTTTGGCTTTCAGGTTCGAACCGCCCGCCAGCTCGCTGATCAGGATTTTTCGTGAGTTACCGACCAGCGCCGGATCTATGTGTTCATAGGTGTCCGGGTTTCGTTGCACGGCGCTAACATGGACGCCCCCTTTATGGGCAAAAGCACTGGGACCGACAAATGGCTGACCGCTGGGTCCATTGATCCCCAGGTACTCCCAGACTTTCCGAGATAAATTTGTCAGACCACGTAGACGCCCTTCCGGCAGGCATTCATATCCGAGTTTCAGCTCAAGGTTGCCCAGGATCGATGTCAGGTCCACGTTGCCACACCGTTCCCCGATCCCATTGATCGTCCCATGAACCTGAACAACACCCTCTTCAATGGCACGCAGGGTATTGGCTACCGCAAGACCGCCGTCGTTGTGAACATGGATGCCAAGCTTGATCCCAGGGATTTCTTTTCGCATTTCCCTGACCGCTTTTCCAACCTCGTGGGGCATTACTCCGCCGTTGGTATCACACAGGATGACTCTTTCTGCGCCGCCATCCACAGCCGCTTGAACACAAGCCAGCGCGTAGCCGGGGTCACTCTTGAAACCGTCAAAGAAATGCTCAGCATCGAAGAATACCGGTTTGCCGGTTGACTCCTTCAGGTGTGCCACTGAATTGCAGATCAGCTCAAGATTTCGATCCGGTGAAATTCGTAACGCCTGGTCAACGTGTAGATCCCAGGCTTTGCCAAAGACACAGGTGACGTCTGCCTTGGCCGCTATCAGTTTTTGCAGGAACACATCATCCGCGGGTAGTGAATCAGCCCGGTGAGTAGAACCAAACGCAACAATCTTAAGATGCTTCAAATCCAGGTCCCGGACCTTTTGAAAATACTCGTCATCTTTCGGATTGGAGCCAGGCCAGCCACCTTCAACGAAATCCACACCAACGGCGTCCAACTCCAGGGTAATGTCCAGCTTGTCGCCAAGGGACAGGTTTACCCCCTCGCCCTGGTTACCATCCCGGAGAGTCGTGTCGTAGATTTCGATTTTTTTCCCGGCCATGTTCAGCTCCCCTTAGGCGTAACCCAACTTCTTCGCCGTACTGTGTATTTCCGCTTTGGCCTCTAGCAGGTTATCGAGTGGATCAAAGGTAGAGGAAAGAAATGCTTCTCGCGTCGATTCTTTCATTTGTATCGGGTAGATCGCGTTCGCACAGATCACCTGCATCCCTTCAAGGTCAATGATGATCTCTGACTCAGGGTTATTTTCAATATCGGCGGTAAGCTTGACCCGACTTGCTTCATCCATCACGACACAGGGAATTCCGAGTGTTGTGCAGTTACCATGAAAAATCTCGGCGAATGATCCAGCAATAACGGCTTTCAATCCGAACTTCTGGATCGCCTGTGGCGCGTGTTCGCGGCTGGAGCCGCAACCAAAGTTATCGTCGGATATCAAAATTTCTGCGCCCTTATGCTGCGGTGCATCCAGCGCATGACCTTTGGAAGTGCCGTCTGACTCAAATCGCACATCGTAGAAAAGTGACGGTCCAAGTTCATCAAAAGTCACGCATTTCAGGTATCGCGCTGGAATGATACGGTCTGTATCGATATCGTTTCCTTGAACGTAAACCCCCTTACCCGCCAGTTTGGAAAGGCTCATGATGTTTCCTCCGTCAGGTTAAAAACCTCGCGTGCGTCGGCGACACTCCCCGCGATAGCCGCGGCCGCAACCATGACCGGGCTCATCAGGATTGTTCTGCCGGTTGAAGAGCCCTGCCGCCCGATAAAGTTTCGGTTTGAACTGGAGGCACAAATTTCATCACCCACCAGCTTATCCGGATTCATCGCCAGGCACATGGAACACCCCGGCCTACGCCATTCGAATCCGGCGGCTTCAAATATTTCGTGCAGACCTATCGCCCGGGCGTCTTTGTCAACCTTCTCGGAACCAGGGACTGCTATAGCCCTGACATTACTGGCGACCGTTTTACCCTCAATCGCTTTCGCTGCGGCCTGGAAGTCACTCAGGCGGCCATTGGTACAGCTGCCAATGAAGGCAACGTCAATTTTTGTACCTTTGATCGGCGCACCCGCCTGTAGTTTCATGTAGCCAAGCGCGTCATTAATCAGATTCTTGTCCAGACCTTCCACCTCATCAGGCGAAGGCACGAGTTCTTCAATTGAAATAGCCTGCGCCGGGGTCACGCCCCATGTCACTGTCGGCTTAATATCTGCAGCGCTAATCTGGACTTCGTCGTCATAACTAGCGTCCGAGTCGCTGGCGTAGGCGCGCCATTTTTCACACGCCTCGTCGAAATCCGCGGGCACCCTCTCACGACCTTTGAGGAATTCAAACGTGGTGTCATCCGGGTTGATGTAGCCGCATCGAGCGCCCCCTTCAATGCTCATATTACATACAGTCATTCGCTCTTCCATAGTCATGGCATCTATCACCGACCCGCCATACTCGTAGGCATAGCCAACGCCACCGTTCACTCCCAGAACACGTATGATGTGAAGGATGACGTCTTTTGCCGTCACACCTACCGACAGTTCACCATCGACTTTGATTCGTCTGACTTTCAGCGGATCCATCGCCAGCGTTTGACTAGCCAACACGTCACGAACCTGGCTGGTACCGATCCCGAGTGCGATACATCCGAAAGCACCATGAGTCGCGGTGTGGCTATCGCCGCAACAGATGGTCATTCCCGGCTGAGTCAACCCAAGTTCCGGGCCCACCACGTGGACAATCCCCTGAGCGCCTGACTCTGGTGCGAAAAATTCAATTCCATGCTCCCTGCTGGCCTCGCTGAGCACTTGAATCATTTTTTCGGCCATATCGTCAGCCAGCGGCCTTGATTGGTTATCCGTAGGGATAATGTGATCGACCGTTGCATAGGTCCGTGTGGGATAGGCGACGCTAAGCCCCTTGTCCTTCAACATGCCAAAAGCCTGCGGGCTAGTCACCTCATGAATCAGGTGCAGCGCCATAAACACCTGGAACTGGCCGTTGTCTAATTGTCTGATGACGTGGTCATCCCATACTTTCTGGAAGAGATTCTTGCCCAATTTTTGCTCCAAAGGTCGTTTTCGATCAGAAAAAGGCGGCAAGTTTAGCACGAAAAGAGCAGTGCACTATCGCATTTTGGAATGCTTGTGATTCCGGAAACACTATAGAAAATAGATGTTTAGGCGCCTTTCTTGCTTACTAGCTCAACTATTCGGTTGGCGAACCTGGTGTTCGGCAGCACCTCATAGAAGAGCTGGCTAGTTCTAGCGCCAGGGACCACTGCGTCATCCTTCCAGTGACCCACCCTGCCCTGGCGGACCACTATATTTCGCTGCTTTCCCCCCACATCGGGATACTGGCCAACAAAGAAGCTCTCTTCAACGGCACCTGATTTAGCCTTTAGCTTGCGAAAATGAACCTCGGTTTGCAATTTTTCGAAGGCAGCGTCATCAATTACAATGCCGTTAACGTTATATAGCAGGACTTTCTGTCCTTTCTCACCTTTTGCCCCATCACTCTGATCCAAAAGGTAGGCATCAACATTGAAATTTCCTGAATCGTGGTCTTCCCGTAGCCTCCATGAACACGATGCCAAACGATCGGCATCGCCAATCGCGGCAGAAATCATGATCGGGCGATTTTCGTCAAACAGAAATAGCGGCCGCTCATCCAAATAACTAATCCCTATGCCGATCTCCAGCGTTGGTAAATCCGTCTGTTTCGAATCCGCATTCTTCGAGGTCACAATATCTATGACTTCCTTGGCCATACCACAGGCTCGAGAGACGCTGAACCATTCATTCGGTGCATTGCTGTATTCATTAACGGCCAGAATGACAGCATCCCCTTCAATGAAAACTTTGGCGGCACCGTAGGTGGCCAGCCGCTCGGTGATCGGATCGAAAAAACGAAGTGAAAAATAAGAGGCGGGGTTAAGTCCGCGTTTTGATAGCTCTGCGGTGACCTTTGTTGAGCCTCTTACATCTGCTTTCAGAATCGTGTGATGGATAACTCCAGGCTTCTCGTCCGAATCGATATTCTTGACTTCCTCACTGCTAAGCAGACGGTAAAGACTCCCACCGGCTTTCGCTAACTGAAGCTTCTGGGGTTCCGTGATCACTGATAACCGGTTAAACATTCGATGTGCAAAACGGTAGTACTTTAAGTGCAAGCGGTATCGACAATAGTCGGCCAGCAACCTGGACATAAGCTCATTTTCAGATTCCCGCATCATCCTGTCGAACTCGGCTTTGCATTTTTCAAGCTTCGCCTGAAGGGCCAACGCTCCGTCTGCAGTACCCGCAACGAGATTCTGGACCTGTTCTGATTCGACACCTGACACAAATCCAAGGATCTCCTCAAGCTCGATCAGATCAAGATCTGCCTGAGTCACTTTGTCACGCAGCGCATAGCTCACTAGTAAACGCCGAACGACTTTATTGTCTCCCACCGCTTTGCATAAACCCTGTGCGATTTTCTGAAGTTTCTTGATGTCACCTTTTAGCCCCCAACCCGCAGAGAAACCCAGGCCATCCTGGTTGAGGTAGTGTTCGTGAGCTTTCTCGTCAAATAGCAATCGAGCATTATCGGGATGTTCCAGCCAGCCCAGGCTTTCCTCGACGATCTCTTTCTGGTCTTCTGATGGCCCAAGTACGGTTTGCGACGCAAACAGTCCGCCGAGTTCGTCATAAACCTCTGACTGCGCAGACCTGGGTTTTGCATCATTGCGCAGTGGCGCGAATTTCTGGCTTGCGAATGCTTTCCTGAAACCCGCTTCCAGAGCATTATTGAGTTTCACAAACTCAGCGCCATAGCCTGGCCAAATTGCGTAATAGTCCAGCAAGAGCAAGGGTTCTCTGGGCGTCTTTGCGCACAAAAGGGGATTGCAAAGAACGCTGGCAGCTTCCATAAAATCGCCAACGATCTGTTGTCGTAACGGCTTTAGCTGATTGTTTTCTTCGCGCTTAAACTGTCTTAAGAACAGCCGGACCATTCGAAACTGAAACTCGTTAACGTGCTTCCTGAACCAGGTCATTTTTTCCTGCGTTACCAGCAGCGACCTAGAACCTGAATATTTCTGTTGACCTGCAGTCTCTTCAAGCTTCTCCCCGTATGAACGCAGAGTACCGAGGATTTCCTGGATAACAAACTTCACAATGCCGAACTGCAGGATGCTGACTTGCTCTGCATTAAGGTCTGTTTTGCATCGATGCAATGTCACCTTAACGAGGTCGGTATAGGCCTCCCTGACTTGCTGCATTATTTCAGTATTGCCGGAAATCATCGGCTGGCGGGCAACCAACCGTTTCATGTTCTGTTCTACGGCTTCCCTGACCAGCCCCATAAAGACTGGGGATATCTCCACATCCACATGGTAGTTATCGATACCCTTCTCGACCACAGAGCAATCCAGGCTGATATCCGGCGGATTCTCAATCTGGGAAACGATATCTTCAATCGACGTGACTGCAGTCGGCACGATTAATCCCCTTCATTTATCAAGTACCATTTATTCGCACAACCTGACGCTGGCGACCCCAGGTTCCGGGTAACTCCTCAAAAACGCCTGCTATCCAGGCGCCACATGTTTTGCAGCATGACTGACCGTCGAGCTTCCATTCACCGAGTTGATACCAATCCCGCTCAATCAATCTGACCGCACAATTGGGGCAATAAGTTGAGCCACCTGGACTGTCATGGATATTGCCTGTGTAAACGTAATGCAACCCGGCCGAAATCGCAATGTCTCGGGCCCTTAAGAGCGTCTCAACAGGGGTATTGGGGTGACTAGGCATCCTGTAATCAGGATGGAACGCTGAAAAGTGAAGCGGCACGTCAGCACCTAGGTTTTCGAAGATCCACTGCGTCATCGCTTCCAGCTCACCACTGGAATCATTTTCACCCGGAATTAGCAGTGTTGTGACCTCCAGCCAAACACTGGCTTCATGTTTTAAGTACTTCAGTGTTTCCAGAACCGGCGCCAGGCGTCCACCGCAGATTTTGCGATAGAAACTTTCACTAAATGCTTTCAAATCGACATTGGCGGCATCCATATGCTCGAAGAATTTCGCTCGTGGTTCCGGGCAAACATAACCCGCTGTCACTGCCACTGATTTAATCTGCTTCTCGTGAGCGGCCAGCGCTGCGTCAACCGCATACTCCAGGAAAATCACAGGATCATTGTAGGTGAAAGCGATACTCTTACAGCCTGTTTCCTCGGCCGCCTTTGCCAATTCCCTGGGTGAGGCTTCATCGGTCAGCTTGTGCATCTCGCGAGACTTGCTCATGTCCCAGTTTTGGCAAAACTTGCAGGCAAGATTGCAGCCGGCGGTTCCAAAAGACAACACAGGAGTACCCGGCAGGAAGTGATTCAGGGGTTTTTTTTCAATCGGGTCAATACAAAAACCACTCGATCGACCATAAGTGTTCAGAACAATCTTGTCATTCTCACAGGCCCGCACAAAACAGAGCCCCTGTTGGCCATTCCTGAGTTTGCAAAGCCGAGGACAGACCTCACACTGTACTCTGCCATCATCCAGTTTGCGCCAGTACCGGGTAGTTATTTGAGACAATTGATACCATCCATTGTGGCTGCTGATGACAATTGGTTTCATCCGCTATTGAAATTACAATACCGATAACAGGTTCAGGTATGCCCAATGACAACTGTTCGTGAACCAGCCGTTGCTGGTACATTCTACCCGAATGACGCCGCAACGCTCAGCACTCTGATCAGCACCTATTTAGATGGAGAAGCGGGGCTAAACTGCCCCAAAGCCATCATCGCCCCCCATGCCGGGTATATTTATTCGGGCGCCATTGCAGGGGAGGTTTACAGAAAACTGGGAAGCGCTCACGACAAAATCAAACGGGTCGTGTTATTGGGCCCATCCCACCGAGTTGCCTTCAAAGGCATGGCCGTTCCTTTAAGCACCAGTTTTAGAACACCACTGGGAGATATCCCCGTTGACAGTGAATCCATCCAACAAATCGTTGATGGCACTTCTGTTGGATATCTTGACGAAGCCCACCGCGAAGAGCACAGCCTGGAGGTTCACCTTCCATTCCTGCAACACGCACTGGATGACTTTACACTGGTCCCTATCGTGGTCGGTGATGCCAGCAAAGAATCCGTGGCCGCGGTACTGGAAAAGCTCTGGGGCGGCGATGAAACCATCGTCGTGATAAGCACTGACCTGAGTCATTTTGAAACCTACGACACGGCGAACTCGTTAGACGAAAACACGACCAGAAAGATCATGATGCTGGACGCAACGCTCAACGGTGATGAAGCCTGCGGTTGCAGACCAGTGAATGGACTACTGCATTATATCAAGACACACGGTCTGGCTATAGAAACTGTCAACGTCAAAAATTCAGGTGACACTGCGGGCGACAAAAGACGTGTCGTCGGCTACGGAGCCTGGCACGTGACGGTAGCATCAAACCAGAACATTGACATATGGACCCTAGCAGATAAACAAATGCTGCTTCAGTTGGCGAGGGAAGCCATCCGCAGCCCACTGGAGGGTGAAAAAAATTTCAACCCTGACTTGAACCTATTCCCAGAAAAATTAAAAAGAGAACGAGCCACATTTGTCACTTTGAACATAGCAGGAAAGCTCCGTGGATGTATCGGCTCACTGCAGGCACACCGTCCTCTGGTGCTTGAAGTTGCAAACAATGCCCAGGCCGCAGCCTTTCAGGATCCCAGATTCAGCCCTCTCAGCTATGAAGAGTACCAACAGATAGACATCCATATTTCAATCCTGACTCAACCACGACGCTTGCCTGCTTCATCACAAGAGGATCTTGCGGGCAAATTGCAGCCGGGCGTAGATGGTCTGATTATCAAGGAGGGGTCACGCCAGGCGACTTACCTGCCATCCGTGTGGCAACATATCCTTGATCCCAGACAATTCATTGCCGAGCTAAGAGTAAAAGCAGGACTCGATGCACAAGGTTGGCAGAACACAGAAGTTTTTACCTATACCACTGAAGAATTCTATTGAATCTGACAACCCCAATTCCGTTATCCTTCGAGACAGAACGATTCCTGATTCGCCGTTACTCAATCCACGACGACAAGGTTTTGTTCCAAGCGGTTAGAGAATCCATATCGGAAGTCTTCGAATTCCTACCCTGGTGCCACCCTGACTATCAAATGAGTGACGCCTCTGAGTGGCTAAACTCCATCCATCCTAAATGGAAGGACGGCTCCGCCTATCGCTTCGGCATCTTCAACAAGGATGGGACCGAGTTTCATGGCGGTTGCGGCATAACCCAAATCGACGAACACCCGATCGCTGACCTTGGCTATTGGATCAAAACCCCAAGCACCGGCAAAGGTATCGCCACAGAAGCCACAATGGGTCTCTCCCGTTTCTGCATCGAAAAAATGGGCCTGCAAAGGATAGAAATCGTCATGTCGGTCCAAAACGGCGCCAGCAAGGCTGTAGCTATAGCCTCCGGCGCCCAGTTCGAAGGCCGCGCAAGAAACCGCCTGCTACTCCACGGCAAATGCCACGACGCCTTCGTCTACTCAATCACCCCCGCAGACCATAAATTGGGGCTATCTCTTAAACCAGACTAACCCAAACCGCCAACCTCAGCGTAAAAACCACGGAATAGAGCTAATCCGTCGCAATTTGTTAGAATAGTGCTTTTTGCCATTTCACCAATTTCATAAGGACAAGTCTCCCATGACTAATGTAGAACCCACACAAGCAGACATGCAGGCAGTCCTCGACCGCCAAAAGAAGGCATACATCGCAGAAGGCGCTGTTTCTGCGGAAACCAGAATTGACAGAATTGACCGGGCTATCAATATTCTGAAAACCCACGGGACAAAACTCAGCGAGGCAATGGCAGCGGACTTCGGCCACCGTTCCATGGACCAATCCAAGATGACTGACATAGATGGTTCCATTGGCCCGCTGGAGTCGTCAAAAAAGCAGCTTCGAAAATGGATGCGTCCTGAAAAGCGCAAAACCATGTTCCCGTTAGGCATTTTTGGTGCACGCTCACGAATCGAGTACCAGCCCCTGGGTGTCGTCGGTTGCATCAGCCCCTGGAACTTCCCCGTGCAGTTAACCTTCGCACCACTTGCTGGTGTTTTCGCGGCAGGTAACCGCACCATGATAAAACCGTCGGAATTTACCGTACAGACCTCTCAGCTGATGAAGGAATTGTTCGCAGCAGCCTTTGATGAAGAAGAAGTGGCGGTATTCACCGGCGGCCCTGACGTTGGCGGTGCTTTTTCAAGATTACCTTTTGATCACCTGCTGTTCACCGGCGCAACTTCGATTGCCAAACACGTCATGAAAGCTGCAGCGGAAAACCTGGTTCCTGTCACCCTTGAACTGGGTGGCAAGTCGCCCGTTATCATCGGGAAGTCTGCCAATCTGGAACAGGCGGCTACAAATATCATGGCTGGCAAGACCATGAACGCCGGCCAAATTTGCCTAGCGCCTGACTACGTCATCCTGCCAGAAGAAAACAGGGATGAATTCGTGGAGTATGCAAAGAACTCAGTTGCAAAAATGTTTCCCAACATCAAAGACAACCCTGACTACACCAGCATCGTTAACGAACGTCATTTTGACCGTCTGAACAGCTACCTGGACGACGCCAAAGACAAAGGCGCCAACGTAGTTGAGATCAACCCGGCGAAGGAGGACTTCTCTCAGCAGGAGCACCACCGCATCCCACCGACGCTCGTCCTGGACCCAACGGATGATATGAAAGTCATGCAGGATGAAATCTTCGGCCCGATCCTGCCGATCAAGCAGTACAAAGATATCGAAGAAACACTTGGCTACGTGAACAGCAAAGATCGCCCGTTAGGACTCTACTACTTTGGCCAGGATAGCACTGAGGAACGTGAAGTGCTGACACGGACGACATCTGGCGGGGTTACCGTCAACGATGTGATCATGCACATTGCGCAGGAAGACCTGCCATTTGGTGGTGTCGGCCCTAGCGGGATGGGTTCCTATCACGGTTTCGATGGCTTCAAGAATTTCAGCCACGCCAAAGCCGTCTACTCACAATCCAACACGGTTTCAAAACTCGCTGCCGCGATGCGACCACCGTACAAGAAGGCTTCTTAAGCGCCTCAATACCAGTGGCCAATCCTGGCCACTGGTCATTTCGTCCGTCTCCTAGACCCTCTATGCCCTCGCCATGAACGGCGCATCAGGGGGCGGTAACCATGACGCCCGCCGATGAACAGGCACTATCTACCAGTAAATTCAGGCTTACGCTTCTCGAGGAAAGATTGAACACCTTCCTTGAAGTCTTCGCTCTGGAACATGCCTGTCAGATGAACCATCAGGTGATCAACCGAGGTGTCATATGACTGCTCCAACCCCATACGCATCATGCGTTTGGTGGTTTGCACTGCCATCGGTGCGTTGTCCGCGATTTCTTGCGCCCATTCCATTGCTGTTTCAAGACACTTGTCATCGGCGACGATAGTATTCACTAGCCCTATATCCAGACACTCTTGCGCGCCAACCACCCTACCCCGGTAGTAAAGTTCCGCGGCCTTTGCCCAGCCAATCAGTCTTGGCAGTAACCAGGTACCACCTGACTCGGGCACAACATTGCGTTTGGCAGTGACTGCTGCCATTTTGGAGGATTCAGCAGCAACCCGAATATCGCAGAGCAGCGCAAGATCCATTCCGTACCCCGCCGCCGCACCATTTAGTGCACAGACCATGGGTGTGTCGATATTCCACATCACATTGATGGGCGCATCACGCAAATCAAAGAGCTGTTTTGGCCGGTTGCTACCTGAACCAGAACCTCCAGAACCGATGCCACCGCCACCAACATCAACCAGGTCCAGGCCAGCACAAAAACCGCGCCCATTACCCGTCAATACAATACAGCGCACGTCGGGATCTTTATTCGCTTCGGTCACTTTAGCGGACAGCTGGTCGAGCATATCCCTGCTGATAGCATTCATTCGCTCTGGTCGATTAAGCGTGATGACAACAACTCGACCCTTGTTTTCGACGAGCAACTCGTCTGTCGTAGATTCAGATACTGGCACGGTGTACTACCCCTTATATTTCAGTGAAGTTGATCTTGCGAGATTGCGGCACTAATAGATATCTGTATATCACGAACGAGAGGGCTTTTGCGACGATGTATGCGTGAAAAAGATACCGCGGCATCGGTGTGGCTCATACTGCCATAGGCCTGTTAGCCCTTAAACTCTTTCATCGGCTGTGCTGAACGCGGGTGTCATCTGCGCCGTGCAGCAAATGAAGTTCGGGCACATCACACGCACAAAATTGACCGGCTGGGACACCGGACAGCGGTTTTCCGGGCCCACTAGATCCCGGTTCTTATCATTAGTAAAGAAAGGGAAATCGTCCCCTCGACATGGCGACGCATTCAGTACAGCTAGTCCAAGGTTTGGCGCATCCCGAACATTGATAGATAAACCCTCCAAATTTCAGTAGAATGCGCACGCTTTATGATGAGCATCAAATGTTAGTTTTCAACGACTTGCTAGCAATAGATGGGTAATCATGCCTAATCAATAACACGTCTGTAGCGCGGAAGATGCCAGCACTAGAACCGCCAGACTACTCATCATCAGACCTAACTTTAAGGTAGCAGTTTTGTTCGATCCCCGGCGTTTGTTTGCCCCAATACTTAACGCACTATTACTTCCTCTTTGCCTAGCCGGCGAGGTCCAGGGAGCAGTGGAATACAGCTCCTTGCCGGTCATCGAACTAAATCGGGTCGATGACAAGCCAGCCATCACGATTGATGGCAAACTCGACGAGCCCATCTGGAGTGATCTGCCCGCACACTCACAGACAGTGACCCTGCAGCCAGAAACCCTGGCAGAACCAGCCTACCCCACTCACACGAAATTCTTCTACACCGAACGCGGCCTTTATATCGGCGTATTAAGTGAGCAACCGAGCGACACATTGATAGAGCGACTCACTTCACGCGATCGCTTTATCAGCCGAGACAGTATTTCCGTTACCATCGATCCTTCGGGCGAAGGCCTTTATGCTTACTGGTTCGCCATCAGCCTGGGCGACTCACTCGCCGACGGTACCGTTCTGCCCGAACGACAGTTTAGTCGTCAATGGGATGGTGCCTGGCGGGGTGCATCTTCCGAAGTCGAGGGTGGCTGGGTAGCAGAATACTTCCTGCCCTGGTCAATGGTTACGATGCCCGAACAAACAGGCAAATCACGCCGTATAGGTTTTTATATCTCACGGTCCGTATCTCACCTGGGTGAGCGATGGGGATGGCCTGCCCTACCTGAATCTGGCAGCAGGTTTATGAGCGCCCTTCAGCCGCTTGAAATCGACAACATCACACCAAAGAAGCAGTTCACGTTCTACCCGTATGCAGCCACGGGTTACGACATCATCGACTCAGAAGATGACTACAAAGCAGGTTTTGATATTTTCTGGCGACCTTCATCAAATATGCAGTTGACCGCTACCGTGAATCCCGACTTCGGCAACGTAGAATCTGACGATGTTGTTGTCAATCTGACGTCATTTGAGACCTTCTTTCCTGAGAAGCGCCCATTCTTTCTTGAAGGCCAGGAGATTTTCAGGACAACGCCCCGGGGCAAGTCGAGCGGCAGGGGTACGCCCACCATTCTGGTGAACACTCGCCGAATCGGTAGTCCGCCGAAAGGACTGGATATTGATAACCTCGAACTGACCCAGCTTGAAGACAACCAGCCAACCGAACTGCAGGGCGCAGCAAAGATTACCGGGCAACAGGGTAACTGGCGTTACGGCGTGCTCGCCGCTGTTGAAGATGACACTAAGATTGAAGGCACCATCAACGAACTGGAGGTTGACCTGATCCAGAAAGGTCGCGATTTCGGCGCAGCAAGATTCCTTTATGAGTCCACCACAGGGAACTCTCGAAAAGGGCTGGGCTGGATCACGACATTAGTGTCACACCCCCAGGAAGATGCCGTCGTCCATGGCATCGACGGTCATTACCTTTCACAAGACGGCAAATGGAATATTGATGCCCAGACTTTGTACAGCAATGTTGATGATGTCAGTGGCAGCGGCGCTTTCATCGACGTCAGCTATACCCCGCGCCTGGGTTTAAAACACAGTATTGGGGTCGACTACTTTGACGAAGACCTCGATATCAATGACTTCGGCTTCCTGCGCAGAAACGATGTCATTTCCGCACGATATAAACTGGAAATCACCGAATCAGACCTCGAAAAGTATAAGACTCGCGAATTTTCACTATTTTTAAACCAGGAGTACAACACAGACGGCCGACTCGTACGCAGTGGCATCTTTACGAACCGTAAGTATAAGTTCCATAACAATCATTTCTTATTTACCGAACTGAATTACTTCCCTTCTCGCTGGGATGACACCAACAGCGCCGGGAACGGTGATTTCAAAATCGACCCCCGCTGGCAACTCGGCGGATTCTATTCAACAGACAGCGCCAAAAAGATAAGTCACGGCTTTGCGGCCTTCTTAAATCAAGAAGAGATAGGCGGCCAGGAACATGTCTGGAAATACGAAATCTCCTGGCGACCCAGTGATCGATTCTCCGCTCTGTTAGAACTTAAGTACATCAACAGAACTGATTGGCTGCTCCATCAAAGCGGCAGAGACTTCACGACCTATGAGGCCGAGTTCTGGCAACCAGAACTGGAACTCGACTATTTTCTGAGCGCGAAACAGCAATTCAGAATCACCGCGCAGTGGGTAGGTATAAAGGCATTCGAGCGAGATCGGTGGCAAGTTCCTGCAGGTGATGGCGCGCTGATACCTGACACTACCCCAGTTACCGACACTCGAGATTTTTCGATCAGTCGACTGGTATTCCAGGCACGCTATCGCTGGGAAATCGCCCCATTGTCTGATCTTTTTGTCGTCTACACCCGAGGATCCAACCTACCCAATAGTCCAGAAGAGAGTTTTAGTGATCTGCTTCATAAGAGCTGGACAAATCGAGCGGTCGATGTCTTCGTGGTCAAGTTACGGTATCGTTTAGGCAGTTAGTATTAACCTGGAGTTATTGCTTGATCAGAATGATCGCTTTAGACCTTGACGGCACTCTCGCCATAGAGAATCACCAGATACTACCTGCAACCCGCGATGCTCTGGAAGATTTGCACTCGAATGGGGTTGAAGTAGTTATCGCCACAGGACGAAGATATCGAACCACCCGCCTTGTGATCCAAAGCCTGGGGTTTGACGTCTATGCGGTCTGCAACGGCGGTGCCCTGGTTAAGGGGCCTGAACAATCCACCTTGCACGCAGAAAACTACGATGTCACGCCCGTGGCTGAACTCGCGCGAGAACTCAATCTGACATTATTCGCTCAGCGAGACGCACACGAACTTGGTGGTGCTGATTTCGTCATTGATACCGGCAGTCATTGGAACGAAGCGACCCAAGCTCATTTCAACAACAATCCCGAGTGGGCAGAAAAAGCTGACCTGCTGTCTTCCGACCCTGCGTATCTTGTGTCGGGCGCATTCGACAGTGAGTCCGCTTTGAAAGAGCTCGCCAGAGAAATCGCCAGTCGATTTCCTGGCATCTACAACACGATTCTCCTGCCCCATTTAGATTCAGGACATTTTTATTGCGAGATCTCACCGAAGCACATAGATAAATGGCACGGACTGACCAAATTACACGAACACCTGGGCATAGAAGCCGAACACACCTGTACCGTGGGCGATCAGCTCAACGATATGGCCATGGTAACAGCCGCCGGTCACGGAGTTGCCATGGGCAATGGTCATAAGGACCTGCAAAAAGTTGCCCGTTTTATCTGTGGCGACAATAAGGAAGACGGCATACTTGATGTCGTGAACTACATTAACGACATCAACAAAACCTACGTGCACACCTCCTAGATGAAAAATGAGACATGGCTCTTTGGTTACGGCTCTATCATGTGGAAGACCGGTTTCAACTTTGAAAACAGAGAACTCTGCCATGTCAAAGGCTGGACGAGGCGATTCTGGCAGGGATCAACAGACCATCGCGGTACGCCAGAGTTTCCCGGCCGTGTCGTTACCTTGATTGAATCTGCAAGCGAACATTGCTGGGGTACTGCGTATCGCCTACCCGCTAGCGATGCAAACAACATTCTAGAAGATCTGGACTACCGGGAGAAAGGCGGATACGACAGGACCGACTTGTCCCTCACCCTCAGTAGCGGCCGAACAATCGCGGGCACCACATACATAGCGCAGCCACGCAACCACAACTATCTTGGTGAGTCCCCCCTCGAGGATATCGCAAGACAAATCAGTTTCTCGACCGGTCCCAGCGGCAGTAATAAAGAGTATATACTCAAGCTTCACCAGACCCTGGAACAGTACGACATTCAGGACGACCACGTAGCCACGCTTGCACAACTCGTTCTGAAACAGACGGAATCGACTTTATGAATATTATCCCCCAGCTAACCGCTGACAAAGACATCATGGCCGCCTGGCGACGGGATATACATGCGCATCCCGAAATCGCATTTGAAGAACACAGAACCGCAGAAATCGTGGCTAACAAACTCCGTGAGTTTGGCCTTGAAGTCGAAACCGGTATTGCCGGCACGGGTGTTGTCGGCACTTTGACAAAGGGCCGTGGCAACAGAGCCATTGGCCTTCGCGCAGATCTGGACGCCCTGCTCATTCAGGAAGCGAACGAGTTTGCGCACAAGTCTACTCATGCCGGCAAGATGCACGCCTGTGGTCATGATGGCCACACTACTATGTTACTGGGAGCTGCCAAATACCTGGCAGAACATGGTGAATTTGAAGGAACGGTCTACTTTATTTTCCAGCCCGCTGAAGAGAACGAAGGTGGTGGCCGAGCGATGGTCGAGGAAGGCCTGTTCGACCGATACCCCATGGAAGCGGTCTACGGGATGCACAATATCCCAGGCATGCCAGTCGGGACCTTTGCAGTAAAGCCGGGTCCGATGATGGCCGCTTTTGATATTTTTGAACTGGTAATCACAGGCAATGGTGGCCATGCCGCGATGCCTCATCTCACCATTGACCCGATGGTGATCGGCACAAAAATCGTTGAGGCCTACCAGTCCATTGTCAGCCGATCAATCGACCCGCAAGACCCAGTTGTTCTTTCCGTCACCCAGTTCCACGCCGGAGATGCCTACAATGTCATTCCCAATGAAGTCTCTATCAGTGGATGTACCCGCTGTTTCTCCCCAAAAGTACAGGCCAAACTGGAAGCTCAGATGAAACAGGTAGCAACCGAAATCTGCCGCGCCTATGGCGCGAGTTGCGAGTTCAAGTACGAACGGCGTTACCCACCAACAGTCAATTCAGAAGTAGAAGCACACTTGGCCGGTAGTGTTGCCGCGGAACTGGTCGGCGCTGACCGAGTGAACCTGAATCCTAAATCAGCAATGGGTTCCGAGGATTTTGCCTATATGCTGCAGGAGAAGCCCGGCGCGTATATTTGGATTGGCAACGGCGATGGAGAAGGCTCGTGTATGGTACACAATCCCGGTTACGACTTTAATGACGAAATCCTGCCTATCGGTGCTACCTGGTGGGCAAAACTTGCAGAGACCAGCCTGCCGCCGATCGGGTGACTTGTTTTACAGAAGCGTTATTCCATGATCTGAAAGCCTGTTCTGGGGAAATGAACCACTATACGCCCGACCTGATTGTCGTTTCGAGCAACTGCTATCTCATCCATACCCGCCGCCAATAGCTCGCCAACGACTGGCTGGAAGCCGTAGTCGATAGGCATCACAGACACTGACTGCCCCGCCTGCAGGTCATCCAGAAAAGCTGCATCCATTATTTCTTCTGGCTCAGCGGCGCTCGCCTGCGCGAGTGCCGCTGAGCCCGGGATCATTTCGACATTGCCATGACCAAAGGACACCATCTTTTCATACCATGCCAGCAGGTGTTCGAACGGCGAAAAGTAATCCCGCAGAGCCTCCCGTGTGTAGATAAACCACACATTATGATAGGTCGAAAAGTCTGCAATGCTGGGTTCATCACCAAACAGGAAAGGTCCACCGACGGACAACTGCTGATCCAGTTGATTAAGGTGGCTTATAAAGTGTGGTTCCGCAGTCTCAAATGGCATTCCTAATTCACTGGAACCTTTCGAAAACTCTGCCCTGTCTGCCATGAATGCCGATGTCGCGCTATCATCCTTAAACAGTGGGTTAGTCGCTGCGGCTTTCGGTTGAAATGCGATTGCAACGCATACCTTGAAGAAAAACGTATCTGTCCAGTGGGCAACCGTATTGATCATCCCTAAGCGCTCTTCCGGGTAGATCGTGTTTTCCGGATAAATTTCATCTATCACTCTGCAAATAATTGCCGTGTCGCAGTAGACATCGGCGCCAATCTGCATGACCGGAGTTTTCCGGTAGCCACCGGTAAGTGGAATTGTATCGGGCCGGGGCATAATCATCGGAATTTCTACGGCTTGATAACTCACTCCTTTATACCCAAGGATTGCTCGTACTTTTTCGGAGAAAGGTGATTCTGCATATTGGTGTAGGACGATTCCGCTCATGGTGTACTCCGTGGATAGAATGGCGAATGATAGCAGGCAACTCATGGCAGGCCAGCGGCTTTTCTCCTATAGTCAATGTACCAATGACTATGAGTGATCCGCATGAGACTATCTGAACCCCGTATACCTACAATCCATGAAGACGACTGGAACGAAGAACAAATCGCCGCACTGGGCGGGCAGAAAATGCGAGGCAATGTACAAAACATTTTCCGCACGCTTGCACACCATGAAAAGCTCGCGAAACGTTGGCTCGTGTTCGGCAATCACATTCTCGCAAAATCGACCCTACCTCCTCGAGACAGGGAAATCGCCATTCTTAGGGCGGGCTTTCTCTCAAAATCCGGTTATGAATGGGGTCAGCATGTGGTAATCGGTAAAGCAGCTGGACTCTCGGATGAAGAACTAGAAGGCATCAAAACCGGTGACTCCGCCAGTTGCTGGAATGAATCGGAGAAGCTGATACTTAAAGCTGCCGACGAGCTACACGAAGATGTGTTTATCACTGACGAGACATGGGCGGGTTTAGAAAAACACTACAGCACCCAACAGATCATGGATATGGTATTTACCTGCGGGCAATACAGAATGCTGGCGGGTGCACTGAACTCTTTCGGCGTCCAGCTGGATGACGATTTAGTGGGGTTGTAGCAACCTGGTGCGGTTTCAACAGCCACCCAGGCGCATACTCCAGCTTGCTCTATAACTTTATTCTCGACATCCCTGGCTTTCATTGGCAACAACCATAGAAAACCGGCATGCTCTCGTTTTTCCATCAATCGATAAGGTGACGTCATGGCTGATTACATTCCGCCCACTCTGGACTGGGTTCGCAAACAAGTTGAAGAGTACGAAGCAAGCGGCGGGACAAGGGGAACAACCTTGCTTGATACGGGCATGCCGTGCATCGTCGTCACACACACCGGCAACCAGACCGGCGCTATACGAAAAATACCGCTGATGCGCGTCAAGGTCGACAAAAACTACATTTTGGTGGGCTCAATGGGCGGCCAACCAAAAAACCCGGTCTGGGTATACAACCTTCGTGCAAACCCAAGCGTAGAAATTCGCGATGAAACCGTGGTCACCGCAATGACGGCACGGGAAGTAACAGACGAAGATGAAAGAGCGCGATTATGGAAAGTCTGTGTTGAAGTATTCCCTCCCTATGGCGAGTACAAAGCGAAGACGACTCGGAAAATCCCGGTGTTTGTCGCCGAACCAGGCTAAGGCCAGGGAGAACCACTTCGATGAACAGCGTTTCAATGATCAGCGTTTGAGCTAGTTTCCGCATGGACGAAGCCACCCTACTCTGGGGGTTCCTATTCGGAACCATTGGTATTGCAATGGCTGCTTACGGCCGGAAGCAAAAAAAATTAGTGCCGATGGCTTGTGGTGTGATGCTGGTAGTTTTTCCCTACGTGGTCACTGGGGTGTTGCCGCTGGTAGGGCTTGGTACCCTTCTCATTATCATTCCGTTTCTTATACGTCAGTAACAGGATCAATAGTTTTTATCCATCCGTTTCACGCACTTTAACTTTCCTGCAGAGAGCAGTCCCCACCGTCAGGACAGGTCAACGCTCTTGTCGATCTGCGCCCACGCCAGCTTGGCAAGATCATAGGCGCCTGAACCTGCTTCTTCCGCGCTACGGCTCGCAGCAGTGCCGTCCCGGACCCGCTTGGCAATACCCTGCAGAATAGCCGCCAGCCGAAACATGTTGAACGCCAGGTAATAATCCCAGTTATCAATACCAGAGCGACCCGTCCTTCGGCAGTAAGCTTCTATGTACTCTTGTTCACTTGGAATACCCAGAGCCTTCAAGTCAACGCCACTTAATGAATCCCGATATCGCATACACAGATAGGCGAAATCACTGAGCGGGTTGCCAAGCGTACTCAGCTCCCAATCCAGGATGCCTATTACTTCATTCCGCTCTTTGTGCAGCATCATGTTGTCAATCTTGGGGTCGCCGTGAACGATAGTGCAGCTATCTTCCAGCGGAACGTTTTTGGGTAAGTACTCGATGAGATTATCCATGAAGGGATTTTCTTCGGTCTTCGTATATTCATATTGGCTGGACCAACGGGATAACTGCCGCTCTATATACGAGTTGTGCTTCCCAAAATCGGAAAGCCCTACGGCTTCGAAATCCACGCAATGAAGTTTAGCCAGCGCGTCATTAGCGGCATCCCATATTTCGCCGCGTTCCTGCGGCGTGTAAGGTCCGGCGGTACTATCCCAGATGACTCGACCATCAAGGTATTCCATGATGTAGAACCAGGTACCAATCACGTCATCATCTGTACATAGAGCAAAGGTTTTCGCCGTTGGCACATTAGTGTTCTGCAGAGCGGACATCACTTTGAACTCACGATCAACAGCGTGCGCAGACTTCAGCAGTTCTCCAGGCGGCTTACGGCGCATCACGTACTGTTCTTCGCCTGCAGACAACAGGTAAGTCGGGTTGGACTGACCGCCGGCAAACTCTTCCGCGGTTAACTTGCCGGAAAAACCATCGACGTTGGCCTCCATGAATTCCTGCAGCCTGGCGATATCAAACTGATGCCGCTCCTGCACAGCGATCGTACCTATATTCTCTTCTGGATCAAACTCAGCCATATCGGTTCCTAACTATAGATTTCTTTGGGGCGCCACCTTATGCAAACCTGCGGGTTTCCATAGACGCCTAACTTACCAGCTTCATGATAATAGACCAGAATCATGTCAGTCGTTAGTAGCTTCAAGCAGCTCAAGCTCTAAATCTGGAGCGGGAGATACAACAATGAAACGTTCGCGAAAATGGTCAAGATATAACTTCGAATGATCAGGTACCTGACTAACAGCTTCGGCACCAGTCAACCATCGGTATTCACTATGCTCGTGATTCAATGTGACCGGAGTGGTCTGATCAACAAACGCTACGAAGGTAACCAATGCCTTGTTCGAGTCAACATGTGGAATCTCCATTCCGAAGGAAAACAGGCGACGTGGACTCAACCCTGTTTCCTCGTCAAGTTCACGAACCGCAGTTTGTTGCGGCTCCTCGCCAACCTCGGGGGTACCTGCCACAGGCCACCAGGCGCCACTATGTTGGCCGCCACTTCTTTTCAGAAAGAGTACCTTACGTTCATCAGGAAACTGCCTAACGACATAGACAATGACGCCGGCAACTGGACGAAGCGACGCCACCGAATATAGATCAGCTAACGGTCCAGGTGTGCCCACCGCGAAGTAAATCATTAATATCCGCAGGACCTTGTTTCTCGCGAACTACGATTCGCTGCTGATAGACATCATCTGTATAGCTAGGGGCTGACGGCTCGCAATACAAAACACCTATCGGCTCTGGAAACTCTGGTAACTTCAAACCAGCCAACATCTGGGCCAACACTTTATTGGTTTCATCATGCACAACCACGTCATCGATAGTCACACCATCTTCACCAATGGTCACGATTTCGAGCAGCAGCGTTTTGGCGTTCAACCGGAGACCTTTGCTGTCTTCTACACCAAAGGTCAACGGTTTGCCGTGTTCTAGCACGAGCCTTGTATCAGCCGCAGTTTTCTTATCCTTGATTTGGTCGAAAATACCGTCATTGTAGACTGGGCAGTTCTGGTAAATCTCAACAAAGGACGCGCCCTTGTGATCATGGGCACGACCAAGGACAGGAGCCAGGTGCTTGGCCTCAGTATCGATCGTTCGTGCGACAAACTTTGCGCCAGCTCCGAGCGCAAATACGCAGGGGCGCAGCGGCATATCGACAGAACCATCGGGCGTCGAAGGTGATTTTGTTCCAACCTTGGAAGTCGGGGAATACTGGCCTTTGGTCAGGCCATAGATCTCGTTATTGAATAGTAGTATCTGCAGGTCTACATTTCGGCGCAGCACGTGGATCATATGATTGCCACCGATGCTAAGGCCGTCACCGTCACCGGTAACCACCCAGACATCCAGTTCCGGGTTCGACAACTTCACGCCAGTTGCAAATGACGGCGCGCGGCCATGAATCGTGTGGAAACCATAAGTGTTCATGTAATAAGGGAATCGTGAAGAGCAACCGATTCCGGAGACGAACACCTGATTTTCTTTCTGAACATCCAGTTCTGGCATCAGTTTCTGGATAGTCTTCAGAATCGCGTAGTCACCACAGCCGGGGCACCACCTGACCTCCTGGTCCGAGGAGTAATCTTTAGCAGTTAGTTTTTGCACAGGTGCATTCATGTTACGACTCCAGTAGCGAACGAATCGCTGCTTCAACTTCCTTGATCTTAAAAGGCTGCCCAGATACCTTGTTCAGCGGTTTCGCATCAATCAGGTACTTGGCTCTAATAATATTTATAAATTGACCCGTGTTCATTTCAGGCATCAGCACCTGATCATACCCAGCGAGCAATTCTCCAAGATTTCTAGGCAGTGGATTCATGTACCTCACATGGATGTGTGAAACATCCAACCCCTCCTGACGGCAACGCTTAACTGCCTGGTGTATTGCCCCGTAGGTTGATCCCCAGCCGACAACCGCAAGCTTACCCTTTGGAATGCCCTGCGAGACTTCCTGTTCTGGAATATAATTTGCTATCCCCTCTATCTTGTCCTTTCGCAAGTCCGTCATTCTCTGGTGATTATCTGAATCGTAGGAGATGTCTCCGGAATCAAAGTCTTTCTCGATACCACCAATACGGTGTTCAAGGCCAGGCGTGCCTGGTTTCGCCCAGACTCTCGCGAGAGTTTCAGGGTCACGGTTCGCTGGCGCAAAGCCTTCAGGGTTAGTTTCGAACTTTGCAGGGAATGGTTCGTAATCGTTTATGTCCGGAAGCAACCATGGCTCTGATGCATTAGCCATGTACCCGTCACTAAGCAGAATCACCGGCGTCATGAAGCGAGTTGCAATCCGAACCGCCTCGATGGCTACATCAAAGCAATCCACTGAGGTGGAGCAAGAAATGACTGGCAGCATGGTGTCACCATGACGGCCGAATAACGATTGATTCAGGTCTGACTGTTCAGTTTTCGTTGGCAGGCCGGTTGATGGACCACCGCGCTGGGTATTCACAACGACCAGCGGCAGTTCAGTCGCACTCGCCAGTGAAATGGCTTCAGCCTTCAGCGATATTCCTGGACCCGAACTTGAAGTAATACCCAGTGAGCCAGAAAATGAAGCTCCGATGGCAGCACATACGGCGGCAATTTCGTCTTCTGCCTGGAACGTCACTACGTTAAATTGTTTCTGGCCAGACAGCGTGTGTAGCAGACTTGATGCCGGTGTGATCGGATACGAAGCAAAAGTAATGGGCAGGTCAGCCAGCTGCCCGCCTGCGATTAATCCATAAGCGAGTGACTCTGAACCGGTTATATTTCGATACAAGCCAGGCGCAGCTACGGCCCGGGGCACTCTATAGACCTCGACACCTGTTGGCAGTTCGGCGGTTTCCGCATAGGCGTGCCCTGCATTTAAGGCCGCTATATTCGCGTCAGCAATCTCTGGCTTATTAGCAAATTTTTGCTTCAGATTATCGGTTGTTATCGAGCGATCACGGTCAAACAGCCACATGACCAGACCAAGGGTCCACATATTCTTACATCGCACGGCAAACTTGTGCGACAAGCCAAACGGTTTGACGGACTCCAGAACCTGCTTAGTGACAGCAATCGGGATAACCCGATAAGCATCCAGTGAACCATCTTCTATCGGATTGCTGCTATAACCCGCCCTTGCCATATTTTTATCAGTGAAGGCATCACTATCAATAATCAGCAGGCCACCGACCAGAACATCTTTAAGATTGGTGATCAACGCCGCAGGGTTCATCGCAATAAGAACGTCCACGTCATCCCCTGCGGTGGAGACATCTTCCGAACCAAAATATATTTGAAAAGCAGAAACGCCAAACGTCGCACCGGCTGGCGCACGAATTTCTGCAGGGAAATCCGGAAAAGTAGCAAGGTCGTTACCATAGATTGCGGTCGCTTCGGTAAAGTTACTCCCGGTCAACTGCATGCCATCACCGGAATCCCCGGCAAATCGCACGACGACATCGCTAATTTGGTTAGCACCGTTCTGGTGACTTACTTCTTCAACTGCGGACATTAAATCTCAACCCTCACTAGTAATTTTGTGCAGTAATCCTGTTCGGCAACACCGGTTAAAAAACTCCGCGTATTTGCGCGTGGCGTATAGCGTGCAGCGTGTCGATAGTTTCTGCGAGTCACAGCCACTAACGAGGGAGAATTTTACAGGTTTAACGGGCATTTGCACAACCTGACCCCCTATTTTGACCTTCTATCACCAAGAGTTGCATCATAACAGAACCAACGATGATCTGGTCACCCTAGCTAACAGAAATGAGCCCTCTATCAGCTCTGCAATCCTCATTCACAGAAATCCGGTTTGGGTCGTAAAGCCCACACTAAACGCTCGGTCCTGAACTACCAGCTGATCCGCTGATATTTTTAACAGGTACTGCTTGCCCCCGGCATCCCTCCATCAACCACATACTTCGAAGGCTTTCCGCGATTTTGACTTCGCAGCCTTCAAAACCTGCAGCAAAACAATACATTTATCCAGCCGCAAGTCGTTAACCACTGCAATAGACAGACAGAAGAACGATGAATATAGGGGCTTAGGCAGATTAATCAGGTTACGGGCCGTGTCGATAATTTCAGATAACTACACTCAACAACCCATAATTAGCCATTAGCTGCTGGCCGGGGATTCCTCGAGATTGGATCACATAAGTAACGCTTTAACAGGCACTGTGAAGCATCTCATAAACGTGCCTCGATCAGGCTTGGCCCGGACTCAGAGAGTGAGCGTTCCAATGCGACAACAAACTGTTCAGCCGTCTCCACTGCCTGACCTGGCACCCCCATACTGTTACCCAGTTGCACAAAATCGATAGCCGGGCGGGAAAGGTCAAACAAATCCGCTGCTCGCTCCCCAACCTCATTAACGCCTAGCCTCAGATATTCGGTTTCGAGTATGCCGTACTTACTGTTATTGAAAATAACCGTCGTGACGTTGAGCCCTTCCCTTGCCTGGGTCCAAAAAGACTGGTTGGTATACATCGAAGCACCATCACCCAGTAATGCAAGAACGGGCCGGTCAGGACACGCTACCGCAGCGCCGACAGCAACCGGCCCCCCCTGTCCGATTGACCCCCCGGTCAAGTTCAGCCAAGTGTTCGGCCGGGCAGTTTGACAGGGCCCAAATGCGGCGCCACCACCACCGGAATCTCCGCAAATAATCGTGCCTTCCGGGATCAATGCAGCGATCGCGGCCGAGATTGTCCGAATAGATAATTCCCCGGTCGGCAGCTCCAAATCCGCCAGCTGGTTTATCGAGTAACCTTCGCCAGCGACGCTTAGAAAGTCTGCTAATGACTCAAGCGCCTGCGTGGTATCTTCTTCACTCTCGGAAAGGCGAACCACCGCACAATTATCTGGAACAAGTATGCTTGGCGTGTTGGGGTACGCAAAAAAGCTGACCGGCGCGTCAGCACCAGCCAGGATCAACTTTTCAACACCATTTAGTGCCGCCATTACCTGTTCGGGAAAATAAGGCAGACGTTCGCATCCGGGCAATCCTGCACCACCATCCACGCGGGAAGGAAACGGCGTCATCGATACCCGACAACCTGTCTTCTCTGAAATCCGGTTAGCGGCAATCCTTGCCTCAATGGACAAACCATCCGAATTAATTAGGATCATTGAATTGTCGTCGAGCAGCTGTGCTACTTCCGTGATGACCTTGTCGTCCACCGTGCGCCTCTCTGGGACGTCTAAATATGAAGCTGCAGCACCCGCCTCATTCCAGCAGGCATCTGCCGGGATAATCATAGTGGAAATCTGCCCGGCCGAACCCGGCTTGGCGGTCAGCGCGAATTGAAGCGCAAGCATCCCATCGCTTGCCAGGCTAGAAGCCGTCGAGTCTCCTTTCACCCAGCTGGAAACGTTCTTCGCCAGAGTATCAATATCGGAAGTTAACGGCGCATCGTAGTCCA
>Ga0206679_10000350_pt1 | contig 38220 bp, 27 predicted proteins | sample M110012015metaG_FD_155464 | JGI IMG/M metagenome (GOLD analysis project Ga0206679, IMG submission 155464) | Ammonia-oxidizing marine archaeal communities from Monterey Bay, California, United States - M1 100m 12015 | ecosystem: Environmental > Aquatic > Marine > Intertidal zone | place: USA... | reverse complement strand
CAGTTTTTTTCCTTGTTATTGTTGAGAAAATTTCAACCTTTGAAGGGAACGATAACAGCTGGAGGGTCTGCTGCTATTGATGTGGCTGAATCACAAATCAATGCATTATTGGGACAGGTTTCTCAAAACTATGATTTAAATGTAAACAGTGCATTAGATGAATTATTAGGTGAAAATTCCCTAGAATTTGGAGTTTCAAAATCTTTCTTGGAGGATCGACTTATTATATCGGGAAGCTTTGGAATTGAAAACCGAGCAGATTTTGATTCACAACAAGAAGAGGATGGTTTTAAAGCCGGGTTTATTGGAGATATTTTTGTCGAATATTTAATAAATCAGTCTGGAACATTTAGAGCTACTGCCTTTAATCAATCAAATTCAAATACCTTGAATGAGAATGCTGGCGCATTTACGCAAGGAGCCGGTATTTCTTATCACGAAGATTTTAATAATGCTAAAGATTTTAAGCTGTTACAGTACTTTTTTGATATTTTCAGACCGAAAAACAAAAAGAGATATCCAATAAAGAAGAAAAAGAAACAAACAAGAATAGAATAATATTTAAATTGTAGTAATGAAAAAAGTACTAATTGCAAATAGGGGAGAGATTGCACGAAGAGTAATAAGAACCCTCAAAAAAATGAATATTGAAAGTATCGCTATCTATTCAGATGCAGATAAGCAAGCCCCCCATGTATTGGAGGCAGATCAAGCATTTTATGTAGGTAAAAGCCCTTCTTCAGAAAGTTATTTACGTCAGGATCGAATTTTAGATTTGTGCAAAAGTGAAAATATAGATGGTGTTCATCCAGGTTATGGGTTCTTATCTGAAAACGCGGAATTTGCTAATAAGCTCAAAAAAATAGGAGTTAAATTAATTGGCCCGTCAGCATCTTCTATGGATGTTATGGGAGATAAATTGAAGGCGAAACAGGCCGTTAAATCGTTTAATGTCCCACTTGTTCCGGGTGTTGATGAGGCTATTTCTGATATTGAAGAAGCAAAGGCAATTGCTAAAAAAATAAAATATCCTATTCTAATTAAAGCCTCTGCAGGAGGTGGGGGAAAAGGAATGCGCTTGGTAAATGCTGAGTCTGAATTCGAGGAACAAATGCAAATGGCTCAGAATGAGGCTAGATCCTCATTTGGAAACGATGCCGTTTTTATTGAAAAATTTGTTGAAAAACCAAGGCATATTGAAATCCAGGTTTTTGCAGATCAATCTGGTGAAGTGGTTTATTTATTTGAAAGAGAATGCTCCATTCAAAGAAGACATCAAAAGGTCATTGAAGAAGCGCCTAGTACAATATTGAGTCCAGAGCTTAGAGCTAAAATGGGAGAGGCTGCGATTTCTGTTTGTAAAGCATGTCAGTATGAAGGTGCAGGAACGGTTGAATTCCTTATGGATGCCGATTTGAATTTCTATTTTTTAGAAATGAATACAAGGTTGCAGGTAGAGCATCCGGTTACCGAGGAAATTACTGGTTTGGACTTGGTTGAATGGCAGATTAGAATTGCACGAGGGGAGAAGCTTCCGAAATCTCAAGATGAGCTTAAAATTAATGGTCATGCTATTGAAATCAGAGTATATGCAGAAGATTCATTAAATGGATTTGTACCTGATATTGGCAGCTTAAACAAATATGTTAGACCTACTGGTGCTGGAGTTAGAGTTGATGATGCTTTTGAAGAAGGGATGGAAATCCCCATTTATTATGATCCTATGATTGCGAAGCTTGTCGTATGGGCCGAAAATAGGGATGAATGCATTGAAAAATGTATTTCTGCCATAAATAAATATCAAATAGCAGGAGTGAAAACTACATTAGACTTTGGTCAATTTGTTTTAAACCACGAGGCTTTTAGAAGCGGAGACTTTGATACTAACTTTATTAAAACTTACGTGCCAGACCCTTTGGATATTCCGAAATCGATGAAGGCAGAATCGGATGCGCTTTTGGGTTCATTAAATCAAATTTGGTGTGATTTGGTAGAAAGAAAAAACAAAGATTTTAAATCTCAAAAAATCACAGAATCATGGAAGAACCAATCAAATTCATAAAAAGTCGGATTAAAGGTCCATATTTAGACAAAACAATTAATTTTGCGAACAAATCATAAAGAATGAATTTACACGAATACCAAGGAAAATCGATTTTAAAAAGTTTTGGTGTAGCCATCCAAGAAGGAATAGTTATTGACAAGGTGGAAGACGCAGTTTCTGCTGCAGAAAAATTGAATAAAGAAACAGGAACAAGCTGGTTCGTGGTTAAGGCACAGATTCACGCTGGTGGTAGGGGAAAAGGAACAGTTCATGAAACGGGTTCTCATGGAGTTGTTATAGCCAAGGGAATTGATGAAGTAGAGGATAAGGTCAAAGGAATTCTTGGTGGTCATTTGGAAACCTTACAAACCAATGGTGTTGGTAAGAAGGTAAATAAGGTGTTAATTGCTCAGGATGTGTATTATCCGGGCCCTTCTGAGATAAAGGAATTTTATATGTCTGTTCTTTTGGATAGAGATTACGGTAAAAATGTAATCATTTATTCAACAGAAGGGGGTGTGGATATTGAACATGTTGCGGAGCATACACCAGAAAAAATATTTAAAGAATTTATTGATCCCCATTTGGGACTTCAGGCTTTTCAAGCTCGTAAAATTGCATTCAATCTGGGATTGTCTGGTAATGCATTTAAGGAGATGGTGAGATTTGTGAATTCTTTGTACAAGGCTTATGTTGGTATCGATGCCTCAATGTTTGAAATTAATCCATTGTTCAAAACGGCTGATGATAAAATCATAGCTGTTGATTCTAAGGTAACTTTAGACGGAAATGGACTGTTCAGGCATCCTGACTATGAAGCGATGAGGGACAAGTCAGAAGAGGATCCAACAGAAGTTGAAGCTGATGAAGTTGGGCTTAATTTTGTTAAACTGGACGGAAATGTTGGTTGCATGGTTAATGGAGCAGGACTGGCTATGGCTACCATGGATATTATTAAGCTTTCTGGTGGTAATCCTGCAAATTTCTTAGATGTTGGAGGTACAGCTAATGCAGAGCGTGTTGAAAAAGCTTTTCATATTATTTTGAAGGATCCTAATGTAAAGGCGATTCTTATCAATATTTTTGGTGGGATTGTTCGATGTGATCGAGTTGCTCAGGGTGTTGTAGATGCATACAAGAATATGGGAGAGATACCTGTTCCAATCATTGTAAGGCTTCAAGGAACCAATGCAGTAGAGGCTAAGAAGCTAATTGACGATTCGGGGTTGAATGTTCATTCTGCGGTATTGCTTCAAGAAGCAGCAGATAAAGTAAAAGAAGTTTTAGCTTAGCTCCAATTCATTTCCACATCTAAAATGTCCTTTTGGACAGGCTTTGTGACCGTGTAAGCCGCATGGTTTGCATTCCAAGTCTTGAACCTCAATGATTTTTGAATCATCTGACAGTGGACCGAAACCAAAGCTCGGTGAAGTTGAGCAGAAGAAAACACTTACAGGTGCATTTACTGCCGATGCCAAATGTAGCGGAGCAGAGTCATTTACATAATTTCTTTGCGCATTCTGCATTAAAGCTGCGGATTCAATCAAGCTAAGCTTTCCGCATAAATTGATGATGTTTTTGGAGGCTGAATTCTTTTTAAGAATCTCACTTTTTTCATAATCATCAGGGCCTCCAAGAAGAAATATTTGACAATCTTGAGCGGTATTGAGTTGATCTATTAATTTCTCCCAAATGACAACTGGTGCTTCTTTTGTTTTCCATACAGATGATGGCGCTAGGCAGTAATATTTTTTTGATTGATAGCTAGCGATTTTATTTCGAATATCATCAGTAATATCAAGATATGGTCTTCTTACGTGCTTCGAAATTAAATCTTCAATCATGGAAAGATTGCGATCTACTTCATGCATTCCATTCCCTATAACATGCTTAAATTTTTTCGTATAAAACATTGAAAAAGGATTCTTGCTAAAGCCTCTAGATTCTTTTCCCTTACTGAGTGCGCAAATGAGTCCAGAAGAGGCAAATCGGTGAAGATTGATGATACAGTCGTATCTTTTTTTTCTAAATGCTCTGATAAGGGAAAAAATTGAATTTAATTTTTTGGACTTGTCTAAGGTAAACACCTCGTTTATATTTCTATTCCCATATAAAACCGAGCTATTTTCTTTTTTTACTAGAACGTCTATAAGTATATCTGATTGTTCTTTTTTAAGAGATTCCACAATGGGAGTGGCGAGAATAACATCTCCAATAAAAGCGGTTTGAATAATTAAATACTTTTTAGCCATTTACTCGATTAAAGAGACAAATCCTTTTCTAATCATAACAATTCCATTTTCATCTTCTGCTTCAAAGATATAGACATATACATCATTTGTTGCTTTTTTTCCGTTGGCTTGTATCAAACCATTCCACCCTTCATCTTTATCAAATGATTCAAAAACCAATTGTCCCCACCGATTTATAATGGATAGATGATAGCTTGAGAAATTTATATTAGAAACAATGGGCTTAAAAATAGGGTTTACACCATTTGGTGTAAAAGCATTGGGGATATAGATTTTAGGGCTGTACGTTAAGCAAAGCTCATTAGAGGAACTGATTTCAGAAAAATTATAGGTATTAAAAGCTTCAACAGCTTCTATGCGGTAGCAAATTTTACCCTCTGAACCTAATCCGTTTACATCGTCAATATAGCTTAGCTCAGTTTGATCTAAAATTACTATTGGGCTTGGATCATAAATACCATTGATTGCTCTGTATATATGATATTCTAGTATTCCACCGTCAAAATCTTCATAAGAAGACCAGCTCAAAGTATTGATTAAGTCATAATCTTCTGCAGAACCCTCTAAGAAAATCGTTTTATTGGTATTGGCAAATGTACCTTCCGTCCCACAGCTGTCAATATATTTTGTACGATATTCCCAAGATTGGTAATTGGGGTTTGATTCTTCATCTAAAAAATAAACGACGTTGCTGTTGGCATCACTTCTACCAATTTCCTCAAACGCTCCGCTTAAATTTCTACGCTGAAATATAACTTCCGTAATACCCACTGATTCGTCTATAAAGTCATAAAGTTCAACGTTGTCGTTATTCACTGTGGCGAGCTTAAAATAATGAAAAGCAGGTTGGCCCGGAGTAGGCACAAAAAAGCTAGTAGGATTTGAGAACGCACTATATCCATCAAAGAATACAGCATTAATGTATATGGTATAATTTTGATTTCCTGTAACAGGAATTCTTACATTAGTATCTTGACTTATTTCTTCTAAATTCCAGTTTCCATTAACTAGACTCCAAATTTCATAGAAGTCTACAGGGCGCCCGATGTAAGGTGTCCAATAGATATCTGCTTCTTGATCACACATATAAACATCAGATGATGATATCATAGATGTATTAATACTTGCTTTTGCTGAAGTTTGAAAAGTAACTGGTACTGTATTGGTCGAACAGGAATCAAACGCTGCTACAGAGTATGAGTAAGGGCCACCATTCAAGTTTACATTGTAGGAATAGCTTATATTTGAAATTCCCCAAATAGTATCTAGCTCATAAAGAATTCCATTTGAATCAAATGTGTATATCACATAACCATAAGTGTCATTTTGATTATTTTGATTCCATTGAATCAGCATTTCATTCGTAAGTGTATCTATTCCAACAGATAAAATAGTTGGCATATCTGGAGTCAGCATGTCCTCAAAGTCATCTCCTACTTTATTCGATGTAAAAGCACATTCAGAGGTAGGTAAAATAATTTGATACTTAATAAAGGCCTGACAAATATCAATGGTGTCTTTATAGTTATTTACTGAATATTCTACACTATCGATTAAGGTTAACGTACCTGAAGGGTATTCTCTATATATATGCGTATAAGTATTGTATTCTGGAAAATAATTTGCACTTGGGTTATTCCAACTCAGTAAAGCCGTTCCGTTTCCGGGATTATTAATACTCAAATATATATTGGAGACCGTATCAGAATATCGTTTGGTATTGCCACATACACCTGATTGAACGGCTAAGTAATATTCATTCGCTGATGTGATAGAGTTGACAGTGTAATTATCAACAGTAATATCCGGTATAGATGCTATTAATCCATCCTGAACAGAGTAAACACCATATTCTACGAATGAACCCCCAGGGTCTGATATCGAATTCCAAAAAATTGTAATGTTATCACTGTCATCCGTTTGTATGCATTTTATTTTAGGGGCATTGAGTATTCCAGAATTATGGACATTAATTCGCACAGTTGCATATGTAACTTTAGGTACCTGACAAAAATTATCCTGTACCTTAAATACGAAATCATAAGGAATTACGTCAGCTGCTGCTCCAAATTGGTTAATCAAATGATCGCAAGTTGTTTGCCATGAAAATGCTGTAATAGCCGTTTGTGCTGCTTCAATAGGAGGTGTATTGTTGAGCGTTGCACATGGTTCAATATCACACCCTAAATCTGAGGTAAAATTGCTTCCAAACATGGGGCCTGATGGTGTAATGATTACATTTTGATTAGACCCATCTTGAAGTAAATCAAAATCATTAGCAATTAAATCAAACGAAATGAGATCACCAGCTACAATGTCGGTTTCAAAGGATCCTGCACCGAAAGGAGCAGTGATTTCCGGGGCTTCATTTGTGCTAGAGCAGGGGAGTACGACCACTTGCATTTCTCTTTCAACTTTGGAGATTAGCATTCCCTCCCTGTAAGATTTTACCAATATTTTGATATTGTAATTCCCTGAAGTAAAACTTGTAAAAATCAGTTCTCCAGTTGCGCTATTGATGGTGGCTTCAATATTATTTGGGTCATTAATCACTCCTGGTGTTGGAGATGAAAATGAAAAGTCCGACTCAAAAGGGACGGGAATTGGATTATTCGGTGGATCGTAGTTTCCAGTGGGAAAGTGATCATAGGGTATTCCAAATTCAAACTGCATTGAATCTAAATCTGGATCTACTGCATTCATGTTATATCTATATTCAGACCCAGTACATGTGACGAAGTATGGTGATTGCAAAAATTGAGGAGACGAATCTGTACATTCATTAATTGCAGTATTTGGTGAAGGATACATCGTTGCGGCTATTGTAATTCCATATGATGAGGGGTTTTCAATATTAGTGAGCGCGTTACTTCTTGAGAAGTTTTCATAAGTAAATATCCAGCCCTGACTTGGAGGCGTACCAGGAAGAATTAAATCTCTTCGGTAAACGACTTGTTCTATTGCGCCTGAGCCGTTTCCTCCAGCACTTCCTATCCCACAATCGAGCATTGGTGGAGAACCTGTAACTTCCGTACAGCTTGGAGAAATGTCAGCTCTTGAAACAAAATCTAATGTGATTTGAGTAATTGATGGATGATTCCATACCCGAACGGTTTCTGAAATCACGTTCACCTCAGCTCCATTACAATCTCGGTAAAAAACAAGCTCAAATGTATACACTCCTCCAGCACCACAACTCCATGTAAGTTCTCCCCCCATGACGTGAGAAGCCTCCGCCATATTGTAGGTAAAAATCATAATGAGTAAAAAAGCGAACTTTTTCATAGTTGTTTAACGTGGAATAATACGTAGTATTATAACGGAAGTGACAAAATAAAGTTGCTAACCAGCAGATACAACAGACATTGTTTCCCATTGTAGGTGCTTATTGGAAATCGATTTTATTTGATTTGTATCAATTTGATGTATGCGTTCAATGTATTGATTATAAAAATCCATATCTAAGGAATATGCGTCTACACTAAGGAATAAATCCATCATGGCATAAGGGCCATCAGCTGATTTAAGCATTTGACCTAGGAGGTAATTTTTGACCAAATTCAATTCATTTTGTTCCATTTGAATTGAACATAGGGTTTCCAATTCTTTTTGTACTTCATTCAATGTCGGCTGACGATGTTGAATGCCTACCTCAGATCCAATGATAAAATACCCTGAACCACCTGTTTCTGCAAGAGCAGAGCCAATTCCATAAGTAAAGCCTTTATCCTCGCGAATGTTTTTCATTAACCTACTTCCAAAATAATCACCCAAAACGGTGTTTAAAATCGAAAAATCAAAGAAATCTTCGTGTGTTTTATTGAATAATGTTTTGCCAATGCGAATTGCTGATTGCACAGCTGATTTTTTTTCAATGTGGAATATACCTGGAGAATTACAGAAGTTTTTGTAGTACTCCAAGGGCTTATCAATACAAGAATTCTTGCATTTTTTCACAATTGATTCAACTTCTTTTTCTTTAAGATTACCCACAACGGCTACTTTGTACAGTCCGTTTTTGAATGCGCTCTTGTGAAATTCAACAAGTTCTTTTTTAGTTACATTATCATAATCTTCAAGATTGGTGAGCTCACTGTAAGGTGTATTGTAGAATATCTTTTCCTGAAACTTTCTTTGAGCCAAAAAACCTACCTTACCTGAATTGATTTTGTGCTTTTCTTTCTTTCCAGTTATTTTTTCAATTATTTCTTTATCTGGAAAAACGTCACCTTGGATGGCATTGTAGATCACGCAAAACGCTTCATAGATATTTTCTTTTAAAGCAAAAACAGATACTAAGACTCCTTCATGTGATAATCCAATATCAAAAAAAGCACCTAGCTGATCTATCTGATTGTGTATTTCTGTTGTGTTTTTTTCTTTTGTTCCTGAAAACAATAGTGATGAGCACAAAGACGCAATTATATTTCGTCCTTTTCTTAATCCTGCATCAAAGTATAAGTCTATTCTAGAGGTGTCATTGGGTACATTTTGCATCCAAAGTAATTTCACAGATGAATTGATCCATATTTCTTGGGGTCGAACAAAGTCGATATTTTGAATCTTCTGAGGTAAGGGAGCTTTGTTTCTATCCAGCATTTTTAGATACTTTTAAAAGAGAGCAATTGTTTTTAGAAAAGAGTTCGTTTGCAAATAGAACCAAGTCACTATGGCTTATTTTTTGATAAATTAAACCTTCCTCATTGATTGCATTAGCATCTCCTAATAATTCAAAAAAAGAAAGGTTAATTGAGCGGTTTAATAGACCTTGCTCTTGAAAAGCTTTGGCTGTACTTATTTTATTTTTTAAGGCTTCTAATTTTTTAGCACTTACGCCATTATTTTTCACTTCCTCCAATTTGAGCCATAATTGTTCATCCAGCTCTTCAAAGTCAATCCCTTCTGCTAGTTTCCCACTAATGATAAATAAACCATCGTCCAAGGAGCCAGTTATAAAGGCATTTATTTCGGTAACTAGTTCAAGCTCTTTTTTTAATGTAATGTTTAAAATTGAAGAGCTATCCTTACCTATCGCATCACTCATCATATCGCCGAGGTAGTATCCTGTACTTTTTCTGGAGCACATTTTAAAGGCATAATAAAACGCGTTGGCAGGTACGTCACGTTCAATGATTTTGATTTTAAATGATTCTTGCTTAGGCTCTTTGGGGGTTTTTCTGAGGGGTTTTGAACCTCCCTGAATTGATCCAAAATATTTTTCGATATTTTCACGAATAGTTGAATCGTCAATATTGCCTGAGATACATAAAATAGCATTAGCAGGGCAGTAGTACTTGTTGAAAAATGCTTTCACATCTTCCATGGTGGCATTTTCAATGTGTGAAATATCTTTTCCGATGGTTGCCCATTTATACGGGTGTTTTTCATAAGCCAGCGGCCTTAATTCAAGCCAGACATCTCCATAAGGTTGATTTAAATAACGTTGCTTAAATTCCTCAATGACAACATTTCTTTGTACCTCCAAGCTTTTATCCGTAAATGCCAATGAAAGCATTCTATCACTCTCTAACCAGAGGGCTGTCTCAATATTTTGGGCTGGTACTATATCGTAATAGTTTGTGATGTCATTACTCGTGAATGCATTACTTTCACCGCCTGCTTTTTGAAGTGCTTTGTCGAACTCTTGAATATGAATAGACCCTCCAAACATAAGATGCTCAAAAAGATGTGCAAATCCGGTTTTATTTTCGTTTTCATCTCTTGCTCCAACATCATAAAGAGTATTCACCACAACCATTGGTGTGGTTTTGTCTTGGTGGAGAAGAACGGTTAAACCATTTTTTAGTTTGTATCGCTCAAAGCTAACCATGACTATAATTTATATTCATTGATATGTTTTTGCGTATCGTTAAATTCATTAATGATTTGTGAAACGATTTCTCCAGCAGGCATAATCCTATCGAGCATGCCTGATATCTGACCAATTTCAAGCTCTCCATTTTCAAGATCACCATTGAACATGCCTTTTTTAGCTCGCCCTCTTCCTAACAATTCTTGAAGCTCTTCTGGAGAGGCATTATTCTGATAAGCACCCTCAATTTTATGATAAAAATCATTTTTTATCAACCTCACAGGAGTGAGCTCTTTTAGTGTCAGTTTCGTATCTCCTTCCTTACAATTCAGCACTGCATTTTTAAAATTTATATGTGCACTTGATTCTTCACTCGCAACAAATCGGCTACCAATCTGAACGCCATCTGCCCCAAGAGCCATGCAAGCAAGCATGGATTTTCCATCTCCGATACCTCCCGCAGCGATAATAGGTAGGGAAACTGCTTTTTTTACCATAGGAACAAGACATAGAGTTGTTGTTTCATCATGACCATTATGTCCACCTGCTTCAAATCCTTCAGCAACTATAGCGTCTACACCAGCTTGCTCCGCTTTTAAAGCGAACTTTACACTAGAAACAACATGTACTACAACGATTCCTTTTGATTTTAAATGCTTCGTATACGTTTTTGGATTCCCTGCTGATGTAAATACAATGGGGACTTTGTTCTTAATAATAGTATCAATGTGTTCTTCAATATTTGGATATAGCATAGGTAGATTCACTGCAAACGGCTTGTCTGTATTCTTCTTGCATTTTTGAATGTGTTCTTCCAAAACGTCAGGATACATGGAACCTGAACCAATGATACCTAGTCCTCCGGCATTAGAAACAGCCGATGCAAGCTCCCAGCCTGAGCACCAGATCATTCCAGCTTGAATCAATGGATATTGAACATTAAAAAGTTTCGTAATTGCTGTACCCATAAGGTGTTTTTTATTTTACAAAAACGAAAATAATTAATTATAATCTATCACACTCAAAAGCCATGAACAATAAAATATATTTTTGAATTATTTTGTTGTATCTTAGCTAACACTTACACTTTTCATGAAAACGATACTTCTTTCCATTTTTTGCGTTATTGCAGGTTTACAATTTCTACAAGCACAGCCGTTACATTCTGATGAATACAGCCATCACGAGCACGGACATGCTCAAATTAAATCTAGCTTATTAGAGAATAAAGGTCAATGGCCAGAACCTGTCCTGTTTCAGTCCTCGATTGATGGAGGGAAAGTTTGGGTTCAACAAAATAAGTTTGTTTATCACCTTCAGGATTATTCCTCCATGCATGAAAACCATGGGAATTTTAATAAAAATATAGGTCAAGACATTAAAGAAAAATTAGTTCATTTAAATTTTGTTGGAAGTAATCAAGTTACATTAATCGAAAAGCATGACGAAAGTTCTTTTTATTTTAATTATTTCAAAGGAAATGACCGTTCAAAATGGGCTTCAAATGTTCATTCTTATGGAAATGCTGTTTTAAAAAACATTTACAATGGTATTGATCTTAATGTGCAAAATCAGAATGGTATCTTTAAATATGAATTTCTAATCTCGCCATATCAAGCTCATGATGTAATTCAATTGAACTATGCCGGTCAGGAGTCAATACGAATCAATTCGGATGGAGATTTGGAGATTATGACCAGTCTTGGTAAAATATTCGAAGAGCATCCTTATGCTTATCAGCTTATTAATGGTAACAAAGTAGAGGTGCCTTGCAAATTTGTTTTAGTGGGTAACAATATTTCCTTTGAACTTGGTAAGTATGATGAAAGTAAAACACTTGTCATTGATCCTGTGCTTATTTTTGCAACCTATAATGGTGCCTTTTCTGACAATTTCGGAATGACAGCTACTTATGGTTACGACGGATCGGCATATGCAGGAGGAATGGTTTATGGTAATAATTATCCTACCCCGAGTGGCACGGCCTATGACATTAATTCAAATTTTACTGTTCTGCAAGGAGCTTATGGTGTGACAGATGTTTTTATTACTAAATATTCAGCAGATGGAGCGAATATGCTGTGGAGCACTTTTTTAGGAGGAGGAAACAATAATGCTGGAACTGAGGCTGCACATAGTTTAATTTGTGATGAAAGTGATAATGTTTATGTTTTTGGTTCTACTTCTAGTGCAGATTTCCCTACTAGTGCAGGAGCCTATGATGCTACACATAATGGAGGAACAGCAGCTCAGCTTCAGTTTAATGGGGTAACTCACAACAACCAAGGAGTTGATCTCTATGTCTCGAAATTTAGTTCAGATGGGACAACTCTAATGGGTTCATCTTACGTAGGAGGTTCTGGTAATGACGGCATGAATTATGAAGCCGCCTTGTTACCTTATGACAATGTTGGTGCTTACACCGGAATTGTCTCCAATTATGGAGATCAATTTAGAGGAGAGATAACTCTAGACGACGCTAATAATGTTGTTGTGGCATCATGTACTAAATCAACCAATTTTCCTACCGTTAATGCATTTCAGAATAATAATGCAGGAAATCAAGATGGAGTTGTATTTATGCTTTCATCAGATTTCACTCAACTATTATTTTCTAGTTATTATGGTGGTACTCAGGATGATGCTTGTTATTCAGTTAAAATGGACCTGAGTGGAAATGTGGTATTTGCCGGAGGAACGGAATCAAATAACATTCCTGGTACGGCAAGTGGTTTTCAGCCAAATAATGGAGGAGGATCAACCGATGGTTTTGTTGTAAAGGTACCCTCTTCTGGAAATAGTATAATGAATGCCAGTTATATTGGAATGAATCAATATGATCAGGTGTTTTTTGTAGAGATTGATCGAATTAATAACGTATTCTTATTAGGTCAATCTGTAGGAGGAAATTTCCCCATTAATAATGCGACATATTCAAATGGTGCAAGCAGTAATTTTGTCATTAAACTTGATTCTTTGCTTTCAACAAACTTAGCATCTACAAGATTCGGAAATGGAAGTCCAGATATACAAATATCACCTGCTGCTTTTCTTGTTGATAATTGCGGTAACATATACGTTTCTGGATGGGGTGCAAATCTTCTTCAGGCTAATACACTACTTAATGGTATGCCAGTCACAGTAGATGCCCTTCAATCCACACCGGCGGGTGGTGCAGATTTTTATTTGATGGTTATGGCGGCTGACATGTCAAATATTTTATACGGGTCCTATATTGGTGGACCTCAATCTGATGAACATGTTGACGGAGGAACCTCTCGGTTTGATAAAAATGGAATTGTTTACCAATGTGTTTGTGCTGGGTGTGGAGGAAATGATGATTTCCCAACGACTCCAGGGGCATGGTCTTCCGTAAATAATAGTTCTAATTGTAATGCAGCTGTATATAAATTTGATTCAGGATTATTGCCACTGGCAGAATTTACCGTTGATCAAACTATTGGGTGCAATGATTTCACAGTAACTTTTGACAATACTTCTTCTGCAAGTGATACCTATTTATGGGATTTTGGTGATGGTATTTTGGATTCTACCACATACAATCCTGTAATAACATACACAGAAGCAGGTACATATGAGATTAATCTTTTTGTCACTGATAGTATTTGTCAATTAACTGACACCGCTCAAATTATGGTCATAGTTGTAGATTCGGTTATTGCTGAAGTTATTGATCCGATAAGCATTTGTAATAATGATCCATTTGACATGTCCGTTAATACATATGGTACAGCTACAAGTTTTATCTGGTCTTTAAACCCTGATTTCTCATCTCCTTTAAATACACCTGGAGACTCTTCCATTACCGTAACAACACCTGGGGCATATTATGTACAGGTGTCTAATGGATTTTGTACCACTCAAGACACCGTTAATGTTGAATTTAATTCTCCTCCAGAGGCCGAATTCGTCATGCCTGATACCATAGGGTGTGCTCCATTGACAGTAGCATTTAATAACCTATCGGTGCAAACCAGCTATTTCTTATGGGACTTTGGTGACGGTACAGTAGATTCAACAACTTTTGAACCAGTAATTGAATACACCACGCCTGGTCAGTATAATGTCTCTTTATACATTTATGATTCTGTTTGTCCCGTATCAGATACGGCAGAAGCTATGATTACAATTGTACCAGATGTGACAGTCGCGAGTATGGATTCTTTATTCATTTGTAATCAACCAAATACAACCTTGATGGCCAACTCCAATGGAACTGCTAATACCTTTATTTGGTCTGATGTAGCTGATTTTTCAAATGTGCTTAATTCACCAAATGATTCAACCGTTTTGGTTACTAATGCAGGTACTTATTATATTCAGTTAACTAATGGATACTGTACAGTAGACGATAGTGTTGTAGTTGATTTTAGCGAAGAACCAGTAGCAGATTTCTCTTTAGATAACAATCAAGGATGCTCTCCTGTTAATGTTAATTTTACGAATAATTCTTTACCTGATTCTGATTTTATGTGGGACTTTGGAAATGGTGTCTTGGATTCATTAAATTTTGATCCATCAGCGACTTATATTACTGAGGGGTCTTATCTTGTTTATCTATATGTTTATGATGACTTTTGTGGTGTTTTTGCCTCAGATTCTGCTCAAGTAATTGTTACTCCTCAGCCAACGATAGACTTGATTGATTTTGTTGAATTGTGTGTTCCGGCACCAACAACGTTAAATCCAATTACTACAGGGGCAACACAATTTGTCTGGTCTTCGAACAATCTTTTCTCAGATACATTGAATGGCTCGTTGATTGATTCAGAAGTTACTATTGATAATCCAGTAGCTGGATACTATTATATTGAGGCAAGTAATGATGATTGTTTGATTATTGATAGTGTATTAATAGTTTACATAGAACCAGAGCTTTCATTGAGCTCTCAGGATTCTATTTGTGTTGGAGATATAATTGACATTACAGTAACTAATCTGAACCCTTCTATCATTTTAGATTATGAATGGGAACCTACTTCTGTTTTAATAAATCCAGGAAACTCTGAAACTGTACAAGGTAATCCGACATTTTCTCAATATATTTCAATTACAGGTACTTCTCCTGAAGGTTGTGTAGTTGAAGACTCTATTTTCATCAATGTTTCAGATATAGATTCTTCATTAGTTATTGCTTCTGCTTCTCAATACGCAGTTGCTCAAGGAGGAACTGTTACTTTATTTGGGTCACCGTCAGGTTTAAGTTCTTATCAATGGACACCTGAAACAGGGTTGAATGCCCCTACAAACCAACAGACAGATGCAGTTATTGATATGGATATTATCTACACGCTTACTGTTTCTGATGGTATCTGTTCTAGAGATGATACAGTTGAGATTAAGATCTATGAAAACATATGTGAAGGTCAAACTGTATTTTTACCTAATGCTTTTTCTCCCAATGGAGACATGAACAATGATGTGCTTTATGTACGTGGTATTGATATTGAAAAAATGATTTTCAGGATCTTTGATCGCTGGGGTGAAATGGTTTTTGAATCAACTGATATAGACATTGGTTGGGATGGTACATTTCGGGGGGTTCAGCTTCAGCCTGACGTCTATGATTACTATCTCGATGTTACTTGTGTTGGGGGGTTGAATTCAATAGTGAAAGGAAACGTAACTTTAATGAGGTAGAATGAAAAAAATTATTACAACAAAATCTGAAAAATTTCTTGAAAAATATTTAAATAATCCGAGTCCAACTGGATTTGAATCTGAAGGGCAAAAACTTTGGTTGGATTATATAAAACCATATGTTGATGATTACATTACAGATAACTATGGCAGTGTAGCGGGAATTATTAATCCAGGAAAAAAGTATAAAGTCGTCATTGAGGCACATGCCGATGAGATTTCTTGGTTTGTACATTACATTACAAAGGATGGATTTATTTATCTAATGCGTAATGGTGGATCAGATCATATGATTGCTCCTTCAAAAAGGGTGAATATCCATACGGATAAAGGAATTGTTAAAGCTGTATTTGGTTGGCCTGCGATTCACATGAGAAAAGGAAAAGAGGAGACACCAAGCTTGAAAAATATATTTTTGGATTGTGGATGCACAACTAAAGAAGAAGTAGAAGCTTTGGGTATCCATGTTGGATGTGTAGCAACATTCGAAGATGAGTTCATGATTCTCAACAAAAATAAATATGTGGGGCGAGCATTGGATAATAGAATGGGTGGATTCATGATTGCGGAGGTTTCCCGGTTGCTCAAAGAATCAAAAACAAAGCTGCCTTTTAGTTTATATGTAGTTAATTCAGTGCAGGAGGAAATAGGTTTACGTGGTGCTCAAATGATAGCTGAAAGAATTAAACCTGATGTTGCTTTGGTTACTGATGTTTGTCATGATACAAATACGCCCATGGTTAGCAAGATAGAAAATGGAGATCTTAAATCGGGTGATGGACCTGTTTTGACTTATGGACCTGCGGTTCAAAATAATTTTTTAAAGCAAATTATTTCGACTGCGAAAAAAAAGAAAATTCCTTTTCAGCGTGCTGTTGTTTCTCGTTCTACGGGTACGGACACTGATGCTTTTGCTTATTCAAATGATGGAGTTACAAGTGCACTCATTTCGTTACCCTTACGCTATATGCATACTACTGTAGAAATGGTCCACAAGGATGATGTGGAGAATAGCATTCGAATGATTTTAGAAACTGTGAAATCCATCAAAAACGGCCAGGATTTTAGGTATTTAAAATAATAATGCCCCTGTCCATATCTACATTTTTAAAATAGTATATGAGATGACTTTTTCCTTTTAAAATAATCAAGTGATTGTACTAATAGTAACGTAAACAGTATTAAAATGTATAAATCAAGAGTGTTGTTTTTGTTCTTTATAGTATTATTCATTTCGTGTAAAGAGTCTATTGAACGTAAAACGATTAAAGTTAATATCGATCCAGATAAATCAATTGTAAAGACTAAAAATGAACAAGTTGAAATACTGAGAATAGATCCAATTATTATTGATACAATAAATTGTGGTTTAAATTTTAAAGTTTCAAATCCTTATCAATTTGAGAAGAATCAAGCTTTACTCTTGGCCAATAAGTACTTTAATTTGGATTCATCTTATCAAGAAAATCATATAGACTCTATTGGTGAAATATTCACCAAACAATTATTGAACAGGATAATTCCTCATTGGTACGGAACCCCATGGGATTTTGAGGGACATACATCAATCCCAAACAAAGGAGAAATAGCATGCGGATATTTTGTCTCTACAACTTTACGAGATATGGGGTTGAATTTGAATAGATATAAACTGGCTCAAAAAGCTCCCATATATGAAGCAAAAAGTATTGCAATTGATTTAAATAATTTCAAGGAGTTTGATCATGATTCAATATTTACTGTTTTAAATGAGATTGAATCCGGATTATATTTTGTCGGATTAGATAATCATGTTGGCTATTTATGGATTAATAATGGGATTGCTTATTTTATTCATTCAAATTATATTAGTGGTGTAGTGATGGCCGAATTGGCAACTGAATCCGATGCATTTTACAGTTCCATTTATTATATCTCTGAAATTTCAAAGAATAGAGAACTGATGGAAAAATGGTTAACAAGAGATACGATATTCATAATTTCAAAATAAGTTGACTAAATGGGAAAATAATTTTCTTAATTGATTTTGAAAGAAACATAATCAAACTCATTTCTTTAGCATCATTTGGTCTAAATAAAATAATGTATACAAGTATAAAAAATCGTAGTTTAGAGCGATAAAACATAATGATGACCATCTTTAATGGAAAAAATAAAATTTCTACGAATCAACTGATTCGCTATTCGATTCTTGTTTATTGGTCACTCTTTTGGCTTTTAAATATTGTAGATAAGATTATTGGTGGGAGTTTGTTTTTATGGGTAGGTCGTGATCGTTTTGCTCAATTTCAACGTTTCTTTGCTTCTGCTGGATTGGAATCACCATTAATTGCAGACTTTGCCCTGGTTATTGCGGCTGGATTAGAAGTTTTTGCCTTTGTCTTTTTTACTGGATCATTGATTCATTTTTTTAAGAAAAGCGTAGAGTCATCTCGATCATGGTTTTTGATAGGTATTTGTTTTACTCTCATAACCTTTACAATATTTTCTATTGGAGATCATGTTTTTGGAGACCGATTTGAACTTCTTGAGCACACCTTGTTTTGGTTTTTAGCTCTTTTTTCTTGGGTTGTATTTATACGTTTAGACAGAAGTCAAGCTACCGAAGAATTGAAAATAAGCAAACGACAATTTATGGGCGCTTCAATTGTTGCTGTTATGCTCGTTATGGCAACGAGTGTTTCAATATTCAATTACAATGATAATTTCTTTTTTCGAAGGACAGAACCTGTTGTAGCAGAAAAAGTCGGAGAAAACATTTATAAGGTATCATTTCCATTTTTAGGAGGAAGTACGGTCTTTGAAAAAACAATTGAAAAATTTAAAAATGAAAATCCAGATAAGAAGATTGACCATATCTATACAGTACCAAATGAGCTGAGACTCAAAAAGGCTGATGCACTGATATTTTATATTGTAACCGAAGATAAAGAATGAAAGAAAAAACCATCATACGATTTTCAATCCTGATTTTTTGGACTTTTTTCTGGGGGCTCAGTGTATTGGATAAAATCATACCAGATGTACACAACTTGTGGGTAGGTAAAGATTTTTTTGCATTATTCGTTAAATTTTTTGGCTCACTAGGACTAAAAGACCCCATTTTCCCGACCATAGCATTGGCTTTCGTCTCTGCCTTGGAGGTAGTTAATTTTGTATTTTATCTATTGTCTATTGTTAATTTTTCAAAGAGTAAAAATGACTTGGCTGAAAAATGGTTTTTTAGAGCTGTTTTTTCTTCAATTACCTTGTTTAGTTTGTTTTCAATTGCGGACCAGGTTTTTGGTGATCGATTTCAACTACTTGAGCACGGTTTGTTTTGGTTAATTTTAATTGCTTCCTGGGTATTATATAAATACATATCTGATTCGGATGAAAAATTGTTATCACTCGGATTTTCTAAAGATGTCAAAATCGCTGTAGCCATTGGAACGATTATTACTGTTGTTACTTCCCTTTCGATTATGGACTTTTCAAAGAGAACCTTTACCAATGTTAATTCGCCGGTTAAGGGAGAAGAGGTTGTTGATGGTGTGTATAAGTTTGACTTTCCTTTTTTGGCAGATAAGCTGGTATGGGAGAAAACAATAAACACCTTTAAGAAGGACCACCCAAATCTTAATATAAATTATATCTACACTGGGCCTTCAGAGCTTAATTCTAAAAAGAAAACGCATATGCTATTGTATGTGTTTACGGAAAAAAAGTGATTTTAAGATAAGATGACTTTATGATCATCAACTATAATTACATCCCCTTTAATACATTTGGCCCGTCTTCGAAGCTCAATATCCCCATTTCTAACAACCACTCCTTCATCTACGATCATTTTAGCATGCCCACCTGTTTGAGCTATACCAATAGCTTTAAGAAGTGCCAATAGCTCGATGTAATCTCCATTAATTTTAAATTCGATTTTATTTTCCATTTAGCTCCATGGCTTTTAGAGTGTTCATCATCAATGAAGCTATCGTCATAGGGCCAACTCCTCCCGGAACAGGAGTGATAAAACTTGTTTTTGGCGCTACTTCGGCAAAATTCACATCACCAACCAATCGCCATCCTCGTTCACGAGAGGAATCATCAACACGAGTAGTACCCACATCTATAATTACCGCCCCGTCTTTTACCATGTCCGCTGTTACGAATTCAGGTTTTCCTATAGCTGCTACTAGAATATCAGCTTGAGCACAAAGTTCTTTTAAATTTTGGGTACGAGAATGTGCTAGGGTAACAGTACAATTTCCAGGATTTGAATTTCTACTGAGCATAATACTTAAAGGAGTTCCAACTATATTACTTCTACCCAATACTACACAGTGCTTTCCGGATGTTTCTATCTGATTTCTTTTCAGTAATTCCATGATTCCTGCAGGTGTAGCAGGTAAAAAACCAGGAAGATTTAAAAGCATATTACCTAAATTCATAGGATGAAATCCGTCCACATCTTTATTTGGACTGATATGATCTGTTATTTTGGTTTCGTTGATATGTTTAGGGAGTGGCAACTGAACAATAAATCCGTCAATTTCTTGATCTTGATTAAGTTCCTCGACTTTGTTTAAAAGCTCTTGTTCGCTAACGGTGTCTTCAAACCGTATTAATGAGCTTTCAAATCCAATTTCATCACAGGCTTTTACTTTAGCATTTACATAGGACATTGAGCCTCCATCATTTCCAACTAAAACGGCAGCCAGGTGTGGTGTTTTAATGCCTTTTTCTTTTCGAATCATTACAGCTGCTTTTAGCTCAGCCCTGATTTCTTCAGCTGTTTCTCTCCCGTTTAGTTTCTCCATGTAGTTTTTTTACAAAGATAATAAGCCATCTATTTCCAAAGTAGTATTTCGTCGTATCTTTGTAAAAAACTATTCAACAATGAAAAAAATAGTATTGACTTTATTTATTTGCATTTCCTTGCTTGCTGAGTCTCAAACTGAATTCAATGGATCTGAAATTGGTGTTGAGCTTCATGGGGGCGCATCTAATCTAGGAGGAACATTTAGTCTAGGACTAAAGTATGCTGCTATAATTAATGAAAATTTTGCTGTTGGTCCCTCTTTTCGTCTGCAGCGGCTTTGGAACAACAATTTAGGAGTCTCCACAAGTGCCAATCTTTGGGGAGGAGGAATATGGGCACATGCTAGATACAAAAATGCATTATTTGGAGGAGTGGAATTTGAATTAATTAAAAGTCCCTATAATCCAATTGGATGGGTTCCTGCTGAAAGAAAATGGGCTCCCACTTTATTTATTGGAGGAGGTTTTTCTAAAGAATACAATGAAAAAATAAGAATTAATTTGGGCATTTTTTATGATGTAATTAATGCCGAAAACAGTCCCTTTAGAAGCAGCTACAACATCAAAATTAAAGACAGCCAGACTGGGCAAGTTCAAAAGATTTTGCCCATCATATATAGAATCAATTTTTTCTTTCCAATACGAATTAAACAAAAGGAAGATAAATGAGAATAGGAATCGTATTATATCCCACGTTTGGTGGGAGCGGTGTGGTTGCAACAGAGCTTGGTAAGGCTTTGGCTAAAAAGGGACATATGGTTCACTTCATTACTTATTCTCAACCTGTAAGACTTGGTGGGTTTAAAGAAAATGTATTTTATCACGAAGTTTCAGTTTCAGATTATCCTTTGTTTGATTTTCAGCCTTATGAAACGGAGCTTGCCAGTAAAATGGTAGATGTAGTCAAGTATGAAAAGCTGGATTTAATTCATGTACATTACGCTATACCTCATGCTTCAGCAGCATTTATGGCTAAACAAATATTATCGACTCAAGGTATTTCAATTCCTTTTGTGACTACATTGCATGGTACGGACATCACCCTTGTGGGTAGAGATCCCTCGTTTGAACCAGTCATTACATTTTGCATTAATCAGTCTGATGCTGTAACTGCTGTCTCCGAGAGTTTAAAAGCAGATACATTGAAGCATTTTGATGTTAAAAACAACATTCATGTGATTCCCAATTTTATTCGACTTCATAAAAATGAGGACAATGAGGATTTGGATTCAATTCGCAAGCTTTATGCTGATGAACATGAACGAATTCTTTGTCATGTTTCAAATTTTAGAAAGGTAAAACGAGTTGAGGATGTAATTAAAGTGTTCTCAAAGGTCATCAAATCTAAACCTTCCAAATTGATTTTTGTTGGTGATGGTCCCGAAAGATATCACTGTGAAATGCTTTGTCGAGAATTGTCATTATGTGAACACATTCTATTTTTAGGAAAAGTTAGAGATACATCTCATGTCTTAAAGATTTCAGATGTTTTTATGCTGCCTTCAGAAACAGAAAGTTTTGGTCTCGCGGCATTGGAAGCTATGGCTGTTGGTGTGCCTGTTATTTCCTCAAATACTGGGGGTATTCCAGAAGTAAATGTGCAGGGGTTTTCTGGTTTTTTATCGAATGTTGGTGATATAGAGGAGATGGCTAAAAACACCCTTCATGTGTTGGATGAAAATAACCTCAAGCTGTTTAAATCCAATGCGAAAAAACAAGCGGAGCAGTTTAGTCTTGAAAGGATACTCCCGATGTATGAAAAAATTTATAGTAAATTAGTTCAATAGAATATTTCCCTATTCTGTGAATGGAGGTATTCGCTTTATGATTTAAAACAATGCCTGATAAAAATAAAATAGATGATTGGATCTCTTCAAGAAAAAGAAGACTTGAATCACTTACGGCTGAAGAGCTTTATCCCCTTGTAATCAATGGAGATAAGCAGGCCTTAAGCTCGGCAATAACCCTCATCGAAAATCAAAATAGAGATAATCATAAAGAAGCTCGAGCCCTCATTGAAAAATGTGCTACTTCTAAGTCTAAATCTTGGCGAATAGGTATTACAGGTGTTCCAGGTGTTGGGAAAAGTACATTCATAGAGGCATTTGGTAAAATTGTTCTTGAAGCTGGATATAAACTCGCAGTTCTGGCAATTGATCCTTCCTCTAATGTGTCAGGAGGAAGTATTTTGGGAGATAAAACAAGAATGGATTGGCTTTCAAAGCAAGAAAATGCTTTTATACGCCCCACTGCTGCTGGAGGAAATCTTGGAGGTGTTGCACGAAATTCAAGAGACGCGCTTTTGCTTTGTGAGGCGGCAGGGTTTGATGTGATCTTTGTAGAAACTGTTGGAGTAGGACAGTCCGAAACTATGGTTCATGAAATGGTAGACTATTTCCTCCTGCTAATGCTTGCCGGTGCAGGAGATGAGCTTCAAGGAATGAAAAGAGGTATCATGGAGCTTGCAGATACTTTATTAATTACAAAAGCTGATTCAGGAAATGAAAAAAAATCAGAAATAGCACGAAGAGAATATGCAAATGCTGTTCATTTGTTTCCACCAAAGAATAGTGAATGGGTTACAAATGTGATTACTACGAGTAGTGTCAATGGATCAGGACTTAAAGAAGCCTGGAGCAATATTGAAAGATATTTCAATCAGATTATATTAAATGGATATTATGAATCCAATCGAATGAATCAGAATTCTAAATTTTTAAAGAATAATTTATCCGAGCTTATTCTATCTGAAATAGATGGTGAGCCGCTCCTCAAGGATTGCATTCAAAAACTTGAAGCAGAGATAAAAGGAGGTCGGATATCAATCACGACCGCCGTCGAAAAGCTATATCAGGCTTATATTGATTCCATTAGAAAATAATTACTTTATGGTTATTGATTTCGTATAAGTTCTGCCTAGGGTAGAATAAGAGATAAAATAACTTCCACTTTTAATATTAGAGGGAATAATCCAGGATTTACAATTCGATAGGTTCTCTTTAATAAGAAATTGACCAGCATTATTGCGAAGGCTTAAGGTTCCGGTAAATTCTGAGTTAAAAAAAAGTTTATTTCCTGAATTTATTGGATTTGGGTAAATTAATGATTGTGTGTTGAAATGTTCATCTAATGAATTCTCTAGATTAATTTTGCATAAACCTTCATTAAAGGTGCCTGCCCATATGTTCTGATCGTCGTCAACGACGAGACAAAGAATATGGTCATCAGGTAGACTTGAGTTTGTTGTATTGAATTGATTCCACGAGTTTCCATCTTTAAAAATTAGACCAGCAATCTCAGAGCCAATGACCAGCTCATTTCCCATAAATTCAAGACAGTTTAAGGCATTCGAGGGGAGTCCTGAATTGAGATTATTAAAATTCAACCACGGTCCTCCAAAGTCAGTATCATTTACTAATCCAGCTGCTGGAGAAAGAAACCAGGGCTGTCCATTTTCGTCAACTTCAATGGCGACGACAGAATTATCAGGCAAATCAGAATTGCTAATGGTATATTCGTTAAATTGATTTGAGGAGTCAAAATATATAATACCACCATTTATGGTGCCAACATATTTTTCGTTATTCAGACCGATTTGAATTGAGGTGATATTATTGGTTAGTAAATTACTGTCCTGCATATTCCAATGATTCCAATTGTTTCGATCATACATAAACAATCCTTCAGTTGTAGCAAGCCAGATATCATTATTTTGATCAATATTGATATCTCTAACCAAATTGTCTTGTAATCCTGAGTTTGAAACATTAAAATTCACCCAATCCGTTCCATTAAAGGAAAATAACCCACCGTTGACTGTTCCTATCCAAATGACAGAATCACCTTCGGATTTCAATGATCTAATGTCATCACTATATAAAGGGGAATTGTTTGAATTATAAATTTCCCAGGTATTATTTTGAAATTTTCCAAGCCCGGAGTCGGTTCCAACCCATAGAGCTTCTCCTTGTTTTTCTAGGCACCTTATGGTATTGAAAGGGATTTCTGAGTTCTGCGAATTATAAATTGTAAAAACTTGGCATTCTCCATAGTTACTTATTAAAACAATGAAGAATGCGCTTATAAATACAAGAAGATTATTCATTGGTTTTTATAAATCTCTTGGTGTGAGATTTTCCATCATAAGTAAATCTTACCGAGTATATTCCAGAAGCCAAATTATTGACTTTTATTTGATGATTTGAGAGACCTTTGTCATCATCGTAATTCATTATTAAAATTTCGTTTCCGAACTGGTCAAAAATTTCCATTTGTACACTTGAAGCTTTTAATATTGAATAGGACACCTCAAAGGATCCACTATTTGGATTAGGTGATAGAGATAGACTATTTTGAAATGATATTTCATCAATGTCTAGACAGGGTTCAACTACAGCATCAACTGAGATCATGTCACTAGTACAACCATTATCAGATGCCTGAACATAAAATGTAGTAGTTGTGGAAATTGGTGGAGTGGTAAAGGTGTTTCCAGTACCAACAATATTTCCATTTGCATCCATCCAGGTTAAATCTCCTGTTCCTGATGCTGTTAATGTGGCAATTCCGGAATTACAGATGGTATCACCTATAACTGTTGGGTCGCTCATGTTTTGTACTGTGGCATCAACAGGCACCATGTCACTTGTACATCCATTATCAGAAGCTTGAACATAGTACGTTGTAGATTGAGAAATAACAGGTGTTGTATAGGTATTTCCTGTACCCAAAACAGTACCATTGGCGTCCGTCCATGTCAAGGTTCCTGTTCCGGTAGCGGTAAGATTACCACTGCCCGAGTTACAAATCACATCGCCCTGAACAACAGGATCATCAATATTCTGAGCCATACTTACGACTACAGGTACTTGTGCACTTGTACAGGTACCATTTTCTGTCAAAACTTCCCAGTCGTAGAAGTAGTAATAATAGGAGGAAGAAGAAGTGGCTCCTACGATAGAGAGCACATCATCTAACACATATGGATAGGTTGCAGAATTATTATTTCGATACAGTCCACCTGACGGAAGATCTGTTCCAACCAGCTCATAATCGTAACCAGCTGGCACAGAGAAATCAAGTTGTATTCTACTCGATCCAGCAGGAACATTAACAGTTATAGATTCTAAAACAGTACCATCACTTTCTTGCAGTTCAACCGTTACATTTCCTCCGTTTAATGCATAAACCAGGGCGCTTTGGAGTGTGAATGGAACATATGCATGAAAAATATTTCCTTGTGTAGATGTAAGATAGCCTCCTCCACCTATTCCGTTTGAGTGGGGTTCAGCATATAAAGTATTGGTATAATAGTCAGTGTTATTCGCGTAATAAGTTGTTGTATTGTTTAGGATTCCGGTATTATAGCTATTACCTATTGATATCAAAGTACCATTATCATCAAACCATTCGACTTCACCTGATGATGTAGCTTCCAATGTTACAGAATTCCCAGGACAGATTTCAGCATCAGTAACTCCAGGGGTAGAAGGAGTTACACTATTCACTTCATATGGAAGAGAAGTTGCCGTACCACAATAATTCGTTACCGTACATTCGTAAGATCCGAATTGACTTACTGTAATACTTTGGGTAGTTTCTCCTGTGCTCCAAAGGTAATCGGTTCCAGCTGAAGCGGTAAGTTCAATCGATTGGCCTAAACACAAGTTATTAGATTCATTTGAGCTTATTGTGGGAAGGGCTCCTGAATTTTGAGGCAGCTGCATGGTTAGTGTAACTGGAACAGCAGTGTAGTTGTTGTCTTCATATTCTTCTTGGAAATAATTGTTTTTATCAACCTCCATGACGATGTAATAATCCCCGTTGCATGTATTTGGAGGGATATTAATCCACATTCCATCTAGCCATTTTCCGTAAACATCAGTCCAACCTGAAGATATACCTTGTTCGACTACAGAGCAGTTATAATTTCCTCCACCAAGATTCCAGTTGGTAAAATCAGAATTTGTCATTACCGTACCTCCATTATAAACAGTATTATCATCTCTACAATGTCCATAATAGGTGCTTCCAGTACTACTTCCGCACTGTCCATAATCCATTAAACAAAATCCAATTTTTGCTCCATCTCCCACAATAGGCCAATTTAATGGGTGAGGGTCAGAGGTAGGAATGCGAAGTGTCATTACGGCCCAATCATCTACATGATTGTGTCCATGACTTTCGTGATAAGTCATGCTTCCAGTCCATGTATCTTGATAGGACATATTGTTTCCATCTTTAATATAAATACGCTGAAGTAGCATTTGTTTTGGGTTCTCTACACCATTCGGACATGTAAATGTTCCACTAGAAGAAGCACCATAAATGGTATCATTACCGCAAATAAAGGCTCGGTTACCATTAGAATCTTGACCTCTAACCGTAAAAGAACCATGTCCAATATTTGGTGTAGAGCCAGTTACACGAAGTCGACCATCATCTGGTCCTTGGTTATTGTAGTTTTGTCCAGCACCCGTTTGAGGGTATTCTGTCCATCCATTGTCGGCAATGCCTTTCCAAGAAGCAGTAATATCCGGTAGGAGCAAACAATTGTTCGTGCCGTCAACACATTCACATGATGTTGCGTTTGTCGTAGTACATTGAGAAAAAGTAAGTCCATTGATAAATAGGACTGTAAATAGTGTAATTGTAAATTTCATAGTTTTGGTTTGTTCTTAAAATTACGCAAATTCAATGGTATTACATAATTTATTAGTGCTCAGATTAACTTTATTGCTTGTAGCATTAATTTAATTTATTTTTGTCCGAATGAAAGGCAGTAAATTATTCAGTATTTTTAGGTTGAAATGTCCCAAATGCCATGAAGGTGACTTTTTTGAATCCTATATGTACGACTTAAGAAAATTAGGGAACGTTCTTGAGTCTTGTCCTAAATGTAAAGCCAATTATATACCTGAACCTGGATTTTATTTTGGGGCCATGTATGTCTCATATGCCATTGGAGTTGTATTATTTGTAACGATATGGGCAGGTGCAAATTGGTTTTTCACTGATGTTTCGGCTGGGCATCAAATTATTTTGATCATTTTGTCGATATTTTTTTTTGGTCCGTTTATCTATGCGTTTTCAAAAATAATTTGGGCGAATATGTTTATTCATTTCGACAAAGATGATACGAAATGAGTATATTGCCATGATAATTAAAACGCAAATTATTAGAGATCTTATACTTTTAACAAAATGAAAAATACTTTCTTATATCCTAAAAAAATGAATGAATTGATTGTCTCAATCTGCTTTGTGGGATTCTCTTATATGAATTATGCACAAGAAATCATTGTTGATTTGAACCCTGATGTTGTTATTACTTCTTCCTCTCCAGACTTTTCTATAGATATCGATAATGATTTTACGGTAGATTTTTTATTTAGAGTTCAGGTAATGAGTGGAGATACTGTACTTGGTGGTCAACCCTCTACTTTTGATGGGGCAAGCGCTATTTTAGAAGTAATGAATGGACAACCTGCAGGAGAGACAGCGAATAGTGTTTTTACTTTGACTAATTTTTCGGAAGGCGAAGTTGTTTCTGTCAGCAATGAGTTTGGAGTTGATCCAAGCTATTCTTTAGGTATAAACCTTTTAATTGATGCTGGTATAGGGATATTCCCTTATGTCTATGGAAGCTTTTTGGGAGTGAGTAATCAATTCCTTGGTGTTTCTTTTATGTCAGGTGGAAACACACATTACGGTTGGGTGGAGCTGTCGGTGAGCTCCGGAGCTGATACCATTATTGTACATTCTTATGGGTATAATCAAACGGCTGATGAGATGATTGATGTCGGTGGACTTGGGGGTGTGCAAACTAATTCAGCTGATAAAGTTCAGATTTGGAATAATTCAGAAGCCATCAATATCCATGTGAGTCCTACCTTAATAGGAGAATCGTTTAAAATTGTTTCTAGTGAGGGGAGAGAGTCTCACTTTGGTATGTTTAATGAATTGGATAGTAAACTTAATAATGATTCTCTTTCTAGTGGGTTTTATACCTTAATGATTGATTCATATTCAGGTCAAATCATCAAGAGGTTTTACATTCATTAATTTATATGATTGTCCTAATTTATGTCATAAAATCTGACATTTAGACATAATTTTCACAACATAATTGCTTTTTTGTCATAATTCGATACCCTATTTTGCAATGGCATATTAATTGACCTAACGAAAGAAAAAATTAATATCATGGGAAAAATAATAGGAATTGACTTAGGAACGACGAATTCATGTGTGTCCGTAATGGAAGGAAATGAGCCAGTTGTTATCGCAAACTCAGAGGGGAAAAGAACAACACCTTCTGTTGTGGCTTTTGTTGAAGGAGGTGAACGTAAAGTTGGAGACCCCGCAAAAAGACAGGCCATTACAAACCCAACGAAAACTATATATTCAATAAAAAGATTTATGGGTTCAAGTTTTGACGATTGCAAAAAAGAGGTCAAAAGAATGCCATATGAGGTTATTAAAGGTGACAATAATACACCTAGAGTAAAAATTGACGATAGAAAATATTCTCCACAAGAACTTTCTGCAATGATTCTTCAAAAAATGAAGAAAACTGCAGAAGATTATTTAGGTCAGGAAGTAAGCGAAGCAGTCGTAACTGTTCCAGCATATTTTAACGACTCTCAAAGACAAGCGACAAAAGAAGCGGGAGAAGTTGCAGGATTGACCATTAAAAGGATCATAAACGAGCCAACTGCAGCAGCTTTGGCATACGGTCTAGATAAAAAAGGCGTTGATCAAAAAATAGTAGTATTTGACTTTGGTGGAGGAACACATGATGTTTCTATACTAGAGTTAGGTGATGGTGTTTTTGAAGTTCTATCAACAGATGGAGACACTCACCTTGGAGGAGATGATGTAGATGAAACAATTATAGAATGGTTGGTTCAGGAGTTTAAAAATGATGAAGGTTTAGATTTAAGAGAGGACCCAATGGCACTTCAGCGTCTTAAGGAGGCAGCAGAAAAAGCGAAAATTGAATTGTCTTCAACAACTTCCACAGAGATCAATTTACCTTATATTATGCCAGTGAATGGGATTCCAAAGCACTTGGTAAGAACATTACAACGATCAAAATTTGAGCAATTAATTTCAGATATAGTTGAAAGAACAATTGCTCCATGTCGTTCTGCATTGAAAAATGCTGGATTGTCAGCGGGAGATATTGACGAAGTAATATTAGTAGGTGGTTCAACACGTATTCCAGTTATTCAGGATGCGGTTAAGAATTTTTTCGGAAAGGCTCCATCAAAAGGAGTGAACCCTGATGAGGTTGTGGCCATTGGAGCAGCTATTCAAGGAGGAGTATTAACTGGAGAAGTAAAAGACGTTCTTTTATTGGATGTAACTCCATTATCATTGGGTATTGAAACTATGGGCGGTGTTTTTACAAAGTTAATAGATGCAAATACTACTATTCCTGCAAAGAAATCAGAAGTGTTTTCAACGGCTGCAGATAACCAACCTTCAGTGGATATTCATGTTTTGCAAGGTGAAAGATCTATGGCAAATGACAATAAGACTTTAGGAAGATTTCAGCTAACAGATATTCCAACAGCACCAAGAGGAGTACCTCAGATTGAAGTAACCTTTGACATTGATGCAAATGGAATTATCAATATTTCGGCAAAGGATAAAGGAACTGGTAAAGAACAATCGATTAAGGTTGAAGCATCTTCAGGATTATCTGATGCGGAAATTGAAAAGATGAAAGCTGAAGCTGAAGCAAATGCGGAAGCGGACAATAAAAAGAAAGAAGAGGTTGAGGTTGTGAATAAAGCTGATTCTACGATTTTTCAAACTGAAAGACAATTGAAAGAATACGGGGATAAAATACCAGCAGATAAAAAACAACCTATAGAAGATGCTTTAGCCGAATTGAAAAAAGAATTTGAGGCTAAAAACATCGAAAATCTAGAACCTGCAATGGAAAAACTAAATAATGTATTCCAAGCGGCTTCTCAAGAGATGTACAATGCTGCGAATGCTGAAGGTGCTAATCCAGCAGGTGATGCCGGAGCTCAAGAAGGAGGCGCTTCTGAAAACCCTCAAGATGAGGTAACAGACGTTGACTTTGAAGAGGTGAACGACAAGAAATAGTTTAATGTAAGTTAAAGTTAAGGCACCTATTTGGGTGCCTTTTTTATTTTTATATGGGGTATAAGTAAGGGGATATTTTCTTCTTTAAAAAAATCATGTCCACATTCAATTTCAATTAGACTTTTGGGTTGATTGATGTTCTTTAAAAATAATCTGGCTTGTTTTGTTCGAATTACTTGGTCATATTTCCCCATAATCACAACAAAACGAAATTGATTTTTCTTAAGGATGTTTTTAAGACATTCAATGTCTGTCTTTATGTTTCGAAAACCTCGCCAGGTAATAGAAGCTCTCTGATATGTTTCTTTATCCGCCGCAAATTTTTGAATAAAGGAGAATACTTTTGGACGCACTAGACCTAATTTATAAAATATGCGAGCATTATTAATAAATCCTTTTGGATTCTGCTCCCATGACTTCATTAATTTTCTTGCAAACCAATTTCGAGAGGCTCTATTATAAAAGCTTTTATAATCCATTGAGTCTGGAGAAATGAGGTGAACTGATTTAATATTTTTTTCTTGAAAGGGTATGATTGATAGAACAAATCGCCCCCCTTGTGAAAAGGCAACAAAATGAAATTCTTTAATTGATTCATTCAAAAGTATTAATTCAAACAGCTGATTAAACTCTTCAATGGTTAATGGATCTTTTTCAATCCTATCGGCAGGAAAAAGAGACTTTCCATGATGAGGCAAAACAATAAGAATTAATCGAGTACTTTCAGAATTTAGAAAGTTGAAATCGTCAACTGTTCTCCCATGCCCATGAAGACATATAATGGTTTCTTCTCCCGATCCATTACTGTAATATTCAATTTGAACTTTTCCTTTTGAAATGAGTTTAGACTCCATAGAGAACTAAAATAAAGTTAAGTAATGATTTTTAGAACCTAAAAGGTGATTAATTAACATTGATTTTGCATTTTGTTTAAAAACAATTTCAATTCTTCATCCTCTGATGGCTCAATTAAATTAAATTTGCATTCGATTTATTATGTGTTTGCACCTTTTTTAAATTGAAATTTTTATGCCTAAAGATTCATCTCTAAAATCAATACTAATAATAGGGTCTGGCCCTATTGTCATCGGTCAGGCTTGTGAATTCGATTATTCCGGTTCCCAGGCTTCAAGATCACTTCGAGAGGAAGGGATTGAGGTTACCTTGATTAATTCTAATCCAGCTACGATAATGACTGACAAGGTTGTTGCGGATAATGTTTATTTAAAACCGTTAGAACCCCAAAGTATTCGTGAGATTTTAGAAAATCACAAAATTGATGCGGTTTTACCAACTATGGGAGGGCAAACTGCATTGAATCTTTGCATTAAGTGTGATGAAATGGGCATATGGGAAGACCATAATGTCAAAATTATTGGAGTCAACATCGATGCAATCGAGATCACCGAGAATAGAGAAGCATTTAGAGATCTAATGACCGAAATAGGGGTGCCTATGGCTCCTCAAAAAACAGCAAAGTCATTCCTCGAAGGAAAAGAAATTGCACAGGAATTTGGTTTTCCCTTATGTATCCGCCCATCCTATACACTAGGGGGGTCAGGCGCATCTATTTTGCATGATCCGAATCAGTTTGACAACCTTTTGGAAAGAGGCCTTCAATTGTCTCCTATTCATGAGGTCATGATTGATAAAGCATTACTTGGATGGAAAGAATACGAGTTAGAGCTCTTAAGAGATTCTAACGACAATGTTGTCATTATCTGTTCAATTGAAAATTTTGATCCAATGGGTATTCATACCGGGGATTCCATTACCGTGGCTCCGGCAATGACATTATCTGATACAACATTTCAGAAAATGAGAGACATGGCGATTCATATGATGCGCTCAATTGGTGAGTTTGCTGGGGGTTGTAATGTGCAATTTGCAGTTTCACCTGATGAAAATGAGGATATTATCGCTATTGAAATTAATCCTCGCGTGAGTCGGTCATCAGCCTTGGCATCAAAAGCTACGGGTTATCCGATAGCTAAAATAGCTTCAAAATTGGCGATTGGTTATCATTTAGATGAGTTAGAAAATCAAATTACCAAAACGACTTCAGCTTTATTTGAACCAACATTAGATTATGTTATCGTAAAAATACCTCGTTGGAATTTTAATAAATTCCCTGGTACCGATAGAAAACTTGGGCTTCAGATGAAATCTGTTGGTGAGGTTATGGGGATTGGTCGTTCTTTTCAAGAGGCTCTGCAGAAAGCGTGTCAATCACTAGAAATCAATAGGAACGGTTTAGGTGCTGATGGGAGAGAATTAACCAATCAGGATGCCATATTGAAATCTTTGGAAAACCCAAGCTGGAACAGATTGTTTCATATTTATGATGCGATAAAGCTTGGTATTCCTTTCAAAACCATAGTAGAGAAAACAAAAATTGATATTTGGTTTTTAAAACAAATCGAAGATTTACTCAATTTAGAAAAGCAAATTGAGAAAAAACATATTGATAATATTTCTAAAGACCTATTATTCGAGGCGAAGCAAAAAGGATATGCTGATCGACAAATTGCACATCTTTTGAGATGTCTGGAATCTGAGGTATTCAAAAAGAGAAACGATTTAGGGATTAAGCGTGTATATAAGCTTGTAGATACTTGCGCTGCTGAATTCGAGGCGCAGACACCTTATTATTATTCTACATTTGAATTTGAAAATGAGAGTGTGGTTAGTGACAGAAAGAAAGTTGTTGTTTTGGGATCTGGTCCGAATCGAATAGGTCAAGGTATTGAATTCGATTATTCATGTGTTCATGGTGTGCTTGCAGCCAAAGAATGTGGATATGAAACCATTATGATTAATTGTAACCCTGAAACTGTTTCAACGGACTTTGATACTTCTGATAAGCTTTATTTTGAGCCAGTGTTTTGGGAACATATTTTTGATATTATCCAGCATGAAAAACCAGAAGGTGTTATTGTTCAGCTTGGCGGACAGACTGCACTAAAGTTGGCTGAGAAATTGGAAAGATATGGTGTCAAAATTTTAGGAACAAGCTTTGACGCCTTGGATTTAGCTGAAGATAGAGGTCGTTTTTCCAAGCTATTAGAAATCAATGACATTCCTTTTCCAAAATATGGAGTTGTTGAAAGTGCAGAACAGGCTTTAGAGCTTTCTGATGATTTAGGCTTCCCTCTTTTGGTCCGTCCTTCTTATGTCCTTGGAGGGCAGAAAATGAAGATTGTAATTAACAAGGAAGAGCTAGAGCATCATGTGGTAGACATCATTAATGAAATGGGGAATAACCAAATCCTTTTAGACCATTTTTTAGGCGGAGCAATAGAAGCAGAAGCGGATGCTATTTGTGACGGAGAAGATGTTTACATCATTGGAATTATGCAGCATATAGAGCCTGCAGGAATTCATTCTGGTGATTCCTATGCGGTACTTCCTCCATATAATTTAGGAGATTTTGTGATGACTCAAATCGAGGACATCACAAAAAAGATTGCTATCGAATTAAAAACAGTTGGTCTAATTAATATTCAGTTTGCCATAAAAGATGATAAAGTATATGTTATTGAGGCGAATCCACGCGCATCAAGAACTGTCCCTTTTATTGCAAAAGCATTCGATGAACCTTATGTGAATTTTGCAGCAAAAGTGATGCTGGGTGAGAAAAAAGTAAAGGATTTTAATTTTACACCAAGGAAAAAGGGTTATGCGATAAAAATACCCGTATTCTCTTATGAGAAATTCCCTGATGTTAAAAAAGAGCTGGGTCCCGAAATGAAATCTACGGGAGAAGCAATACGATTCATTGAAAACCTTAAGGATCCTTTTTTCACAAAGGTATACTCTGAAAGAAATATGCATTTGTCACGCTAATTAGATTTATCGAATTTAGCATGAGTCGTTTTTCTATATTTGTATGATGCATAGTGTAGATGAGATAATGAATCCTGTTAGAACCGAATTAAATAAATTCGAGTCTCATTTTGAAAATGCCCTAAAGTCAAATGTTCCCTTATTAGATAAAGTCACCCACTATATTGTAAAAAGAAAAGGCAAGCAGATGAGGCCTCTTTTCGTTTTTTTAAGTGCAAAATTGCTTGGTGAGGTAAATGATAAAACTTACAATGCAGCTTCGTTAGTAGAGCTATTACATACAGCAACCTTGGTTCATGATGATGTTGTTGATGACGCTAATGAAAGAAGAGGTTTTTTTTCGGTTAATGCGCTATGGAAAAATAAAATAGCAGTACTTGTTGGAGATTATATGCTTTCCAAAATACTGTTACTTTCACTGGAAAAAGAAAACACAAACCTTTTGGCTGTTGTTGCACGATCAGTAAAAGAAATGAGTGAAGGGGAGTTGCTTCAAATTGAAAAGTCAAGAACCTTAGATATCACTGAGGATGAGTACTTTGAAGTGATTCGTAAAAAAACAGCATCCTTAATTTCCACCTGCTGTGAAGCCGGGGCAATTAGTGTTGAGTCTAATGAACATCGTGATAATATGCGAATGTTTGGAGAAAAAGTTGGTCTTGCTTTTCAGATTAAAGATGATATTTTTGATTATGGTTCTCCAAACAACATTGGCAAACCAACGGGTATTGATATCCGAGAGCAAAAATTAACATTACCAATTATTTATACACTTCGAAATGCGCCTCTAAATATTCAAAAAGAGCTAAAAAAAATCATAAAGAACAGGAATGAAGAAGCCCACATGATTAAGCGTGCTACCAACTTAGTTATTGAACATGGCGGAATAACTTATGCGTTTGAACGAATGAATAAGCTTGCTCAGGAAGCAAAAGATTTACTAAATGAATATCCAGAAGGAGAGGCTAAAGAGGCATTGATTGGTTTAGTTAATTATACAATAAATAGAGAAAAATAAATGAAAAACTATTTGATTTATCTTATATTCATATCTGCGTTTTACGCATGTGGTGATGATTCTTCTGATGAGGCAGATCAAGTTAAGGCTAGCCCAGATCAATCCATTATCAAAAATGATCAAATCCAATCTCATGGGGTAGGATTAATTGATACAATTGATTACGAATACCAAGAGTGGTACCCGGGACGTAAACAGCTCAAAATCGACGGAATGCTGGATAAACAAAATAGAAGGCATGGCAAATGGGTTTTTTATAGTAATGTTGGAGATGAGCTATCAATGACGACGTACACGCATGGCTTAAGACAAGGTTTTTCAATTGTCAAGCATCCTAATGGAGTAATCTATTATAGAGGAGAATATAATCAAGACAAGAAAGTAGGGTTATGGACATTCTACAACGACAAAGGTGAAGAAGTAAATGAGATAAATTATGACGATGAATGAGTAAAATCCCGTCACATATTGTTGATCAAATTATGCAAACAGCTCTTGTAGAAGAGGTGATTGGTGAATTTGTGCAGCTCAAAAGAGCAGGTTCAAATCTTAAAGGTTTGAGTCCGTTTACTGATGAGAAAACACCTTCTTTTGTTGTGTCTCCTGCTAAACAGATTTTCAAATGTTTTTCAACGGGAACAGGTGGAACAGTTGTTACATTTCTTATGGAAAAGGAGCACTTTACCTATCCTGAAGCGCTACGATGGCTGGCCGATAAATATGGAATAGAAATTCCAGAAGCAAGAAAACAAACAAAAGAAGAGCTCGAGAGTATTTCTGAAAAGGAGAGCTTGTATGTAATTAATGATTTCGCCAATCAATATTTTCAAGATAATATGCATTCTCGTGATGAAGGGAAATCAATTGGTCTCAGCTATTTTTCCGAGAGAGGGTATGATGCAGAAATTATCGAAAAATTCCAGCTTGGTTACTGCATGGATAAAAGTGATGATTTTACGAAAGCAGCCACAAAAAAAGGGTATAAAAAAGAATACCTTTCGAAGGTTGGTCTAATTAAGGTTAAGGATGATCGTACTTTTGATTTTTACAGGGGGCGTGTTATTTTTCCGATTCATAGCATATCAGGCAGGGTACTTGGATTTGGAGGGAGAACTTTAAAAAGTGATAAAAAAGTCGCAAAATACTACAACTCCCCTGAAAGTCCTATTTACAATAAGAGTGAGATATTATACGGTTTATATTTTTCTAAAGGGGAGATTATAAAAAGAGATGAATGTTTTTTATGCGAAGGTTATACAGATGTGATTTCTTTATATCAATCAGGCATTCATAATGTTGTCTCGTCATCTGGTACCTCACTTACCAAAGAGCAGGTTCGTTTGGTAAAAAGATACACTCAAAATTTGACCATATTATACGATGGAGATGCAGCAGGTATAAAGGCTTCTTTTAGAGGAATAGATCTCATTTTAGAGGAAGGATTAAATGTTCAGGTTGTTATGTTTCCTGATGGAGAGGATCCTGATTCATATGCCAAGAAGCATTCGAAAGAAGAATTGGCTGAGATGATTCAAGAAAGTAAACAGGACTTCATTACTTTTAAGGCATCTGTTTTAATGTCTGGTATAGATGATGACCCCATTAAAAGGGCTAAGCTGATAAGGGATGTTGTGGAATCTGTATCATTAATTCCTGATCAGATTACAAGAAGTGTATATGTTCAACAGATTGCCAAAAAATTCGATATACAAGAACGAACCATTTCAAATGAGCTGATAAAACTACTTCGATCGAAAGCAAGTAAAACAGAAAGGTATCCTGCACATTTTGAGAATCCGGAAAGGGCTCCCGAGCCTCAACAGGAGACAAAGCTAAAAACTAAATCTGCGAAAAATGAAGAATATGAGTTGGACTTAATTCGTTTTATGATTCTTTTTGGTTCAAAGGAAGTTCTTATTCCTGATGATGAAGAGAATGAAAAAAAGTATTGCGTCATTGAGTTGATTTGCGATGAGTTATCAAAAGATGATTTAATATTTGATAATGAGCAATATCGTTTGGTTTATGATATGTTCGAAAAAGGAATTGAAGAGAATGTTTTGTTAACAGCATCCTACTTTAAAAAATTAGAGGACCAAAAAATTGTATCTTTCGTTTCCAATCTCGAAAGTAACGAGATTGAGCTTAGCTACAACTGGATTCAGAAGTATAATATTTATACAAAATCTGAAAGTGATAATTTGTATAAATCGGTTATGAATTCGATTTATAATTTTAAATATCATAAGGTAGATGAGCTACTTTTGAAAATTAAAAATGAAATTAAAGAATCACAAAGTAGTGATGATGAATTGTTGGCTTTGTTAGGTGAACAAATGAGTTATGAAAGAATTAAAAAAAAACTATCTGATAAATTGGGTAGAATAATATTGAAGTAATGACGAATTCTCTTTTTAGTATAGGACCGTTTGATTTAAATATTTGGAATGTTTTGTTCCTTATTATTCTTTTTTATTTGGCTTATAGAGGAAAAAAGATAGCCTTAGGGCTTTTAAATAAATATGTCCGTAAAACGGAAATTCGAATTCAAGGAAAGAGACTGGCCTGGCTTAAGTTTCTGAGCCAAAGTATTTACTTATTGGCTTTTTATATTGCCATATTAAGCTTAAGGGTGAATAACCCGGGGGTGAATTTTGATGATTTGTTG
>Ga0206679_10000349_pt1 | contig 38236 bp, 23 predicted proteins | sample M110012015metaG_FD_155464 | JGI IMG/M metagenome (GOLD analysis project Ga0206679, IMG submission 155464) | Ammonia-oxidizing marine archaeal communities from Monterey Bay, California, United States - M1 100m 12015 | ecosystem: Environmental > Aquatic > Marine > Intertidal zone | place: USA... | reverse complement strand
GGTGACGTTTCTGCGTCCAACGCCAACGTCGTCTACGAGTACGCCCCCGGCGGCTCAATGCAGGTCGGCCCGACGCTTCCCGTCAAAGAGCCGTTGACGGCTTCGTGGCGGGGCGTCACTGAGGACTCGATCCACATCGCTGCGACCACCATCGACTTCCAATGGTTGGTCGACAATGGTTTCTCGCCCAATGGCTGGGGTGACATGACCCTTGTGTGGGAGTCCGTGGTGGCCGATCTGAACGACCGGGGTGGCATCAACGGCCGTCAGGTGGTGCTCGACGCGGTGCGTCCATATAGCGCCATTCCTGGGCTGGGCATCAGCGCAGACAGCGTCTGTCTAGAGGTGGCTGGCGACTTTGAGACTTTCGTCGTGCTTGGTGGCTTCGTGGGCCCGGCAGAGATCTCCAACATCTGCATTCCCGGACAGCAGGAAACCATCCTGATCGGTGGCCGGATAACCGCTGAGCGTCTCGGTCAGGCCTCCGCCCCGTGGTTGGAGTCCGGGACTTCTACGGAGCGCCGCATGGCGGTCTACCTGACGCTGCTACACCAGAACGGCTACCTAGACGGCAAGAAGGTTGCAATCGTCGGCGCCACGGCAAGTCAGGGCGCATACGACATTGGTGTGGCAACCCTGGGCTCCCTTGGCGTCGAGGTAGTGCTGGAGGCCATCAGCGAGGTCACGGTGGGGGACACCGAGGCAGAGGACGCTTGGTGGGAGGTCGTATCCGAGCGGGTTCGCACATCGGGAGCTGAGGCGGTCGTATTCGCCGGCGGTGACCGTGCCGGCTTCCGGGGCCTGTTCTGGGCCGGCGTTGACGTCGAATATTTCCCATACAACAACGAGTCCCTAACGTCGTTGAGCAACGTCACCCCCGAGATGGTGGAGGGTGCCGTAACGCTCACCGGCCTGACCGAGCAGGAGCAACTCGAACAGGACGAGGTTCAGGAGCTGTGCATCAAGCCGTTCCAGGCACGTCATCCCGAAATCGAGGTCGGGTCGCCAGACACGCACGAGGACGGGATCGAGAAGTGGTGGCGATCGATCATGACCTACTGCAACTATTTGCGAATGTTCGAGCTGATTGCCGGCAAGGCGGGTGCGAATCTCACCCACGACTCCTTCCGGGAAGCGGCGGCCTCGATGCCGGAGTTCAAGTTGCCATTGAGTCCCTTCTCGTCCCTGGGGTCGAGCAAGTTCGATGCATCTGATTCCTTCCGGCTCTCGACGTTTGTCGATAACGGCACAGACGCCGGTGCCATTGAACCCCTGACCGACATCATGGACGGCACTCCGTAGGAGTCTCGTCCATCGTGTGAAGCGGAGCCCCGGATACCGGCTTAACGGGCCTGGATCCGGGGCTCCGCCGCGCACAGAAGCCGTCAGGCCGTCGCTAACGCCTTGATGCCTGGTGTTGTACGGGTGGACCTGGCGGCGGGGGTCCACCTTTCCCCATCTCCAATCTGTCAAGATAACGAATATTATCAATGACTTGAATACGGAGCACTGGACACACACTCAGCAACATGGCCTACCGGGAGTTACCCCCAACTGAGGAGATGTCGGACGTCTTCCATGAATGGCTGGCTTGGTTGCTCCTCTATGAGGAGAAACCGCCTCACACGTTGCGGGCCTACAGCCAGGGTGTCCGGCGGGTCGTCTTGTTCAGTGGGCTCTCACCGGCGGCCTTTCAGGCTGACAGCCTTGAGCAGGCCACGCTGACTGACACCGTGCGGGCCATGCGGGCCGAATCGGATGTCTCCAAGGCGAGCATCAATCTGACCCTGGCGGCGCTCAAGTCGTTTTTCGACTTCTGCGTAGCTGAACGCCACGCGACCGAGGTGCCCGACATCGCTCGGATTCGAAAGCTAGCCAAACTTGACGTGCCTCAAGTCGACCCCGAGTACTACCGGCCAACCGAGATCAGCGACCTCTACGAGGAAGCCCGCAGTTGGCCGGTTTCTCAAGATAACGGCAGCCGCCGTGGCAGCCGTGTGCGATGGCCCACCCGGGATTTGGCCATGTGCTCGTTCCTGGCGGTTCTCGGCCTCAGGTCCGCCGAAATCCTGTCGGCCGACGTCGGCTGGATCACCAGAGAACGTCTGGTGGACGCCGACGACCGCGCAACCTGGATGCTCCATGTAGTGGGCAAAGGTCGACGAATACGTCGACTCCCCCTGTCCGATGAACTCGTCGAAGTGAATGACCGGTGGCAGGCCGAGCGGGCGGAACGCTTCGGGCCATCCGAAGCAGCCGCTCCCCTGTTCGTAACCAACAGTGGCGACCGGTTCACCTACCAGCGCCTGCGGTACTGGCTGAAACTTTTGAACCGTGAGGCCGGCCTACGCGACCGTTCGCTTCATTCACTGCGCCATACGGCCGGAGTGCAGCTGGCGGCCGATGGAGTACCCATGAACGTGATCCAGAGCCTTCTGGGCCACGCCACTATCACTACGACCGGCATCTACACCGAACTTGCCGGCGGCCAGCTGGTCGGGGTCCTGGAGCAGTCGGGCGCCAACACCCTTTTGGCTGAGGCACTCGCGGCCCATAACCCGCTCGACGGATCGTGAGGATCACACCATGAATCCGACCCCTCCCCAGCCGGGATCCACGAAGGGACGGCTTCTGGTGGCCGTTCCCGGACTGATGGATCCAAACTTCGCCCGCACGGTGATCCTCATGCTTGAGCACACCGACGATGGCGCCCTAGGCGTCATCCTGAATCGTCCCCGGTTGGTAGGGGGCGGCGAGGCGGTCCCCCGTTGGGCCGATCGACTGGCCTATCCGGCCCGGCTGCACAATGGTGGACCGGTGTCGACCGACTCGGTCATCGGCCTGGGTCGAGGGCCCGTAGGCCCACTCCAGGGGCTCAGCCCGCTGATGGGTCGGGTCGGCGTCGTCGACCTACACCGTGATCCCACTGAGGTACCCGAGATCGACGAGGTGCGGCTTTTCGCCGGCTACGCCGGATGGAGCGCCGACCAGTTGGAGGCCGAGTTGGCCGCCGGAGGTTGGATGGTCGTTGATTCCCATGAGGAGGATGTTCGGTCGCCCGACCCAGACGGGCTGTGGCGCCATGTCCTAGGTCGGCAGGCCGGGATTGCCGCTTTACTCGGCAACTACCCGGACGACGCCAGCCTGAACTGAGACGGTTCATTTCTTCCGTGGTCCGGAGCACTCAGCTGGCGATATCAGCTGAAGTACCCAACGGGAGGTAGGTCAATAGGGCAACCAGGACCAGCGCCTGAAGCAGAGTTGGCCGGTTCTCAGTGGTTAATGGAGTGGGACTCAGACGACGGTGCCCGGGCGATGTAGAGCCCGCCCGGTGGGCGCCGGCGTAAGCAACGGCGGGCCAAAGATCGGCCATGAGGGCGGCTGGGCACCCTGTTCCAGGAGTGCCACCAGTACGCCGGCTAAAGCCCTGGTGTCGTCGAGCGCCTGGTGGGCATCATCTAGCGGCACCTCGAGGGCGGCTGCCAGTAGACCGAGACGTCCGGGAAGCTCCAGCGACCGTGCTAGTGGAAGCGTGTCGACGGCTTCCAGATTCAACGTTCCTAACCCAGCGCGTCCCCATTCCTCGACAATGAAGCCAACATCGAACGGGGAGTTGTGGGCCACCGGGATGCACCCGTCCAACTGGCCGGCAAGGTCGCCGGCAATCTCCCCGAATCGGGGTGCGTCAGGTAGCCATTCGGGCCTGATGCCATGGATGTCTGTGCGGCCGACGTCGGTGGTCCCGGCATCTACCAAGGTCGTCCACTCCCCCATGGCCGTGCCGTCGGCCCGGATGCGCACTACGGCCACTTCGATGACGTATCCAGAACGGGGATCTAGACGGGTCGTCTCCACGTCAAAACAGGCGAAGACCCGATCGTCCGGGGATGACCCGGTTGACGATGGATCGGCTGAGTTGGGCACGGAGGGGACGGTAGCCGCCGGGTGTGACGTAATCGGAGCCCCGCGTCCTACGATCGCCCGATGCACGAGCCCTCGACCGGTGCGTCCCCCGAGATCATCAGTACCTCAGTGATCGCCCCAGAGGGGGCGCCCCAGTACGACCGGGCGACTGTCCAGCGGCGAGCTCTGCGGGTCCTGATGGGCGGAATCATCCCGGGGGGCGCGGCCATGAGCAGTGCCTACAGCTCGGCGGCCATTCTGGGTGAGGAGTTGACCGGTAATGAACTGCTGGGTGGGATCGCCGCTTCTGGCCTGACCATGGGGGCCGCCTTTACCGCCATCCCGTTGGCCCGAGTCATGTCTGAGCGTGGACGAAGACCCGGCATCGCCGGTGGGTACGCCATTGCCGGGGTTGGCGCATTGGTCTGCCTTGCCGCCGCCCAGGTCGGCTGGTATCCGCTGCTGGTACTGGGCATGCTGGGTATTGGCCTTGGGTACGCGTCCAACATGGCCGCCCGGTTCGCTTCGGCCGACCTAGCCGACGAACCCGGCTCGGCCATCGGGATGCTGATCTGGGCCTCGACGTTCGGTTCGGTGTTGGGGCCCCTTCTGGGGTTTGGGCCGATCCGCTCTCTGGCCACCTCGATTGGTCTGGCCGAACTGGCCGGGCCCTACCTGCTGTCGGCGGCGCTGTTCGTTGTGGCGGCACTCTCTGTCCACACCTTCCTACGCCCTGATCCGTTGGTCGTCTCCGGTGGTCTTGGTCACTCCGAGTCCCGAGTCCCGCTGCGCTCCTACTTTCGGCCCCTGGTCAAGTCGTCCGACGGTCGTCTCGCAGTGGGATCCATGATGGTTGGGCACATCGTGATGGTTGGAATCATGACCATGTTGCCCCTGCACATGCGGGCCGGTGGACACGAACTTCAGGTGATCGGCTACATGATCTCCCTGCACATCATTGGTATGTACGCCTTCTCCCCCATCGTCGGGAAGCTCGTCGACCGCCTCGGACCGCAACGCATGATCGTGGTTGGCAGCCTGCTGCTGACCGTGGGGGCAGTGGTGGCGGCTCGTAATGAGGCCCACCACTCAGTCGGTGCATTCGTTGGGATGTTCCTCGTCGGGATCGGATGGAGTTGCGGTCTGGTGGCATCTTCGGCGTTGCTGGTCCGGACCTTCGACGGTCCGAATTCGGTGGGTATCCAGGGCTTGGCCGATATGTGCATGACCGCTGGCGGAGCATCGGCTGGCATCACTGCGGGCCTCGTGTTGGCGGTGTCGACCTTCCCTGTGTTGGCCGCCGGAGCCGCCGTGGTGGCCACGCTGCCGACGGTGACCGTCTTCGCCAGGTGGCGTTCCACCCGACGATCTCCAACTAGCGAACAGGAAACAGACCGTTGAGCGGCCCACTTGACGGGTTCCGCATCTTGGATCTAAGTCAGATCGTCAGTGGGCCGTTCGGGACGATGCTCCTTTCCGATCAGGGAGCAGACGTGATCAAGGTTGAACCGGTGGTGGGGCAGGATGTGACCCGTCGCCAGAACTTCGCCCGCGGCGGTCTCTCGGCCTTCTACATCAATGGCAACCGGGGCAAGCGCTCGGTGTCGCTGGATCTAAGCCAAGACGAAGGTCGAAGGATTCTCCTAGACCTGGCTGTCGAGGTCGATGTGTTCATTCAAAACTTCCGACCGGGAGCGTGCGAGCGACTGGGTATCGGCTACGACGACGTTCGGGCAGTAAATCCCGACATCGTTTACGTGTCAATCAGTGGTTATGGGCCCGACGGGCCGTACTCGGGGCGTCCGGTCCTGGATCCGGTTATTCAGGGCCTGACCGGGATGGTTTCCCATCAGGTGAACCCGGATATCCCGTTCCCCGATCTGGTTCGCAATATCGTGTCCGATAAGGCAACCGCTCTGACCGTGGCCCAGGCAAGCACAGCAGCGTTACTGGCAAGGGAACGGGGTGCGGGTGGCCAACATGTGGTCGTCCCGATGCTGGACGCCACACTCGCGTTCTTCTGGAACGACGGCATGGTGGCCCACACCCTGGCGGGCGACGGCGTCTCGCCCGGCAAGACATTGGCCGAGGTGTACCGCCTGACCGACTGCATCGACGGGAAGATCATCTACTTCTGTGCGTCGACGGCGCACATCCACGGAGTGAGTCGGGCCGTCGGGCATCCCGAGTGGTGTGACGATCCCCGCTACAGCCTCGAGGGCTTTGTCCGCGACCAGCAGAATCTGGTCGACTTCGGGACGATGACCGCCGATGCGTTCGCCACCATGGCAATGGCCGATGCTCTGGCTGGCTTGTTGGAGGCGGACGTTCCGAGTGGTCCGATCCTCGAAAAGGAAGAGGTGTTGGACCATCCTCAGGTGTTGCACAACGGGGCCATCACGACGTGGGAACACCCCACCGCCGGCACGATCCGGAGCGCTCGTCCGGGTGCCCGGTTTTCCGGAACGACCGTCGAGATGCGCCTGTCGGCATCCCACAAGGGGGCCGACAACCGTGAAGTTCTGCGCGCTATAGGTCGGACCGACGCTGAAATAGACGGGTTACTGGCCGATGGTGTGATCGGCGAACCGGACCCGTTCTAGACCCCGGGCGTTCCAGAGAGGGACCCCCAGAAGGCCATGAGATCATCCTGTGGGGCTAGCGTCCGTCCATGGACAACTCCCCCACAACCCCTGAGATTCCTGCTTCCCACGTCGACCTGTTCGACCTGCCGGCCGTCTGGCACATAGCGACCATCGGCCCGGACGGCGAACCCCATGTCTCGCCGGTGTGGGCCACGTTCGATGGCACGCATGTCCGCTTTCCCCACGCTGAGGGCCGTCAGAAATGGCGCAACCTCTGCGCCGATGACCGCATCGCCCTGTCGGCCACTGATCCCGCCAACAACGAGCGCTACCTGGAGGTTCGTGGTCGCCTAGTCGGGTGGGAGAGCGACGGCGCCCTGGGCCTGCTAGATGCCATGGCGAAGAAGTACCGGGACGAGGACGAATTTCCCCGCGAGCACGCCGCTCCGCTTGACAAGCGGTGCACCGCAGTGGTCGAACCTCTGCACTGCACAACTATGGGATGAACCGATAGGCCGTAAACGGCATGCCAATGGGCGCTAACTGACTGACGAGCAACCCAGGACCGACACCAGGGGCACCCTCAGTACGGCGGCCTGGTAATCGGTTCATTGGTGCTTTAGGCATAAGGGGAGTCACCCAGAACACCCGATCTGGACCGCTAGCGTCCGCTGATGGTCGCCGTCGGGGCATCGGGCCCCCGTTCCCCCGCCGGATTTTATGGATGGCGGATAGTGGGCCTGGCCAGCCTCGTGGGCGCGCTGACCGCTCCTGGTCAGTCCATTGGCGTGTCGGTTTTTCGAGAGGCCATGGCATTCGACCTTGACGCGTCGGACACCGCAGTTTCGACCGCCTACATGGTGGGCACCCTGGGGGCGTCGACGGCGCTTCCCCGTCTCGGGCGCTGGATCGACGAGGTGGGCGTCCGACGATCCATGACGGCGATCGCCGTGGCATTCGCTGCGGTCTTGGTACACATGTCCGTGATCCGCCATGTGGCCTGGTTAGCCGTCGGGTTCTTGGGGATCCGCATGATGGGACAGGGCGCTCTCTCGCTGGCGGCGCGGGTTTCGATCGTGCACTGGTTCGAGCGGCGACGGGGATTTGCCCTGGGCGTCTCGATGACTCTGACGGCAGCTGGCATGGCGGTGGTACCCCTTGGCCTGTCCCTTGGCGTAACTGCCTGGGGATGGCGCTCGACCTGGGTGGCCGCCGCTTGCGTGATGCTCATCACTGTCATGGCCATTGCCCGGTTCGGAATGGTGGATCGACCCTCGGACCTCGGACAGGTCCCCGACGGGAGGATGACCGACTCCGGTGGCGGAAAGGACGGCGACGGACCTTCGCCGTCAAGAGCCGAGGTGTTGCGGTCACCTTCATTTTGGGTGCTGGCCGCAGTGGCGTCAGCCAACAGCCTCCTGATCACCGGGATGGTGTTCCATCAGACCAACGTGCTGGGTGAACTGGGCTACTCAGATGCCCGGGCGGCGGCGATGTTCCTACCCCAAGCCATCGGGGCAATTGCCGGTGGCTTGGTCTTCGGTTGGGCGTCAGATCGTCCTGGCCGGTTCCTCCTGCCCGCTGCCATTGCCCTGTTTCTGGCCGTGAGTTGCCTGTTAGGCGGTATGGGCTCCACTACTGCCACAGTGTTCGCCTATTCGATTGGTCTGGGGATCTGTACAGGCGGCGGGGCGGCGATCAACGGCGCCCTCCTGCCGGCGCTGTTCGGAATCCGCAACATTGGTTCGGTGTCGGGATTACTGCACGTGGTCAGCGTGGTCAACTCCGCCCTAGGTGCGCTGACGTTCTCGCTAGGAGCTGACCTATTTGGCAGCTACCGGGAGGCGCTCACCGTGTTCGCCATCTGGCCGGCGGGATTGGTCCTAGTGGCCATCGTCTGGCACCCCCGGCTGCCCACTCCAGCCATTTCGCCGGATGGCGGAGGGGGCGATCGGTCCCGGTCTTGAAGGGCTCTCTAGAAGGCGAAATACAGAAAGGGTTTAACGCCCTCAGGACTCAAGAGGTCGAAGGCGAGGATGGCAGAGGTGACCCCGACGGCCTGCAAGATTGCGGGCAGGCGTGTCGCCCGATCCCACCAGCGGTCAGAGACCCCAACGGGAAGCAGTTGAGTGGCAGCACCGACCAGGAGCAAAAGCACCACGCCGAACCCGATCTCGGGAGTCGTCGTCCAGGACCCCCCGAGGGCTCCGAACACTTCCATGGCCCTGTCCACGTTCACGGCGCGGAAGAACACCCAACCGACGCAAACGATGTGAAACGTCACCAAAGTCCTGACGACCCGACCCAGTCGGGATGGCTCGGCCCCTCCCAGTAGGCCAGGAATGGACCGTTCAGCGACTAGCCCCACGCCGTGGATGGCACCCCACAAGACGAACGTCCATCCGGCCCCATGCCACAGGCCGCCCAACAGCATGGTGGCCATCAGGTTCCGAGCCGTGCGGGACCGACCACGTCGACTGCCTCCCAGCCCGATGTACAGATAGTCCCGGAGCCATGTCGAAAGGCTGATGTGCCAGCGCCGCCAGAAATCCTGGAGGCTGAGAGCCCGGTAAGGCTGGTCGAAATTCACCGGGAACCGGAAACCCAGTAGCAGGGCGATGCCGATGGCAATGTCGGAATACCCACTGAAGTCGCCGTAGATCTGCAAGGCGTAGCCGTAGATGCCTAGCAGCGTCTCCGGGCCGGTCGCCCCGCCAGGGTCGGCGAACACCCCGTCGACCAGTTGGGCACCGAGGACGTCGGCCAGAACCATTTTCTTGAACAAACCACCAAGGACCAGTCGAGTGGCCCGCCCGGTGTCGATGGGTGACCTGTCGTCGGTGGCCAGCTGGGACAGGAAGTCCCTGGCCCGCACGATTGGTCCGGCGACCAGTTGGGGGAAGAAGCCCACGAACAGAGCGAAGTCCAATAACCGGTCGGTCGGTTCGAGGTCCCGACGGTAGATGTCGATCGAGTACGACATCGTCTGGAACGTGTAGAAGCTGATGCCCACTGGGAGGATGATCCCCAGCGGCCCCGCCGTGGCCTGGACGCCCAGGCTGCCCAGCAGGTCCACGAACGAATCGACAAAGAACCCCGCGTACTTGAAAAAGCCCAGCATCCCAAGGTTGGTGGCCAGACTGCACCACAACCAGAACCGGCGTCGGCTCGGATCGTCCGAAGCGTGCATCGCACGACCAGCCACGAAGTCGACCAGTGTGGATACCCAGATGAGCGACAGGAACCGCCAGTCCCACCAGCCGTAGAAGACATAGCTGGCCACAAGCATGGAGGCCTTCCATGCCTGGGGCCGTTCCAGGAGCACCGTGTGGACGGCTAGCACCAAGAGCAAGAACACGGCGAAGGTGATCGTCGGGAACAGCATGGGCGCACCGAGTCTGCCATCTGGACCCCACCGGCCCGGGTGCCAACGGACCGACCGGTACGATCCGGAGCGCATGACCCCTGACCCGTCGCCAGACGACCGGACGTACGTTGAACAGACCAGGGACGATCTCGACGAATGCATCGACAGGTCGGGGATCCGACGCATCCACGTGCTGGCATGGCGCGACCTCGAAGACCCCGAAGCCGGTGGGTCCGAACTCCACCTTCAGGAAGTAACCAGTCGGTGGGCAGCCGCTGGCCTGCAGGTATGCATACGGACCTCGGAGGTACCTGGCCAACCGACCACGATCATGCGTGACGGCGTCGAGGTGGTGCGCCGGGCCGGCCGCCACCAGGTCTTCCCCCGTGCCGTCCTAGCCGAACTGCTAGGTCGTCATGGTCGGCGGGATGCCCTCGTCGAAGTCTGGAACGGCGTGCCCTTCCTCTCGCCACTGTGGGCCCGTGGCCCCCGCCTGGTCATCCAGCACCACGACCACGCCGACATGTGGCCCCTGGTCCTGCCACCGGGCCCAGCGAGGCTGGGATCGCTGCTGGAACATCACCTCGCTCCACCGTGGTACCGGTCCACACCGGTAGTAACGCTGTCGGCGTCATCGCGCGAGGGACTGATCGCCGGGGTGGGTCATCGGCCCGACGGCGTCCACGTGGTCGAACCCGGCGTACATCGCAGATTCTCTCCCGCCGGCCGGCGGGACCCCGAACCACTGGTCGTCTCGGTAGGGCGCCTCACGGCATCCAAGCGGGTGGACGTTCTGATCCGTGCCTTTGCCGAGGCCAGCGAACAGATGGCTGGACTCCGTCTGGAGATCATTGGCGATGGACCCGAGGAGGCAGCCCTTCGGGCCCTAGCCGGCAGCCTCGGCGTGAATGCCGCCGTGATCTTCCGGGGACGGATCTCCGACGACGAGCTCGTTGCCGCTTATCGCCGGGCTCGACTCGTGGCCAGCGCGTCGATCAGCGAGGGCTGGGGCATGACCTTGACCGAGGCCGCGGCGTGTGCCACCCCGTCGGTGGCCACCGATATTGCCGGCCACCGTGATGCAGTCGTCGATGGACGCTCTGGCCTGCTGGCCACCACAGACGACGAACTGGCTGGACTATTGGTGGAGGCCATGGGATCTCGCTGGGACCAACTTTCGGCGGGGGCACTTACGGCGGCCACTCGGTTCAACTGGGATCGCACTGCCGCAGAGGCGTTTCGGATCCTGGCCTCCACGGTGCACACTCCGTGATCCGATCCCCGGTTGGCTTGCGGAGGCTGTCCGGATCTGCCGTGGAGCGGTTGGTGATCTTCGTGCTGGCCTACGTTCCGCTGCTGCTGAACGATCCCGGTCGGGTGGCGGCCGACACTAAGGCGTACTTGTACCTGGACCCCGGTCGTCTCATGGAGCGGGCCACATCGATGTGGCAGCCCGAGGTCGCCATGGGAACCGTGACCCACCAGAACATCGGCTACCTGTGGCCGATCGGTCCCTTCTACTGGTTGGCCGATATAGCGGGATTACCCGACTGGCTGGCACAACGGCTCTGGATGGGAACCGTGCTGGCCGCCGCAGGCCTTGGTGTTCGCTGGCTGCTGCGAACCCTGGGTTGGCGGGACGGTGGCGTCCTCGTGGCCTCGCTGGCCTACATGCTCAGCCCGTACCTCCTCAACTATGTGGACCGGCACTCGGTGATCCTCTTGCCATGGGCCGGCCTACCCTGGATGCTCGGCCTCACTGACCGGGCGTTGCGAACTCCCGGCTGGCGCCATGCGGCCATGTTTGGTCTGGTGACCCTGACAGTTGGTGGGGTAAACGCCAGTTCGCTACTTCTGGTTGGCCTAGGACCAGCCCTGTGGCTGCTCTGGTCTGGCCTCGAGGCCTCGGTGCCATGGCGACGTGTTGCGAGCGCCACGGTTCGCATCGGCGTGGCCTTCGTGTCCACCGGTCTCTGGTGGATGGTCGGTCTGGCGGTCCAAGCCGGGCACGGCCTACCCACCCTGCGCCTGACGGAGAACTACCGCGTAGTGTCAGACGCTGCAACAGCCCCAGAGTTGTTTCGGGGGCTGGGCTATTGGTACTTCTACGGCCAGGGCCGACTCGGTGCGTGGATCGAACCGTCCACCTCCTACACCCGGTGGGCACTGCCCTTGTCTTTCGCTCTGCCCCTCCTGGCACTCCTGGCCGCCGCCGTGGTGCGGTTCCGGCACCGGGGCCACGCCTTGGTCCTGATCGTGGTCGGGATCCTCGTGGGTATTGGGGCCCACCCGTACGACGACCCGTCATTTCTCGGCCGAATCTTCCGTGAGTGGACACTCACCGATGTCGGGCTAGCCCTGCGAAGCACGCCACGGGCCCTCCCCTTGTCTGTCCTCGGCCTAGCTATCTGCCTGGGAGCCGGGGTGGGAGCCGTGGCTCGTTGGCGACCCCGAGTCGGACCGGCCATGACCGGTGTCCTATGTCTGCTGGTGGTAGCCAATCTGTCTCCCCTGTGGCAGGGCGAGATGCTCGGCTCACTTGTTCAACGTCCCGAGGACATCCCCGCCTACTGGCATGACGCGGCAGAGCACCTCGAGACCCGAAACTCATCCGTTCCGGGAACTGGCACACGGGTGCTGGAAATTCCTGGGAGCGACTTTGCGGCCTACCGCTGGGGCAACTCGGGCGACCCGGTTCTGCCCGGCCTCATTGACCGTCCGCACGTGGCGCGCGAGCTCATCCCTCAGGGATCTCCGCCATCGGCCGCCTTGCTGGTGGCGCTGGACACCGAGATCCAGGAGGGCCGCCTCGATGCCGACGCCCTGGCTCCCCTTGCACGCCTGATGGGCGTGGGCGATGTGGTGCTCCGATCTGACCTGCAGTTCGAACGGTTCCGGACGCCCCGACCGGTCGATCTATGGGCACGAGTCCGTGACGCACCGGGATTCGATCGCCGGATCGAGTTTGGCAACCCGGTCCCGAACGTGGCCGGACCGCAGCGTCCCCTCCTAGATCAGCACACCCTGAGTCGATCGGTCGGCGCCGAGGATCCGGCACCGGTGGTGGTCCTGCCAGTGACCGATCCTGTGGCCATCCTGCGAACCGCGGATCCGACCCGGCCGATTCTGGTCTCGGGTGATGCCGAGGGAATCGTGGCCGCCGCCGGTGAGGGGCTGCTGGCGGTTGGTCGCCCTCTTTTCCTGACCGGCTCATTCTCTGACGACCCTGGCCGGGTACTTGATCTGGTGGGACCGGGTACCCGTATCGTCCTCACCGACTCCAATCGGAAGGACGGCCACCGTTGGGGCACCATTCGTGAGACGGCCGGTTACACCGAGCGGATTGACGAGCGTGCCATGGGTCTCGACCTTTCGGACCACGCCCTGACCGTCATCAACGAGAGGCCCGGCGTTCAGACGGTGGCTATCCAGTACGGCCTGCGAATCGACGCCACTGGGTACGGCAACCCGGTGACCTTCACACCCGGCGATCGGCCGTTCCACGCGGTGGACGGCGACTCCGACACGGCCTGGACCGTGGGGGCCTTCAACCACGTTGTAGGCGAACAACTGGTTTTGACACTGGATGACCCCGCCCCTGTGGCCCATCTGGTGCTGGAACAAGCTCGTCTCCGCGGCCAAAATCGGTGGATCACGGAGTTGGCTGTTGGGTTGGACGAACAATCTGCCCTGCTAGTTGATCTGGACGCGACCTCGCACACCGCCCCAGGCCAGATGATCATCCTGCCGAATAGGGGCGTGGTGTCACGCATCACCCTTGAGATCCGGGCCACCGATGTTGGCCAACTCGACCATTACGCAGGTGTGACCGGCGTGGGATTCGCCGAGGTACGGGTCAGTGCGCCAGGAAGCGAGTCAGGCGATTCCTCGGAGGCCAGTTCCGTGGCGGCCGATGAGACCATCGCACTGCCCACCGATCTCACGGATGCCATCCATGGGATCGGCCTGACCGATCCGGGTGCTGAGGTCGCCGTACTGTTGACCAGACAGCGGTCTGATCCGCGAGACCCCATCCGCACCGAGCCGGAGCGGTCCATGGATCGCACCTTCGTGCTGCCGTGGGACCGTCCGTTCCTTCTGCACGGCGAGGCACGCCTCTCGGCACACGCTCCCGACGGCCTTTTTCATACGGTCCTCGGTAACCCTGCCTCTGGTACGGCGACCGCCACGGGGAGTCTGGCCGGCGATCTGACGTCGCGAGCCCGCGCTGCGTTCGACGATGACCCCCTGACGGCATGGCAGGCACCCATTGGCCCCCAAGAGGGTCACGCAGTGACGTTGGGCCTAACCGACCCGCAGAGGTTTGTTGACCTGGCCCTGACCTATCGGGCTGACGGCCTCCACTCGGCGCCCCGAACGGTGACCGTGTTGGGCGACGACGGCCCGGTGGGGAGCGTGGACCTCCCCGGAACGCTCCTACACAAGACAGAAGGCGTCATCCGGGTGCCCCTGGATATCCCACCCTTCACTAGTCGGACTCTGACCATCCGGATCGACAAGGTGACCGAGCGACGGACCATGAACTGGTACTCGGGCCTTCCCGACGTGCTTCCAGTTGGCATCGTGGAAGTGGACGACGGCGTGACCGCGGTCGACGCACCAGATCTACTGGACACCGGGTGTCGGAGCGACCTGGTCACTCTCGACGGTCGATCGGTCCCGGTCCGGATCAGTGGAAGAACCATTGACGCGCGGGCCCGTCAGCCTTTGACAGTAGAAGCCTGTGATAGTCCACTGATTCTGGCCGCCGGATCGCATCGGCTCCGAATCCGCGCCGGCGCAGGGTCGGGCTTCGACCTAGACCGCCTTGTCCTCGTTGCTCCGTCAATCCACGAACCGGCGTCCGGCTTGTACGCGGGTCCCGAGCTACAGGTCACCGGCGAGAGCCGCACGTCGATGGACATCGTGACCGGTGGGACCGGAAGCGAGACCCGTTCGTTCTGGCTGGTGCTGGGGCAGAGCTACAGCAACGGATGGCGCCTCACCTTGGACGGCGCCACGGTGGACGGTGCCGATTCCGACGTCGCACCCGTTCTCATCGACGGCTTCGCCAACGGATGGCTGGTCACGCAGGCCCACGGTGCCAGCGAGCCAATAGGGCTGCATCTCCGGTGGACGCCCCAACGGCTAGTCCGTCTCAGCCTCGGTCTCTCGCTAATCGCTGCGGTGGGCTGCCTTCTGGTGTCGTGGCGCGGGCGGCGGGACATTGGCCCCCGCTCGCTCGAGCCATCCCGGTTGCTACCGGCTCACCGTCCCCGGACCAAGTCGGTTGGGATGGTGACCGCCACGTTGACCGCAGCGGCCGTAGGCGGATTCGCTGCGGTGAACCTGCCGGGCAGTTCGGCGTGGCTTTGGTTCGCCCCCGGCATTGCTTTGGCCTCCTGGGCCAGCCTCCGGGGCATGGTTCCCCAGCGCACCAATGCCCTGGCCGGGGTGGTCGCCATGAGCACGGCGACTACGTGGATTGCCGTCAACCAGGTCCGCTTCCGGTACCCCCGGGACTTCGTGTGGCCGCTGTTCTTCGATCACGTTCACGTGCTGGGTGTCGTTGCCGTGCTCCTCCTGGCCGCTGCCGCCGCCGAGACCCTCTTGGAGCGGCGCGACCACCAGGACTGACAAGCCCCAGAGCGGCCGTCTCATCCCAGCGGCGTGTTTGCACCCGTCCAGAGCCAGGTGACCACCGAGGCGCCTACCGCCACCATGGGAACGCCGGCAACCGCAGCCACCGCCCACCGACGACCCACCCGACCCACGATGGAGTCGGCAACCGGGCCAAGTATTCGGGGCGTCCAGGACACAAACGCCAGGATGGCCAGCGGTGCCGAATACCTGGCCATCTGGAGGCCGACGTGTCTGTAGTCCGACAGATCAGTGAAGTACACGTAACTCGCCGCATAAATGGCCACCAGAAGGAGGCCCACTCCCCCGCCCATCAGACCACGGCGGGCACCCCGGAACGATCGAAGGTCGTCGCCGTCTAGAGCGAGAAGGGACACCAGGACTAGGCCGACTAGCAACCACGGGACCACGCTGGGAAGGTCAGCCTCCCAAAACCCCAACTGCCGGAACCAGCCCTGTACGTAAAATCGGTACTCGGATATCCACGTGTCGACAGTGGCCCATACGAAGCCCGGCAGGTCTCCCAGAAGGCGGTCCCGCTGTACCGATGGTTGGTATTCGATCTGGCGAATCATCGTGGTGGTGGCTGCCTGATAGTTCTCCGACGACCTAGCCAACGTGTTGGCCAGGCCGACAGCCATTGCACCACCTGCGATCAGCGCCGCCCGCACTCGCATCCGGCTCCAGTCCAGTACAGCGGACAGTGGGAACAGTCCCAGGATCAGAAAGTAGGGAGGCTTGGCCAGCGCTAGTAGAAGCATGGGCAGCACCAGGGACGGGACGGAGATCGTCTCGTCGGCTTCCACGCGGGTCCACAACGAGACGGCCATCAACACGGCAGCCACTGTTAACCCATCGGGAGAGACCGACGCGGCCAATGCCAGATTGAGCGGTACGAGAGCCGCCGCGGTCAGGCTCCAGCGGAAGGCCGCTGCAGACCTAATGGCCCACCAGGCGAGCGCCAGATATGTCAGAAGAGAAGCCACTCGCCCGGCCCAGAGCACAACGACGCCTGGCGCATCTAACGCCACGGGAAGCAGGGAGCCGAGAGCAGCTGGGAGATAGGCCACCGGGGTCGAAGCGGAGGTGGGCCTCGTATCGATAAACGTCACCCGGCCGTCCGGCCGATGGCCCAATAACCCGCGGATCGAGGTGACCGTCCACGGTGCACGACCGGCTTGGTGGTCCAGGACGATCTGGGTAGTGGCATCCCGGTGGGCTACAGGGATGACTGACCCGGTGCCTTCCGGTTCGGATCCCGGCTCCAGGTTGCCGTGGGCCATGTCAACGACACGGGCGAAGTGTGTGAACTCGTCGTAGCCAGTCCACGCCGGCGACAGCAGGCTGATCAGGAGCCCTAGTGGGAGACCAACGGCCACGAGGAGTCGCTGGGGCGCCATCTGCCTGAGGGTACCGAGTCCCAACACAGCGATTTGAAGACCTCCTTTGGAGCACATCGGCCCGTATGGCCTTCCGGCGATAGTTTCAGGGCAGTGTCTGACCCTCAGGTGTCCCCCGACGTACTTCTGGTGCACGGCTTCGGGACGTCGTTCGCCGCCACCTGGCGCCAGAACGGCTGGGTTGACCTTTTGGCCGATGCGGGTCGTGAGGTCATTGGCGTGGATCTCCTGGGGCACGGCACGGCCCCGAAGCCGACAGACCCGGAGGCCTACCGGGATCTCGAGAACCACGTATTGGCGACCCTTCCCGGCGTGCCAGTGGACGCTGTGTCCTTCTCAGCGGGAGCCATGACCGTGCTCTGGCTGGCCGCCCACCACCCTGAACGGTTCCGCCGGATCGTGGTGGCCGGGGTCGGGGCCAACCTGTTCGAACGTGACGCCGCCCGGGGTCAGGCCATTGCCGATGCCGTGCTTACCGGTACCGCCGACAATCCCGAATTGCGCTATTTCGCCGACCTGCCCGAGGCCGGCGGGGTCGATCCAGATGCCCGTGCCGCACTAGCTGCCTTCATGAGCCGCCCAGACCATCGGACCTTCACCCCCGAACTGCTTGCCGGGGTGACCGTGCCCGTCCTGGTGGTCCTGGGTGACCGGGACTTCGCTGGCCCGGCAGATCCATTGGTCGATGCACTTCCGGATGGCACGCGATGCAACCTGCGGGGCGTGGACCACTTCGCCACCCCCAAGGACTTCGGATTCCTGGACGCCGCCCTCAGTTTCCTGGACGCCCAGCCCCTTTAGAAGAGAGCACGGTTCAGACGACGCCGGGTGGTGGTCCGAATCGACTGGTGGAGGCATCTAGGACGGCCCGGAACCGGGCCCGGCCCGAGTGGTACGGCCCCCGGACAGCGGGCCTCCACCAGCCGACCACGTGTTCGGCCACCACCACAGCTATACGGAACGCCATGTTGACCACCCCAAAGTGAACCCGCAGCAGGAGCAGCGTGTTGCGAACCATCAGGTGGTCAATGATCGCTGCATCGGTGTTGCTTTCCGGGTTCTCGACCAGGGCACCCCTCACGAGGCCAACCGTCCAACCGGCTGCCCGGGCCCGTAGGCCGAGGTCGGCCTCCTCGCAATAGGCGAAGTAGCGCTCATCGAACAGGCCGATCTGGGCTACACATCCTCGCCGGAGCGCCATGAGCGTTCCATGGGGATAGTCGGCAGTCTCCCATCGATACCGGTCCACCTCGATCGAATCGTCGATCACGGGTGCTGGTTCGCCGATCGGACCAAGCCACGGTTGAACACGGGGCACCTGCCCGTCGCCCACATCGGCGCACGCCAGTCCGGCCTCAGGATGAGCCCGTAACCGGGCGACGAGGGCCTCGACTGTCCCATCGGCCGGGCGGGCGTCATGAGGAGCCACCAGACAGATCTCGGAATCCGATTCCAGCCAACGCTGCAGGCCGACATTGGCACCAGGGCCAAAGCCCAGGTTGGCTCCCGTCTCGATCACCTCCACGCAGCCGGGTAGGTCCTTCCGTAGCAATGCAAGTTCCCCGGGATCTGAGCCATTATCCACGATGGTTACGACAAGACCCGTGCTACCTCTGGTTGCTGGATCGAGGAACCGGTCGAGGGTCCCACGACAGGTGGCACCGCGATTCCGGTGGACCAGGACGAGGTGGACGCCTTCCACGGCCCGACGGCCCTGACCAGCGGCCATGTCAGCGAAGGGAGACGGCGGTGGGCGCGATGGATTTCGGGAGGTGCGACGAGCCCGACAACGCGCGATCCACAGCGGCTGCACACGATCGACCCTCGGCGATAGCCCACACGATCAGGGACTGGCCCCGACCCATGTCGCCGCACACGTAGACGTCGTCCACCGAGGTGCGGAAGTCCTCGTCGCGGGGAACAGTACCCCTCGCGTCGAGCTCCACGCCGAGACCGTGCAAGAGTTCGCTTCGCTCCGGACCGGTGAAGCCCATGGCGAGGAAGACGAGGTCTGCCGGGAAATCTCGTTCTGTGCCTTCGACCGGCTCGAAGGACATCCGGTTATCGGCGAACACCTGCGCCACACGGTGGGTGCGAAGGGCGGTGAGGGCACCATCGACGCCCACAAACTCGGACGTGTTGATGGCGAACTCCCGAACGCCGCCCTCCTCGTGGGCCGACGACACCCGATAGACCATTGGCCACGTGGGCCAAGGGTTGGCGTCGGGACGTTCGTCGGGCGGGCGGGGCATGATCTCGAACTGGTGGATCGACCGGGCGCCCTGACGCAAGGCGGTCCCAAGGCAGTCGGCCCCAGTATCTCCTCCGCCTATCACGATGACGTCCCGGCCCTCGGCATCGATCGGATTGGCGTCTAGGTCGCCCTCCTGGACCCGGTTGGAGCCAGGCAGGTATTCCATGGCCTGGTGGATTCCAGTGAGTTCCCGGCCGGGAATGGGAAGGTCGCGCCACTGGGTGGATCCACAGGCCAGAACGACCGCATCGAAATCGCTGGTCAGGGACCCGACTTCCAGGTCGACGCCCACAGACGTATTGGTCCGGAACTCGGTGCCTTCGGCCTCCATCTGGGCCAGACGCCGGTCCAGATGACGCTTCTCCATCTTGAACTCGGGGATGCCGTACCGGAGCAGACCCCCAATACGGTCTGCACGCTCGAACACGACGACGCTGTGTCCAGCCCGGGTGAGCTGTTGTGCAGCAGCTAGACCGGCGGGGCCGGAACCAACCACGGCCACGCGGCGCCCGGTGTTCTCAGTGGGAATGAGCGGTGTGATCCAGCCTTCGTCCCACGCCCGGTCCACGATCGAGACTTCGACCTGCTTGATGGTCACTGGTGGTTCGTCGATACCCAGAACACAAGCCCCCTCGCACGGAGCCGGGCAAAGGCGACCAGTGAACTCCGGAAAGTTATTGGTGGCATGCAGACGTTCGATGGCCTCGCGCCAGTGACCATGCCAGATCAGGTCGTTCCAGTCCGGAATGAGGTTGCCAAGCGGGCAGCCCTCATTGCAGAACGGGATTCCACAGTCCATACAGCGGCTGGCCTGGGTCTGGAGGTGCTCCTCAGAAAAGGGCTCGTAGACCTCCTTCCAGTCACGTAGGCGCACTGGTACCGCCCGACGGTCCGGTAGGAGACGGTCATGTTTGATGAAGCCCCGTGGGTCGCCCATGGTCGACTGCTCTCCTCGCCCTTCCGGCCGCTCAGTTCCCGGTGGAGGCCATGATGGCTGCCACCTCGTCATGCCCCGAGGCCCGGGCAGCAGCAGCTGCCTCAAGGACCCGCTTGTAGTCGGTCGGCATGACCTTCACGAAATGTCCGGCCTCGGACTCCCAGTTGGAGACCAGGCGCTCAGCCACCGCTGAGCCGGTCTCGGCCTGATGGCGCACTAGAAGGTCTCGGAGCCACGACCGGTCCTCGCCGTTGGGCTCCTCGACGAGGACCATCTCGCGGTTGACCCGGTTCGGGAACACGCCCTCCGGGTCGTATACGAAGGCCATGCCGCCGGACATTCCGGCTGCGAAATTCCGGCCGGTGGGTCCGATGACCACGGCCCGGCCACCGGTCATGTATTCACAACCGTGGTCGCCGATGCCCTCGACCACCGCGGTGGCCCCCGAGTTGCGGACACAGAACCGCTCCCCGACCCGACCACGGATGAAGGCCTCGCCCGATGTCGCTCCGTAGAGCAGAACGTTGCCGGCGATGACTTGTTCCTCGGCTACGAAGCACGCGTCGGCCGGTGGGCGGATGGCGATCCGGCCGCCGGAGAGGCCCTTGCCTACGTAGTCGTTGGCGTCGCCGGTAAGGCGCAACGTGATACCGCTGGGTACGAACGCGCTGAAACTATTGCCAGCCGAGCCATGGAGGTCGATTGAGATGGTGTCGTCGGGGAGGCCGCCCCCACCATGTCGACGCGTCAACTCGTAGCCCAGCATGGTTCCCACTGAACGGTCCACGTTGGTCACCGGCGCTGCGATCCGTACCGGCTGACCGTCAGACAAGGCGGACTCGGACTCGGTGATCAGGGTGCGATCCAAGATGTGGTCGAGGCCGTGGTCCTGTCCGCCGGTATTTCGCCGGTCGGCGTTGCCCACTTCGGGTACATGAAGGATGGGCGCCAGGTTCAGACCCGAAGCCTTCCAGTGGTCGACCGCCTCACGGACGTCGAGGCATTCGACTTGCCCAATCGCCTCGGCCAGCGTTCGAAATCCGATCTCTGCCAGGATCTCTCGAACCTCCTCGGCGATGTACTCGAAGAAGTTGACGACGAACTCTGGACGCCCGCTGAACTTCTTACGCAACTCCGGGTTCTGAGTGGCGACCCCTACCGGACAGGTATCGAGGTGACAGACCCGCATCATCACGCAGCCAGAAACCACGAGAGGTGCCGTGGCGAATCCGAACTCATCGCCACCAAGCAGCGCGGCGATCACCACATCGCGACCCGTCTTGAGCTGGCCATCGACCTGGACCACGATCCGGTCCCGGAGGTCATTGAGCAGCAGCGTCTGCTGGGTTTCGGCCAGACCGAGCTCCCACGGAGCGCCGGCGTGCTTGATCGAGGTCAACGGCGAGGCACCAGTCCCGCCGTCATGCCCGGAGATGAGGACCACGTCGGCATGGGCCTTAGAAACCCCGGCAGCCACGGTTCCGACGCCTACCTCGGCTACCAGCTTCACGTGCACCCGGCTCACCGGGTTGGCGTTCTTGAGGTCGTAGATGAGTTGAGCTAGGTCCTCGATGGAATAGATGTCGTGGTGGGGAGGCGGCGAGATGAGACCCACACCCGGCGTTGAATGGCGGGTGTGGGCGATCCACGGGTACACCTTGTGCCCCGGCAACTGCCCGCCCTCGCCGGGCTTGGCGCCCTGGGCCATCTTGATCTGGAGGTCATCGGCGTTAACGAGGTACTCGCTGGTTACCCCGAACCGGCCGGACGCCACCTGTTTGATGGCCGACCGACGAAGGTCGCCATTTGGTTCCGGGGTGAATCGGTCCGGGTCCTCGCCACCTTCGCCGGTGTTGGACTTGCCGCCCAACCGGTTCATGGCAATGGCCAATGTCTCATGGGCCTCGGCGCTGATTGAGCCGTAGGACATGGCGCCCGTGGAGAAGCGTTTGACGATCTCACTTACTGGCTCCACTTCGTCGATGGGGACGCAGGGCCGTAGGTCGTCACGGAACCGAAACAGGCCTCGCAGGGTGGCCAAACGTTCAGACTGGTCGTCGATGAGGTTCGTGTACTCCTTGAAGACCTCATACCGACCCTCGCGGGTGGCGTGCTGGAGTTTGAAAACCGTTTCTGGGTTGAAGAGGTGGTACTCACCCTCTCGACGCCACTGGTACTCGCCACCTACCTCCAGGGTCCGGTGTGCCCGTTCCTCCGGATTGGCTGGAAAGGCCAGGGCATGGCGTTCAGCCACCTCGGCTGCCAACACGTCGAAGCCGACTCCCCCCAGACGGCTCACGGTGCCGGCGAAGCAGGACCCGATGACCTCGTCGCCGAGGCCGATTGCCTCGAAGATCTGCCCGCCGCTGTACGAGGCGACGGTTGATATCCCCATCTTGGACATGATCTTGAGGAGTCCCTGGTCGCAGGCCTTGATGAAGCTGGAGCGCGACTGTTCCGACGTCAGCTCAGGCGAGAGGCTGTACATCCCCTCGGCGACCAGCGCGTCGATGGTGGCGAAGGCCAGATACGGACACACGGCTGAGGCGCCGTAGCCCAGCAGCAGGCTGATGTGGTGAACCTCGCGAGCGTCGCCACTCTCGACCAAGAGACCGACCCGGGTCCGGGTCTTCTCGTCGATCAGGTGATGGTGCACGGCACCGGTAGCCAGCAGGGAGGGCACGGGAGCCAGGTCGGCCGACAGGCCGCGGTCAGACAGCACCAGGAAAGTCGCTCCCTCGGCCACCGCCGCTGAGGCTTCGGCACGTAAACGGTCTAACGCCTCGGTGAGGCCGGCGGCACCTCTGGCCACCTCGTAGCAACCATCCAGTACGCGGGTGAAGAAACCCGCCGACGAGCCGCCGGAGTTATCTGAGCTACTCCCGAGTCCGACGATCGACGCCATCTGAGCTTCGGTCAGGACAGGATGTGGTAGGTAGATTTGTCGGCAGCTTTCCGACGTGGGGTTGAGCAAGTTTCCTTCTGGGCCCACGGTGGAGCACAACGCGGTGATTAGTTCCTCGCGGATGGCGTCCAGCGGCGGGTTGGTGACCTGGGCGAAGAGTTGTTGGAAGTAGTCGTACAGCGGTCGGGCCTGGTCCGAGAGGACAGCAACCGGCGTATCAGTACCCATTGAGCCGATCGCACCCTTGCCGTCGCGGACCATGGGGGCGAGGACCACCTTGAGGGCCTCATGCGTGTAGCCGTAGGCCTGTTGTTGCTGATGGAGGGTGGAATCGTCGTTGCTGGCGTATTCGTGGTCCGGTAGATCGGCCAGATGGACGAGGTTCTGGTCCAGCCACGCCCGGTATGGACGTCCGGAGGCCATCCCCGACTTGATCTCGTCATCGCGGATGATGCGACCCTCGTCCGTATCGATGAGGAACATCCGGCCGGGCTCGAGCCGACCCTTCTCGACCACCTCGGCGGTCGGGACCTCGACCACTCCGACCTCACTGGCCATGACGACCAGGTCATCCGCTGTCACCCAGTAGCGACTGGGGCGCAGGCCGTTTCGATCCAGGACGGCACCCATCACGGTTCCGTCGGTGAAGGCAATGGACGCCGGGCCGTCCCATGGCTCCATCAGCGACGCGTGGTACTGGTAGAAGGCCCGACGTTCGTCGGACATCTCGGTGTGGTTCTCCCACGGCTCCGGAATCATCATCAGAACCGCCTCGGGAAGCGAGTAGCCCCCCATGGTGAGGAGTTCGAGGGCCTCGTCGAAGCCGGCACTGTCACTGGCCCCCGGCGTGCAAATCGGAAACAGCCGCTTGAGGTCGCCCGGAATCGTGTCGGTGGCCAGCAGGGCCTCACGGGCCCGCATCCAGTTGCGGTTGCCCTGCACGGTGTTGATCTCCCCGTTGTGGGCGATGTACCGGTACGGATGGGCCAGCGGCCACGAGGGGAAGGTATTCGTAGAGAACCTGGAGTGCACGAGGGCCAACGCGCTCTCGACCCGCTGGTCAGTGAGATCCAAGAAGAAGGTGGCCAACTGGGTGGTGGTGAGCATCCCCTTGTAGACGATCGTGCGGGACGACAGGGAGGGGAAGTAGACGCCGTGAGCGTCGACGCCAGCGTGGTCCACAAGGGAGATCTCGTGCTCGGTGCGTTTCCGGACCGCGTAGACCAGCCGGTCCAAGTCGATGCCCGACGGCCGGGAACCCTCCTCGGTAGCCGGCGCGGTCAGGAAGAGTTGACGAAAGATTGGCTCAGTCGACCGAGCGGCCTTGCCGATAATCGAGTCGTCGATAGGCAATTCGCGCCATCCGAGAACCTCGAGGCCCTCGGATTCGACGATGGCCTCCACTAGGGCCATGGCCTCGTCAGCCAGGGCTGTCACGTTGGGGAGGAAGGCGATACCGGTGGCATAGGCCCCAGCCTCGGGAAGGTCGAAGTTGACCGCTGACCGGTAGAAGCCGTCGGGAACTTGGATCAGGAGGCCGGCGCCATCACCGGTGTCTATTTCGGCACCGAGGGCCCCACGATGCTGCATGCGGCAGAGGGCGCCGATGCCCAACTCGACGATCCTGTGGCTCGCATGACCGCGCAGGTGACAGACGAAGTTGACGCCGCAGGCATCGTGCTCAAAGCGCGGGTCGTAGAGCCCCTGAGCTGCCGGAAGATCCCGGCGGGACACAGGCGTACCCAGGCGTGGGGTCGGATCGCTCTGGTCGACATGCATGAGATTCGAGGTCGTCTCCTTGACGCGGCGGCGGTGCCGCCTGGGAGATCGCCCGGAACAACGTCGGTCGGAGCGATGGCCTCCGTCGAGTTCCCGTCGCCGGGCACCTCAGGAGGCCTGTGGACCCACCAGAATAGCGGGATGCCTACCGTAGACAAAGACCGGGCGAGTGACCTCTGTCGATACGTCGATGCCTCCCCCAGCCCGTTCCACGCCGTCGCCGAGTCGGTACGCCGCCTCGAGGAGGTCGGATTCCGCGGACTGGACGCCGACGACACCCGTCCGGATCCGGGCCGGTGGTATCACCGTTCAGGCGGTGCCCTGGTGGCCTGGGTCGACGAAGGTCGATCGCCGGATGCCCCTCTGCGGATAATCGGGGCGCATACCGATAGCCCGAATCTTCGGGTCAAGCCACTCCCCGACCATGGGGGTCTGGGCCTCCGACAGGTGGGCGTCGAGGTCTACGGCGGCGCTCTACTGAACTCCTGGTTGGACCGCGACCTCGGCGTGTCGGGTCGACTCGTACTCCGTGAGAGTGCCGGCCGGTCCGTGCGACTGGTGCGCGATGACCGCCCGGTGGCTCGTATTCCCCAACTGGCCATCCATCTGGATCGCGGGGTAACCGATAAGGGCCTGGTCCTAAACGCCCAGAACCACCTCTCGCCGGTCATGGGTGCCGGACTAGCGGAACCCGGGGCCTTCGTCGGATCGCTGGCCGTCCTGGCCGACGTGGACCCGTCCGACGTGCTGGCTTTCGATGCCATGTTCCACGATCTCTCCCCCTCGATCCTTTCGGGACCGGCTACCGAGTTCGTGAGCGCGCCCCGACTGGACGATCTTCTGTCATGCCACGCGGGCACAGAGGCACTCATTACTGCCGCTTGTTCAACGGGCGGCTCCTCGGGCAGCAAGCCGAACGTTGTTCTGGAGCGTGAGGGCACCGGCGTACCGGTCCTGGCGTTGTTCGACCACGAGGAAGTTGGCAGCATCTCGGCTACCGGAGCAGGTGGTCCGCTTCTGGTTCGCACACTGCGCCGATTCGTGGGGCTTGACGACCGCCGGATCAACGGTGCGCTCGTCCTCTCAGTCGACGGCGCCCACGGCACCCATCCCAACTACCCAGATCGACACGACGGCGATCACCCCGTGCTACTCAACGGCGGCCCGGTCCTGAAGTTCAACGCGAAGGAGCGATACGCCACCGATGCGCCAGGGGCTGCCGAGGTCCGGGATCTTGCTGAGCGGGCCGGGGTACCGCTGCAGTCCTTCGTGAGCCGTTCCGACATGCCGTGCGGCTCGACGATCGGCCCGTCCACCGCTGCCGAAACCGGTTTGCGGACCGTGGACCTAGGAGTGGCTCAACTGGCCATGCACAGCGCCCGCGAGTTCTGTGGAAGCGAGGATCCTGCGCTGCTCGGCCGTCTACTGGACGCAGTCCTGGCCGGCTGACAGTGCGCGCTGGTCAGCGGTGTCGACCGCGACGTAGTCGGATTCGCATGCCCCGAGTGGCACCGTCCACCGCCCGGTAGGGCGCCACCAGCATCAGGAGCATCGGGAAGATCTCGAGCCGACCGATCAGCATCAGGACTGCCAGGGCCATTCGTGCCGGGGTGGAATAGGCGTCGGCGAACGAAGCCGTCGGTCCGGCATCACCCAGGGCCGGGCCCATATTCCCCAGCGAGCCGATGACCCCTCCCGCCGCTGTGATCAGATCGGTACCTAACGCAGCAACGACCATGGTCCCGCCGACCACCAACAAGCCGTACACGACCATGAACCCGGCAATTCGCTCCACCAGGTGTTCGGGAACCGTGTTGCGGCCCTGCCTGACGAGCAAGATTGCCCGGGGACGTCGGAAGGACCGCAGTGTCCGGTAGGCGTGGGAAAGGCCGACCCGAAGACGCATGACCTTCACACCACCAGCCGTCGAGCCCGTGCAGCCTCCGAACACCAGGAATAGAAGCAGAACCATCTGGGGTCCAGACGACCATGAGGTGAAGTCCCCTGCACTCCCCTCACCCGTGGCGTTACCGAAGCCGCTGCTTGTTCCGAGGGTCACGACGTTGAAGATCGCCGACCTGAGTGATCGCCCGAGACCCATGCCGTCGTCGAACAGCAGCAGTGTCACCAGCAGGGTCCCCATGGCAATCATGGCCAGGTAGCCCCGGAACTCCGGGTCATGGTGATGGCCGATCCGGCGCCTTCGAAGCATCCTGCTGTGCAGCGTGAAGTTTGCCCCGCCGAGGAGCATGGCCACAATCAGTACCGCCTCGATGGACAGGCTGTCCCAATGGCCAATTGACGCATCCTTGGTGGAGAACCCACCTGTCGACGCTGTACTCAGGGCATGGGCGACCGCATCGAACGGCCCCATCCCCGCGCCAAACAGACCAACGGCCACCAACACGGTGAACCCGGCATATATCCCCCAGAACCAGATCGCCGTAGTGGAGATACGCGGTGCCAGGCGGTCCACCCCCATCCCCGGCGCCTCGGCGTCGATGAGGCCAAGGCCGCTGGACCGGAGCGACGGAAGAACCATTACCACCAGCACAACGATGCCCATACCGCCCGCCCACTGCGTGAGCTGGCGATACATAAGGATGCCCGGCCCCTGGGACTCGATCGGGTTGTGGCCACCAAAGACCGTGGACCCGGTACAGGAGAAACCGGAGATCGACTCGAACAGGGAATCGGCTAGCACGATGGCCCACGGACGTCCTGCCACGGCAAACGTCCCTGCAAGGAGGTACGGCAGTGCCCCCAGCAGCGAAGCCACCAACCAGGTCGTTCCGACGGCACTGAATACCGCCGCCTGATCCTGGGAATCAGGTTTGGCCACGTGGAACAGCACCAGACCGATCAGCCCGGTGACCGCCGTGGCCGTGGCCAGAGCGATGACATCACGTCCGTCGACCGCTGCAACCAACGTCGCCATGGCCATGCCAACTGCCACGAACAACAGCGCCATCCCGACCACGCTGGCAGTGGTGCTCGCCCAACGGTCACCGAACGGGAGCCGGCGGAATGAACTCACCGGGCCGTTCCCGGGGAGGGCCGGCGCCCACCAGTCGTGCGGCCCAGACTGGTAGTCAGACGTCGTCGGAAACGGACCCGATCACGGATCAGAGTCATACCGGCGCCGAGAGCCACAATTGCCGGATACACCGACAGGCGCCCCACCACCATGGCGGGCAGGAGGGCCAGTCGGACGCCGGCGGGCCAGGACCCGACGTCCACCAGGGTGCCATCTAACGTCCGAACCGGCCCGGCCGTCGAAATGGCATGGACCGCAGCACCTAGGGCTGTAGCGAGTTCCAGGCCCGCTGAGGCCACCACCGCTGCGGTCAGGAAGAGCACGCTAACGAACAGGAACTGGGTCACCACGACACGAGCCAGCGTGTCCTCCGCGGCGATCCGGCCGCCCAGCCGGGCCGGAATGACAGCCCGTGGGTGGAGCTGTCGAAGCAGCTCCCGGGTGGCCACCCGAGCCAGAATCCGGTGTCGGAGGATCTGGAAGCCGCCGCCGACCGAACCGGTCATCGGCCCGATCGAGACGAGGCCGAGCAGCAACACCGGCGCCGCCGGCGCCCAGTTGCCACCCGGAGTCGACGGGAATCCGGTTGTGGTGACCGCGGCGGTCACAGTGAAGGCAGCGCGCCGGATCCCATCAACTCCCGACCCGTCGGTCCACAGCAGGAACAGGATCGAGCCAACTATCAGGAGACCCAGGTAGGCCTGAAGCTCTGCGGATCGTAGAAGAGAACGGACCCGGCCAACACCGAGTCGCCACAGCACCACGAGACTCGTACCGGCAATAGCCATACCGATCACGGCTACCCACTGGGCCCCCGCCGATTCGAGGTCCGGGCTGCTCACCAGTCCGCCGGTTGAAGCGGTGGCCATGGCCAGAAGCACGGCATCCAATGGCGCCACCCCAACCAGCAGGAAGCCGATCAGGGTAAATGCAGACGCCAGACCATGGACGACGAACAGATGTCGCACCGCCGTAGCCGGATCGGGGGCCATGGGACGTCGGCCGCCTCGCCGTGACCGGTCTGCGAACTCACGCCCTGCTCCGAAGAAAGGCAAGACAGCGACCGCCAACAGGAGTGCGCCGATACCCCCCAACCACTGGGCACCACCGACCAGAAATCGCACGGCATGATCCGCTGGGTCGACCGGATTGGCCTCCAGAGCCGTGGTGGTGGCCGACGTGCCGGCCCGGAACAGTGCGTCCACCAAGCTGGTCGCCGGATCGACCAGCAGGAAGAGACCGGTCACCGTCCCGATGAAGAGCACCAGGCTGGCTGCGAAGGCGCAAAGGACGTCGGCATCGCGGATCCGATCCGGCGGCCGGACCCATACGGCGATCACCGCGGCCATTAGCCCGGCAGCCCCTCCGACGACGAGAAGGGCCGTCGTATCGTCGCCGTCGCCGAGTAGATCGACCAGCCCGGCCGTCACGGCCAGCAGGAAAGTGGCACCCAACGCAGCGGCGATAGACCACGCGGTGGCGGCCGCCCACGAAGGCCAGGGTGCACCTCCGCCGCTCCGAGGCCTGGGTTCAGACCTCACCGGACGATTCATCCGGACCGCCGACCTAGCCGAACAGCGAGGAGAGGTGGGCGGCCTGCCCCGGACGGACCACAGCAATCACGTGGTCACGTGGCCGCAGAGTGCTCCGTCCTCTCGCGATCTGGGCCTTCCCGTCGCGCACGATGGCGCCGATCAGTACGTCTTCGTGGAGCCCGAGCTCGGAAATCGTCTTGCCGTCGCACCTGCAACCCGGGGACACGGCGAACTCCAGAACTTCGGCGTCACCGTGGAGGGACGTCGCGACGGCAGCCACCGTGTCTCCCTCACCGCGCACGAACCGGAGAACACTGTTGGCAGTGGCCGTCCGTGGGCTGATGGTCGCGTCCACTTGGTGGGCCTCGAGAAGGTCCAACAACTTCAGTCGGTGCACCACGGCAATGGTCTCGGTTCCCTGGTCCCGCCGACCGCCGGTGGAATCGCTAGCCGATTTGGCGTACAGGCAGGCCAACACGTTGGCGTGATCCTCGCCGGTCATGGCAACCACCACGTCTTGACGGGCAACCTCGGCCTCGTCCAGCAGGACAGCATCGGTGATGTCTCCGTGGTACACGAGAGCTCGGTCCAGGCTCTCCGCCAGATAATCGGCCCGGGCCTTGTCCATTTCGATGATGCCAACCGATCGGCCCTGGGCAAGCAATGACTCGGCCAGCAACTCGGCAGTCCGGCCGCCGCCCAGGAGGAGCACGCGGTCCGAGCGTTGGCTCTCCATTCCCATACGAGTCGTCACGTCTTCAAGATTGTCCTTCTTGCAGACGACGGTGATGAGGTCCCCCTCACGAAGGGTCCAGTCCCCGCGGGGAACGACTGTCCGTTCCAAGTCCTCGCCATTGTCCCGGCGGGTGATCGAACCCACGATGAAGCCCCAGTCGGGCTCCAGTTCCCGACCCAGTTCCCGTAGCGATTTGCCCACTAACGGGGCAGCACCGGGGAGGCGGGCGGTAAGTACCACGACCTCGCCGCCAGCCATCTCGTCGAATTCCAGCACCCCGGTGAATCGGATGAGGCGGCGTACGGCATGGGCCACCTCCTCATCGGGGTCTATAACCAGGTGGTCGTCGACTCCTTCGAACAGCGACACCGCCTGGGCCCGACGCAGGGAGCGGGACTCCACCCGGACAATGGTCTTGCTCACACCGGCCTTGCGAGCCATGAGGGCACACAAGATGTTGACCTCGTCGCGTTTGGTCACTGCAACCAGCAATTCGGCCTTCCCGACACGCGCCTCGGTCAACACCTCGGGGTCAGTACCGCTACCACGGAGGATCTCGACGTCGAGTTCGGACTGGATCCGTCGGACGCGTTCACCACTGACTTCGATGATCGTCACGTCGTGTCCCTGGGAACTGAGACGGTCGGCTACGTAGGTACCGACCTCGCCGGCACCCACCACGATGATTCTCACCTCGCGATCATCGCCCACCGGGAGACCCGGGGGGTGGCATGCCCGCCCAATCGACCTGTCCAGGTCAGCAATCCACGACCGGAACGTGGCTTGCCAGGATCAGGCGCTCGGCCGGATCACGCCAACCTCGGTCACCAATATGTCGAGGGGAACGTCCCATGCCCGGGCAGCTAGCGAGCCAACAACCTGGAGGTCGTGGCAGAGACCGATAAGGAGCGGACCGGAGGAACGGTCGCCGATCAACCCGGCAAAGGTCCGGTCATAAAACCCGGCACCGTGGCCTATGCGGTTGCCCTTCCGGTCGGCGGCCACTAGGGGAACCAGCACGACAGCCAGGGACATCGGATCGACGTCGAGACCCTCGTCGGGCTGGCGGATACCGAAGGGACCCTGGACGAGCGGGCCGCCAGGCACCACGAATTGCAACGCCTGACCGGGGGTGGTCACCGGAAGGGCTACCCGGAGGTCCGGATCATCGAGCAGGGCCGCCGGGTCGACCTCTCCCCTCACCCCGAGATACGCACCGACTATCCCTGGTGCCTCCATCTCGGAAAGCGACCGGAGCCGCTGGACCACCGTGTCTGAATGGCGCGCGACGACAGCCGGCGGCAGGGCCTGCCTCTGAGCCAACATCTCGATCCTGAGTTCGTTCAAATCTCGGTCATCTTCACCGTGCTCCACCAGCTCATGCTGGCCGACCCACTCGCCGACCGCCAGCATCTGTTCCCGATAATCACGACTCAGATCGTCGACCAACGGGTCGCACTCACTAGAGTGCCTTCGGCCCCGTGACGATCCCGCCTCCCTGGCGTGCGCCGGATGCCCGCTCGCCCCGATGAACACGGGCGGGTCGAGAACCGTTTCACTCACCAGGAGACTCTTCCTTGGACGCCATCCCATATCTGGCAGGCGCATCGGCCATTCTCGGCCTTCTGCTAGCCGGATTCTTTTTCAGCAATGTGAAGGCCGCGTCGCCCGGCGATGAACGCATGGTTTTCCTGATGACCGAGATTCAGAAGGGCGCCCGGGCCTTCCTCAAGCAGGAATACAGCTGGGTGTCGATCTTCGTAGTCGTCATGGCACTCATCATCGGCATCCTGATCGCCCCGGCCGCTGCCATCACCTACGTGATCGGCGCCGTCCTTTCGGCCCTGGCCGGCTACATCGGCATGACGGTGGCCACCATGGCCAACGCCCGAACGACCGAAGCCGCCAAGTCCGGCCCCGGCAAGGCACTCCCCATCGCCTTTCGCGGTGGCGCCGTGATGGGCTTCTCCGTCGCCGGTCTGGCACTCCTGGGCCTCATGGCTGTTTACGTGGTCTTCGTGCTGGCCCTCAAGGTCGACGATGCCTTCGAGGTCGTCACCGCTTACGGCTTGGGAGCCTCCTCCATCGCCCTGTTCTCCCGAGTGGGTGGCGGCATTTACACCAAGGCCGCCGACGTCGGCGCAGATCTAGTCGGCAAGGTGGAAGCAGGCATCCCCGAGGACGACCCCCGGAACCCAGCGACCATTGCCGACAACGTGGGTGACAACGTGGGTGATGTGGCCGGCATGGGTGCCGACCTCTTCGAGAGCTACGCAGGCTCGATCCTTGCTCCCATCTCGTTGGTGGCGTTCGCGCTCGGCCTGGGTGCCGAGCAGGCCAGCGCGGTCACCAACATCTCGCTGCTGTCGTTCCCGATGGCCATTGCCTTCGCCGGCATGATCGCCTCGATCATCGGCTCGTTCCTGGTCAAGGGCGGCACGTCGACGGATTCCAAGTCGCTCTCCAAGGCACTCCACATGGGCACCAACGTGGCCATGGGACTAACCGTGGTCGCTACCTTCGGCATCGCCTACTGGCTGTTCGGCGACAACCCTGCGTTCGAGTCTCCGCTCGGTCTGGCCATCGCCGTGATCGGTGGCCTCCTGGTCGGATGGGCGCTCGGCAAGACCGCTGAGTACTACACCTCGGACCACTTCGCTCCCGTGAAGAAGATCGCCGGCCAAACGGCGACCGGACCGGCCACGACCATCCTCGGCGGCATCTCAGCCGGCATGATCTCGGTGGCCGCATCGGTCGGCCTCCTCGCTATCGGTGTGGGCGTCGCCTACTGGGGTGGCGAGATGGCGTTCGACTCCATTGGCAACCTCGACGGCGGGATCTACGGCATCGCCGTGGCGGCCATCGGCATGCTGGCCACCACCGGCGTGGTCGTGTCGGTCGACGCCTACGGGCCGATCGCCGACAACGCCGGCGGTATCGCCGAGATGGCTGAACTAGACCCAAGCGTCCGAGAGGTCACCGATGCCTTGGACTCCCTAGGCAACACGACAGCAGCAGTGGCCAAGGGCTTCGCTGTCGGTTCTGCGGCCCTCACCGCCCTCGCGTTATTTAAGAGCTTCGAGTTCGCCGTGGCGCAGGCAGGTGGTTCGCTCAGCCTCGACGTTGGTCAGGTGGAAGTGTTCATCGGCCTCTTCCTCGGCGCCATGCTGCCGTTCCTATTTGCCGCACTCACCATCGACGCCGTTGGCCGCGCCGCCCAGGAGATGATCGAAGAGGTCCGTCGACAGTTCCGAGAGATCCCCGGCCTGCGAGAGGGCCAACCGGGCGTCAACCCGGATTCGGCGCGTTGTGTGGCCATCTCGACGGCCGCATCCCTTAAGGAGATGATCATCCCCGGTGCACTCGCTGTAGTGGTTCCCCTCGTGCTGGGATTCATCAGCGTGGACACACTCGGAGGCTTCCTCGCCGGTGCCCTCGTCTCCGGCTTCTGCCTAGCCATCTTCATGGCCAACGCCGGTGGCGCCTGGGACAACGCCAAGAAATACATCGAGGCCGGTGCCCTAGGTGGCAAGGGGTCGGACAACCATAAGGCGGCCGTGGTCGGCGACACCGTGGGTGACCCCTTCAAGGACACTTCTGGCCCGGCCATGAACATCCTCATCAAGGTGATGACGATCGTCTCGCTGGTCTTCGCCTCGGCCTTCGTCGGCTGATTCGTCGGTGGGCCGTACAGGCGCCTGACCGACTCGCAAATCTGTGCAGAGGGGCCCTTGGGGCCCCTCTCGCAGTTGTCAGCCGTACAACAGAATCAACGGTGCGATCTCAGCCAGGAAGCACGATCATCGGGTCCTTGGGCTCGCCACCGGTTCGGACCTCGAAGTGAAGGTGGGGCCCGGTCGACCAGCCGGTCGATCCGCACTTGCCTAGCACCTCGCCCTTGTCGATCCGATAGCCCGTCGACACATGGAGCACCTCCTGATGCGCGTACAGCGTGATGACCGGACCCTCGTGCTCGATCAGAACCACGTTGCCGTATCCGGACTTCATGCCAGCGAAGATCACCTTGCCTGCCTTAGCGGCCCAGATCGGCTGACCTCGGACACAACCGATATCCACCCCGTTGTGCTGACGCATCGTTCCAAAGATCGGATGCTTACGGGGACCGAACCAGGACGTCAGGCGACCCTCCATGGGCATGATGAACCCCTGCCCGGATTCCTTGGTGAGATCCGGGGCCGACTTACGAAGCTCTTCGGCGATGAGGTTGTCGATCAGGATGGCCATCAGGTATTCCTGCCGCTCAAAGCTCCTGATCTCGGCCTCGTAGTCCGTAATGCGGTCCTGGAGCTCGCCCCTAACGTCCTCCTTGGCGGCAATCCTGCGGTCCAAGACGAGGATTGACGATTCCAGTTCACGCTGCCTGGCCTGGGCGTCGGCGATGGCCTCATCGGCGGACCGTGCGACGTCTTCGAGGTCGGATTCCAGTGCCCGCATCCGATCGACCAAATCCCCCCGATCTCCGGTCACCGCATCGAGAATGGCGGCACGCCGAACCCCGGCGGTTAGGTCTCCGGACTCCAGGAGGCTCCCGGGCCGGATCCGACCGATGTAGACATCGACGGCCAACTCCCGAATCCGGCGTCGAAGATCGGCCACCTCGGCAGAGATTTCGTCGGACTGGACCCATCGCAGGGTGGCCTCGGCCTCGGCGGCCTCGATGGCCTGCCGAGCAGCGAGGATCTTGGCTTCCTGGAGAGCCACGGCATCATCGAGGGCGTGCAGTGCGTCTGAAACCTGATCGTCAGCGGCCTCCACCAACCCGAGAGCTTCAGCCGCCTCAGCCGCCAGGCCCTTGGCCGACTCCCGGCGATCGCGTGCGTCCCGGATGGAGTCGGTGTCTTTGACCGCTCCGGCCGGCACGGCCACCAAGAGCGTTCCGATCAACGACGAAGCCACCAGGCCAGCCAAAACGCCGGCCTGCAGTCGACGGGCCCGCCGGGCGGGCAACCGTCCAGGGAACGGAACAGGGGTGGGGGTGGGTCGAAGCGGCAAGGTGATAATTGGGAATCGTCTCGGCCGAGAGGGTACCCGTGGGTTCCATGGCGATCGGGGGCAGGTGGTAGACCATCGCGCATGGCACCCACTAGTCGCCCGCTCGCCGACCTACGGGTACTCGACCTGACAGATGGTCGGGGCGACATCTGCGGTCGACTCCTGGCCGACCTTGGCGCCGATGTCCTAAGAATCGAGCCGCCCACCGGGGTGGAGTCCCGCCGGAAGGCTCCCTTCGGGCCCGACGGGTCCTCACTGCACTTCGCTGTCCGTAATGCAGACAAGCGATCCGCAGTCCTAGACCTGCGGAATCCGGAGGCCCTTGCCGACCGGGAGATCTTCCTGAGGCTCATTCCGGACGTGGACGTGGTTCTCGAGTCGTGGGCGCCGGGGACGCTGGCCGACCTCGAACTCGGCCCGGACGTCCTCCTGACCGCCAACCCCGAACTGGTGATGGCATCACTGACCGACTTCGGCCAGACCGGCCCGGACCGGAACCTCGCCTCCACGGACGACGTGGTCTTCGCCCTGTCGGGTTGGCAGGCCCTGAGTGGAGTGCCCGACAAGCCGCCGCTGCTCCTGCCCGGTTCGATCGCCAGTGACACTGTTGGCATTCTGGGTGCCTTCGCGGTCCTCGTCGCCCTCGTCCATCGGGCCCGAGGAGCCGGTGGGCAGCACCTTGACGTGTCAGCGCTAGAGGCCGTGGCCCAAATGAACACCTGGGGTCTAGCCAACACCAGCGACAGCCTCCGCAGGGGCTCGGTCCCGCCCACGGTGCGGTCTGGTGACAGCCCGATGTACCCCACCTTCGACGCAGCCGACGGCAAGGTCCGCTGCGTCATCATGACGAGACGCCAGTGGTCTGCCATGTGGGAGTGGATGGGTTCGCCCGAAGCGTTCGCCGATGATTACTGGGCCGACTACGTCAACCGTCTCAGGAACGCCGACGTCATCAATCAGTTGTACACGGAACACTGGGCCGGCCTACCAATGATCGAAGGATGCCGCGAGGCCCAACGTCGAGGGGTGGTGGCCACTCCCCTGCTCTCGCCGGCCGACCTCCTAGCTGACGAACACTTTGCCGCCCGGGGCACCTTCACCGCCGCCGAGGTCACCCCCGGGTTGGAAGCACCGGTATTCGCCGGACCCATGGAGATCGACGGGGTACGGATCGGACATCGACAGCGGGCCCCCGAAATCGGCGAACATGAGACGACCTTCGATGGCCCCCGCTTCACCATGTCCTCATCACTTGGGCAAGCATCAGATCTGCCGCTTCGGGGCCTACGAGTGGCCGACCTAGGACACGGCGGTGTCGGGGTGGAATGCGGTCGCATGCTTGCCGAATACGGTGCTGACGTGGTCAAGGTCGAAAGCCACGCCTACCCCGACTTCATTCGCATCATCATGGGTAGCGAGATGAGTAGCCCGTTCGCCTCGTCGAATCGGACCAAACGATGCCTGGGTCTCGACCTGAAGCATCCGGACTCCCGCCAGGTCATCGAACATCTGGTGGCGTGGGCCGATGTCCTCGTGGAGAACAATTCGACGGGCACGATGGCGGACCTGGGGATCGGTTGGCACGACGTCCACCGGATGAATCCCGACACTGTTCTGATGTCCAGCCAGTTGATGGGGTCGCGGGGGCCTCAGGCCGACTGGTCTGGCTACGGGCCCACCATCCAAACGACCGGCGGCCTGAGCTGGTTGTGGGCATTCGACGACGGAGCGGGACCGCCAGGCAGCAACGCCATCCACCCAGATCATCTGGCCGGTCGGCTCGGGGCACTTGGCGCGTTGGCGGCGGTCATTGGTCGCGATCGAGGCGCCACCGGCTCACACGTCGAGGTTGCGCAGGTCGAGGCGCTCATGGCCACCTTGGCCGACGAGTTCCTGGCCGAAGCGCTCGATCCAGGCAGCGTGCGGCCCCGGGGAAACTCGTCTCCAGCCGGGGCACCATGGGGAGCCTTCCCGTGTGCCGGGGAGCAGCAGTGGGCCGTGGTGTGTGTCCGCGAGGACGAGGACTGGGCAGGTCTTCGTCGGGCCATGGGTGACCCGGAGTGGGCTCGGAACCCTTCGCTAGCCACCACCAAGGGACGAATGGCCGACCGGGCACGGGTCGAGAAGCTCCTAGCCGAATGGACGGCTGGCCTAGACCGGGCCGAGGTCCAGAATCGTTGTCAAGCCGAGGGCGTGCCGGCCGGCCGGGTGATGTTCTGCATCGACCAGCTCGAGGACCCGCATCTTGCCGAACGCGGCTTCTTGACCAGCGTCGACCAGCAGGGGCTGGGGCCCATTGTTCTAGCCGGCCCATGCTTCACGGGGTCGGGCATGGGACCCCCCGCAATCTCCCAGGCGCCGTTCATCGGAGAACACAGTCGCCGGTTCTGTACCGGGGACCTCGGAATGGATCCGGGGCTCGTCGACGCCCTGATCGAATCAGGAGCCCTTGAAGCCCTTGACTGAGTCCGACGACCCGACAACCGGTGCCGACAGATGCGGGTCGCTGGCCAGGGCTGCCTATGGTCGATCATGACCGACGAGTCGTCCTCTCTTCGTCACCGCTATCTGGACTTGATGGCCGGCTGCCTGTGTCGGGACTTGTTCCCGGAGATGGAAACCGACGTCGACGCAGCAGTCCGCGCCGAGGGCCGCGACTGGCCAGCCTCGGCAGAAACAATGATCGGTAGACGTCGACTCGACAACCTTGTGGACTGCCTGACCATGGTGCTCGATAACGATGTGCCCGGCGACCTGATGGAGACCGGCGTGTGGCGTGGTGGCGCCACGGTTCTCATGCGAGGTGCCCTAGCCGCGTGGGGAGACGATGACCGCTCCGTGTGGGTGGCCGACTCGTTCCGAGGGCTGCCCCCACCCGATGCTGAAGCTTGGCCGGCTGACAAGGGTGTGGACCTCTCCGGGGTGGAGACGCTGGCCGTCTCGCGAGCCGAGGTGGAGGCATCGTTCGCCCGCTACGGGCTCTTGGATAGTCAAGTCCGCTTCCTGGAGGGCTGGTTTGCCGACACGCTGCCCACGGCACCCATCGGGCGACTGGCCTTGCTGCGGCTAGACGGCGACCTCTACCAGTCCACGTGGGAGGCCCTTGAGAACCTGTATCCAAAGCTCTCGGTGGGTGGGATCTTGA
>Ga0206679_10000344_pt1 | contig 38590 bp, 25 predicted proteins | sample M110012015metaG_FD_155464 | JGI IMG/M metagenome (GOLD analysis project Ga0206679, IMG submission 155464) | Ammonia-oxidizing marine archaeal communities from Monterey Bay, California, United States - M1 100m 12015 | ecosystem: Environmental > Aquatic > Marine > Intertidal zone | place: USA... | reverse complement strand
AAAGAGGAGAAGAAGGTGTGAATCTTGCACTATTAACTGACGGTTTACGATCAGAAAGAGAGCAAGGAATTACCATTGATGTTGCCTACAGATACTTTGCAACTCCAAAAAGAAAATTCATTATTGCTGACACTCCAGGACATATTCAATACACAAGAAATATGGTTACAGGAGCTTCAACAGCAAACTTAGCGTTACTTTTAGTAGATGCAAGGCATGGTGTAATTGAACAAACTAAACGTCATGCATTTATCGCATCTCTTTTACAAATTCCACATATTGCAGTTTGTATTAATAAAATGGATTTAGTAGACCACAAGCAAGAAGCATTTGAAAAAATTAAAGCTGATTTTGAAGATTTTGCTTCAAAATTAGAAATTAAAGATGTTCACTTTATTCCAATTTCTGCATTGAATGGCGATAATGTTGTTGATCGTTCAGAGAATATGGATTGGTATGAAGGTTCTACTTTGATGCACCTTTTGGAAAACATTCATATTGGTTCAGACCAAAATCATGTAGATTGCAGATTTCCTGTACAATTTGTAGTTCGCCCTCAATCCAAAGAACATCCTGACTATAGAGGATATGCTGGGAGAATTGAAGGAGGAGTATTTAAACCAGGAGATGAAGTAACTGTACTGCCATCTGGGTTTACATCTAAAATTAAATCTATTGATACTTTTGATGGACCAATAGAGGAAGCCTTTTCACCAATGTCAGTTTGTATGACTTTAACGGATGATATTGACATCAGTAGAGGAGATATGTTGGTAAGAGAAAACAATAAACCAACTATAGAGCAAGATGTTGATGTAATGATTTGCTGGATGAATGATAAAAAAATGATTCCTAGAGGAAAATATACTATCAGACATACTAGCCAAACAGCAAGGTGTATCATTAAAGAGGTGAAGTATAAAATGGACATCAATACTTTACATAGAAATGAAGAAGATAGAGAGATTGGATTAAATGATATTGGTCGAATTTCTATCCGTACCACTAAGCCTTTATTCTTTGACAGTTACAGAAGAAACCGTAACACTGGAAGTATTATTTTGGTAGATGAAGCGACAAATGAAACTGTTGCTGCCGGAATGATAATTTAATTTATTCTTTGGAAGTATTTCTTATAAAAAAAAAGTCCTGATTTATCAGGACTTTTCTTTTTTTTTTAAATTCTATATCTTTTTAACCTAAAGTACATTTAATAGGAACGGTATATTTTACAGGAACTGCTTTACCTATTTGTTTCCCAGGTGCAAAAACTGGTAAATCTTCTACTACATTAATACAAGCCTTATCTACATGCTTATCTATCCCCTTAAGAATTTTCACCCTGCCTACCTTACCATCTTTCTCTACAACAAACTCTAAGATAACTCTACCTTCTACTCCATTAGCTTTTGCAATTTCTGGATATCTAAAGTTTCTTGCAATAAATTTCATTATTTCAGTTTGAGTACAAGCTTCATCATCACAATCTCCTAACATTGGCATTTGCTCTACAGAAATAAATGGCTCAGAGAATTCTTCCTCCATATCCATCATTTCATCCTGATCTGTATCTGCATCATCCACATCTAGTTCCGTATCTAATTCTTCATCATCCTCTTTAATTTCAATTTCTTCAGGAGCTTCTGGTGGTTTCTCCTCTGGTGGAGGAGGAGGTTTTACTTCTTCTGGTCTTGTAATTTCTATATCTTCCTCATCTAAAGCGTCCATTTTATGATCTCCAAAACCACTTACACCAAGTGCATCATACGATTTATATTCATATGCTCCAATAACAGCAAGTAAAGAGATAATTAATCCTATTTGCAGAAAAATTCCTTTTTTAGATTCCAAATCTGCTTTTGGGTTTTTCTTTAGTTCCATAGTGTTATGATATTAAGTTTTTATATTCTTCTGCTGAAAGTAGTCCTTCTAAGTCAGAAACGTTTGATATAGTTGTTTTAATAATCCATCCTTTTTCATAAGGAGAGGAATTAATTAATTCAGGAGTATCTTCAAGGTTTTCATTAAATTCTGTAACCTCTCCATTAATAGGCATAAATAAGTCTGAAACTGTTTTTACTGCCTCAATAGTGCCAAAAACCTCCTCTATATCCAAAGACTCTCCTTCTGTATCAACCTCAACAAATACAATATCTCCTAATTCCCCTTGAGCAAATTCAGTAATACCTATTGTAGCTATATCACCCTCTACTCTTACCCATTCGTGGTCTTTTGTATATTTTAAATTTTCTGGAATATTCATTTTATAAATTTTTTACAAAAATACACTTTTACAATTGCTAACAAAATTATCCTGCTAAAGTAAATCGCAAACTAAATCCGGCATTTGTAATAGCTCCGGGATAGGATGTTGAAATAAAAGGATTTGTAATTACCTTATCATAAAACATCTTCAAATTCAACCTCTGATTTACTACATAATCTGCCGAAAACTTAATGCTAATTGTTTGTTGTCCCATTATAGTTTGCTCCTCATCTTCTACAATTTTCCTAATTACCGTTTCATTATTTCGTATATTTAAGTCTAATTTCAAATCTAAATCAGAAGAAATTTTCTTTCCTCTTCCTCCGGAACGGAATCTGAATTCTAAATCTTTTATTCTATATCCTGTACCTATAACATATTCACTTCCTTTTATCTCGGTCAGCTGATTATTAGATAAAGAAAGGTTTAACGTTCTATTCTTTTTAATTTCTAATTTGGTAATCAAACTATTTTTCCAAGTCATATCTACTTTTATTAACGGGCTGAACTGCTCATTAATTGTAACTTGACCTATTTCATATTGAGAAAAATAATTTCCGGTATTCGGGTTTATAGTAGAAGTCCATCCTGTTCCATTATCCTCATAGTCCAAACTACTTACAAATGAACCTACTGCATAAGTACTTCTATAAGCGTGTCCTAAACTGAAGGTTTGAAATCTCTTTTTAATAAACTTAATCTGCATTAATCCATCATAATTTATCCTCCAATTTGGAAGTGGAATAGATGGCATGGAATTCAATGAAACTCCTAAAGCATCCTTCCCAGAATAAGCAGCTAAAAAAGCAGGAACAATTACATCTTGTGAAGTAGATCCATATCCTTCTGGGAAACCGGTAGAATCAATAATACCAGAATAGTTCGGGTTTTGTGCCGCAATCCTTTTTGCTATTTCGTTTCTATAATTTCTAAACTGTTGAAAGGTTTGAGATTCCGAGTCTTTATTATCTCCCTTAAAAGCTGTTCCCCAAGAGATAAAGGAAATAGAAAACTGTCCCTGTTCCATTTTAGAAAAACTAGAAAACATATTATCATCTTCTGACCAACGGTAATATTCTTGCTCGGATAAAGAATTATTTCTATTTGCAGTAAGTTCAATCCTAAATTTGTTAAATGGTTCTACTGTACTTCTTAGCACTAAATTAGTAGATAAGTTTTTCTTATAAAGGGTATTCATATTCTCATTACGAGTAAGCCAACCTCTATCACCTGCCAATCCTATCAATTCTCTCTGACTTCCTAAAACAAATGGAATACCAGGAGATACTTCACCCCAATGTTGTCCAAAAAATCTTGACTCCGGTAAAAATCCTGGGATAAATGTTCCTTTATTCTGAGTGAGGTTCACAGATATATTTTTTACTCCTAATACAAATTTAGTAGCATATTTAAAGATTTTATATTTGTCCTTCTTTTCTTCTTCCTCCTCCTTTTCATTCTCATTATTAGTTCGAGAAGTCCTTCCTCTATTCCTTTTTTTCCTATTACTATTCGCTAAAATCTTCTTAAAATATGGAACTTTATTATATAATGTACTCAGGTTTATCTGTCCGTTATATTGTATATTATTAGAATTCTGAATATTATTCCCTAATTCGGTAAGAGCTAAAGGAGCAGCAGTCCAGTCAAAGTTTGCGTTATACCTAGTATTTAAACTTAAAAAATTAGTAAGAGGTATCTTATTTAAAGGTAACTGATAGTTTACCGAAACATCATGATGATACATAGTTGGTCTACCTCCTTGCCAGAAATTATTCCAAACTGTGTCTCTATTCTCTTTAAAATAATCATAATCCCTATCCATTCTCCCTTCTGGCTCATCAATACTTGCCTGACTCCTTGCAGAAAAATCAATCTTTAAAGTCCTAGTTAAATCATACTTAAATTCATAAGACCTGTTCCAATTAAAATACTTATTATAAGTAGGATCAATCTTCATATAAGAATTATTTACATTCCTAAGTAAACTCATATTATACATTCTGTCTAAATCCGAACGGAAAGAGAATGATTTTGGCATAGTGTAAAAATTAATGTCTTTTATCAGTCTAGCATATGGTCCTTTACCAATTTTTAATTTCGAAAATGGCTTTATATTTTTAGGTCTAGTATTAAAATTATAAGTAATAGCTCCTCTATAAGTTTTAGTTCTGTTTTCTTCTGTATTTATATTTCTTATAAAATCCTCAACTTTAGAATAAGAGAGAGTGAAATTCTCTAAATTATATAACTTAGGGGTTTTTGTTTTAATTGAACTACCTTTATCTTGTGTAGCTAGTTTTCTAACATTTGTAAAGTTGATACTATTTCTGCTTACATAATCTTGAGCTATATGTTTTAAAGAGTCTTTTGCCGATTTACTTCCCATTGTTTCCAAAGTGGTATTAAATAAAATATCTGGGTCTAAAGGATTGTATTGCGGATTGCTAAATTGTTCAGATGAACTAATATGCATAGGGATTTTAACTCCATATTTCTCAGGGAAGAATTTTCCTAACTCTAAATTAGAAGAGAGGTCATATTGATAATCATCAGACTTTTGCCTTTCATTTACTTTCTTTTCTATAGAACCAAAACCAATAGTACTCATGTTACCTGCCAAAGTTACCGTTCCAAAATCTGCTAATCTTGTCGTAAATCTAGCATTTGCAGCCCATCCTCCATACTCATCAAAATCTGTAAGCCTCAACTCATTTACCCAAATTTGCCCACATTTTGCTAAGCCATCATCTGCCGACTCTAGAGATGATTTTTTAGGGTTTCTTACCCCAATCATAATAGTCTTTACTCTACTTAAATTTGGATTACCAACAACTGTTATTTTTGATCCTCCTGATAAATACACAATATAAGGAGAGCTTATATCACTAGAAGTGAAATTTCTTTCTTGTTTTGCAGATTGAAATTGTTCAAACTGTATATCAATATTATTTTCTATAGGCCACACATCCAATCTTCCATTATCCCCATGATTCGTTATTTTTAATGGTATTTCGTATTCATAATAATTTGAAGTGAAATCTGTTCCTAAACGAATGAAACAAGAAAGGTCTCCATCTTCCAAGTTGTCTTCCTCACCTTCTGCATGTACAAACATTTTTAATCTTTTATATGCTCTAACATCTAAGTCTGAAGTTTTATATGCCGCACGAGAATCTCCATCTTCTAGATTACAAATTTTTAACACTAAGGACTGTTCATTATCTTTTCTATATGAAGTTGTCGTATTATCAATATTTTGCTCAATGCCTGGAGGAAGAACATAATTAATAGGCTGTCTTTGTCCGTTCTCCTCTATATTTACAGAAGACACATCAAACAAAGTTTCATCATCAATATCATTAGGGATATACTCTCCTCCCTGAGTTAAATCTAAATTATATCTTCTCCACTCACCTCTCACTAACTCTAAAGTAGCAAAACGACAAATAATTGGTTGAGAAAAATCAGATAATACCATCCTCATAAATCTGATAGATTTAAAATCTTGAATACTCCCAATTACCTTTTCCGGATTATAAACCGGAACTCTAAACTGATACCATTTAATTAATCTATCCTCTCCATTTTTTGTAGTGATAGTAGTTTCTAAAACATCTGAAATATAAGGGTTTGTTATATTCATTGTTTGAGGGGAAATCCTCACCTTATACTGAAAATAACTTTCTGATTCCCCTAAAGTATTATCCCTATTTATATCCTCAGAATTTGGGGTAGAAGTTGCTGATGTAGAATAAGATTCAATAGATTGTTCGGTAGTTGCAGAATTACCATCAATATTATTAAAATGCTTATACCTCTGTAATAATGGAGTCTCTATATTGTCAAAATCTGATCCCATATAATAATGGAAATTATCACCTGAAGGATCTGAAATTGCATTTTGATATGCAATAGAAGAAATACCTAAAGCAGGATTATTTGCAATTTCTTGTATATAGTTTTCATCAAAAAAGAGTAACTCGTCTTCATCTCTCAATCCATCTAAACCAACATCTTGATATTCTCTAGCAAGAGGGTCGTTATCAAAAGCATCTACAATAGAATAAGAAGTAGGAACTCTACCCCATGCAGTTGTATCAACATCAACAACAGTTGAATTTACAGGTAAACCATTTTCAAAACTCTTATAGCCATCTTTTAATACATCTTCCGAAACATTTCCTAATTGAATAAATAAATCTCCACCAGAATGAGTAATATCTCCATCCTCTACATTAAAAGGATCCATCATCCAAAATTCAACAAACTCTATATTAGCGGCTTCAAAATCGTTTGTTTCAATTTTCCTCATTATTCCTCCCCAGTTTTTATGTGGAGTTATTAAAGTTCCATCCGAATTTAATCCATTTACAGAGTAATTATACGGACCTCTTTCTTCCGGATAATACGCTAAATCTAAAATAGACATATTGGTAATCTGACTTCCATATTGAGGGTCTTTGTTTGGGAAAACCTCTTTCTCTAAAATCTCTCTGGAATAATGATAAGATTGTTGTGATACTTGACTTCCATTAGGAAGTGTAATTTTATTATCTACACCAGGAGGGGTATTAGATGTAGTTCGGAAAAATACAGAAGGGTCAATGGTATACCAAGCTAACTTTGCTCGTCTAAATCCTAAAGTTAAATCATCATTTAAACTAGCATTTTCAAAAATGTCATTTTGTCCTTGTGGAATAGAAGCTAGATTCCAAGACCTTACATTTTTTATATCAATGGAACTTCTACTCGCTTCAAAATCGTCAATATAAGATGTTCCCCCGTCTCCATTGTCAATCCTTTTATGATGACCTGGAATAAGCTTTGCAATTTCGGCAGTTGCAATAATTCGGGATTTTGCTTTTGTTTCTAAGAATGGGAGTTTATCTACCATCCTAGTAATAAATAAAGATTCCGTTTGATAGGTTCCATCCAATCCCAAAATAGTATTAGAAATAGGCTCGTCTCCCGCATTAATTTTATTTACATAAGGAGATTCCGACAACTTTAAAAGAGTTCCTCCAATAATAAAATCTTTGTTTATTTCATAATCAGTATGAAAACCAATTAAGGTTTTATCCTGAATACCAAACATAGCGTTATTCTCTAAAGATATCTTTATAGGAATCCCAGAATTTAAAATTCCTTCATCAATAATAGTAACCCTCCCTAACATATAATCTACAGTATAGTGTTGATTTTCTATTAACTTTTGGGACCCTGCTGTAACGGTAACAGATCCCTCCGGAACGTTCATAGCATTTAAGGAAATTTCTGAACCAGAAGAAGATTTATAAGACCCTATTAACCTAAATTTATTTAACTCTGGGTACTTTTGCGCTACGGTTAAAGTAGAGTCGTACAGGTAATCATAAACATATTTATCTGCAATATCAGAATCCGTAAAATTAGATCTCAAATCTTCTCCAAAAGGTTTTAATACCGGGAAAATAATTCTTCCATTAGAAGAACGTGCGGTTAAGCCTTCAATAAAATCGAATACACCATCCGAAACATTTGCTTGTTGTTGATTCAAATTATCTAAATTAAGGAGTTTTATTATAGGAGTTCCATTTATATTTCCTTCAGGAATATAATTAGTCAAACCTCCCGACTCTTCTGTATTTTCATATATTACATCTAACACAAATTCGTTTGAGCTCATTTGATAAGCACCAAGTGCATAGATGTTTTTCATCATCAACTCCCAATTCATTAAAGAAGGAGAAAAAGTAGTTCCTTTTAATAATTTTACAACTAAGGCATCAGGAGCATTAGGACCATTAGTAGTTAATTCACCTACTTGGAAAGTTTCATTTCCAATAGTATATTGAAACGCAACTGCTAAAACTTCATCATTATTTAAAGCCTGATTTAATGAGATGTAACCTAGTTGTGGGTGAATAGAATATTCTGTTTCTTTTAATTTTTTTGCTCTCTCTAATTTTTCATAATCTTGACCACCTATAAAATTAATACTTAAATTAGAAGGAATAGCTAATTGATTATTTACCTGATTCACATCTCTAATCCCGGAAAATTGGGAAAGTAAATGCTGATACATATCATTTGCCTGTTCATTGTCAGGGAAGTTACCCCCTAAAGAATTGGTAAATGACGTGTTCTGAATATTTCCATCTGTTTCTCCAAGGTCTAAAAAAGAGATAATATTTCTACTATTTTCTGTTTCCCCTGTTTTATTAGTAATCCAAACCTCAACCTTAGTAATGTTGATGGGAGAATTTATAAAGGGTAAATTTGCTAAAGCAGAATTATAATTTTCTTTAAAATAGTGAGACAAGAAAAAGTGTTTATTTGATTCATACTGATCGGCATAAATATCAAATTCTGAGGTTTGAGCACCTCCGGTCACCTCTACTTCAGAGGTAGTAGACCTTTGTTGTGATAAAATTCCGGTAAAAGTAGTTCGTCCAAATTGTAATTGAGTTTTTATTCCCAATAAACTCTGACTACCAGTGATTAAAGTTCCGTTTAAAGGTAAACTTACATTTCCTACTTCAATTTTTTTTATTATTTCATCTTCAAATCCTGTGTACTCCAACTTCATATCGTTCTCAAAATTAAAAGTTGCCTCAGTATTGAAATTCGTAGTAAGTTTTAATTTCTCTCCTATTTTCCCAATCACATTCATCTGTATTTTCTCCTGAAAGTCAAAAGATGTAGTTTTTCTCTGTTTTACAGTATAATTGGGATTATCTAACCTATTTACTCTTAACGAGAAAATTAATTCTGCTGACCCTTGAGGGCGAATATCTACTGTGTTTCCACCAAAAACCTTATCAAAAGCCTCTCCTCCAACATATAATTTTGGTAAACCATAATTTTGTTGACTAGAACTTTGCCTATCCCCTGTTCTTAATCCCCAATGACTGTCCATCATCTCTTCTAACTGATAATCCAAATACTCCTGAAAAGACATTATCTTTTGAGAAAATAAATCAGTATTTCCAACCCTCTGATACAGAATATATTTATCTGTATTCTCATCATAAACTACTTGTTTAGTGAAATTTTCTGGAAGATTCATGTATAATCCTCCAAACTGATTTGAAGGAAATGGATAGGTTAAAGTAGTATCGGAAATAGATGTATCAGAGAATAAAGAAAATGATTTTACATCTTTACTAAAAGATAGTAAAAACAAAAAACTTAATAAAAATATATACGATTTTTCTTTGTTCAATTTATTTATTTTACCCTAAAGATTTCTTTACTAAATCTTCCACAGTAATTTCTCCTTGATGGTTTTTTAATACCTGTTCCACCTTTTTATCTGCTACTTTTTTAGTAAACCCTAAAGCTAGTAGAGCAGATAACGCTTCTTCTTTAACAGTATTGTCTTGAGTAAACAATAAATCAGAAGTTTCTTTCCCTTTCCCAACTTTATCTTTTAGATCAATAATTATTCTTTGAGCGGTTTTACCCCCAATACCCTTTACATTTTGTATTGCAGCTACATCTGCAGAAATAATATAGTATACAATTTCTTCTGCAGAATAAGTAGATAAAATTATACGAGCAGTACTAGGACCAACTCCAGAAACAGAAATTAACTGTCGGAATAGATCTCTTTCATCAGAAGTGAAAAATCCGAATAAAGTATGAGCGTCATCCTTAATAGATAAGTGGGTAAGTAACTTACAATTTTCTGTTTCAATAGCAGAATACGTTTGTAAAGAGATATTTAATTTGTATCCTACCCCATTGCAATCAATTACAACATAAGTTGGTGTTTTTTCAATTAACCTTCCGTTTATATGTGATATCATTTGTTTGTTATTTGAGCGTCAACAGCAGCTAAAGTAATCATATTTACAATTTCACGAACCGTACTACCTAACTGTAAAATATGAACTGGTTTTTTCATGCCAACTAATATTGGTCCAATTGAATCTGTTTCTTCTAACTCCTGAATAAGTTTATAAGCAATATTTCCAGCCTCTAAATTTGGAAAAATGAGTGTATTTGCAGGTTTTTCAGAAAGAGATGAGAAATCGAAAATATGATCAATTTTCTCTTTATTCAGAGCGAAATCTGCCTGTATTTCACCATCTATAATTAAATTTGGATTTCGTTGTTTCAATCGTTCTGCAGCGCGAGCCATCTTAGCGGATTCATTAGTTCTGCTACTACCAAAATTAGAATAACTTAGCAAAGCTACTCTAGGTGTAAACCGTAAAGATTTCATTGCTTTAGTAACTAATTCTGTAATTTCAACTATGTCGTCTTCCGTTGGATTAATATTTATTGTAGTATCGGCTAAAAACAAAGTCCCTTTCTTAGTATTCATAATATACATCCCTAGCACTTTATTTACCTCATCTCTCTTCCCTATAATCTCCAAAGCAGGTTTTATAGTACTTGGATAATTTCTTGTAATACCAGAAATAAGAGCATCCGCTTCTCCTAGTTCAACCATCATAGATCCAAAATAATTTCTTTCCCTCATTAATTTGGTCGCCTCAAATTTTGTAAGTCCCTTTCTTTTTCGTTTTTCCCAGAGATGTACTCCAAACTCTTCTCTTTTACTTTTTAATTTATTATCTTTTGGATCAATAATTTCTACTCCATCTAACTCAATAGAATATTCCTCAATTAAAGATAGAATAATCTCCCTTCTACCTAAAAGAATTGGAGTAATAATCCCTTCATCCGTAGTTTGCTCAACCGCTTTTAAAACTTTATAATGCTCCGCTTCCGCAAATACTATTCTTTTCTGATTTCTTTTTGCTTTATTAGTTAATTGACGAATAAATTTATTGTCGTTTCCAAGTCTCTTGTCCAATTGCTGCTCGTATTTTTTCCAATCTTCAATTGCTATCTGAGCAACTCCAGTTCTCACTGCTGATTTTGCAACTGCAGGGGCAACTGCTGTAATCAATCTTGGGTCTAATGGTTTCGGAATAATATAATCCTTACCAAAAGAAATAGCATTGTCATCATAGGCCAAATTAACCTCATCAACTACAGTTTCCTTAGCAAGTTTCGCAATAGCTTTTACAGCTGCAAGTTTCATATTCTCATTTATCTCAGTAGCTCTAACATCCATCGCCCCTCTAAAAATATAAGGGAATCCTAATACATTATTCACCTGATTAGGGTGGTCAGACCTTCCGGTAGCCATAATAATATCATCTCTGCAATCCATTGCGTCTTTATAGGATATTTCAGGATCCGGATTTGCTAAAGCAAAAACAATTGGCCTTTTTGCCATAGAAAGAACCATTTTCTTACTTACAATACCTCCTTTAGAAAGCCCTAAAAACACATCAGCATTTTGCATAGAATCTTCTAATGTTTCTACCCTCCTGTTTGTGGCAAAAAATTCTTTTTCTTCCGTTAATTCCTTTCTATTTTTGTGAATAATCCCCTTGCTATCTAACATTACTATATTCTCTCTTTTTACTCCTAAAGAAAGATATAACTTAGCGCAAGAAATCGCAGCCGCTCCCGCTCCATTCACTACAATTTTTACTTTATCTATCTTTTTCTTTACTATTTCTAATGCATTTAAAAGCGCAGCAGACGAAATTATTGCCGTTCCATGCTGATCATCATGCATGATTGGAATGTTCAATTCTTCTTTTAACCTTTTTTCAATTTCAAAACATTCAGGAGCCTTTATATCTTCTAAGTTTATACCTCCAAATGTAGGGGAAATAGCCTTTACTGTCTCTACAAACTTATCTACATCTGTAGCGTCTACCTCAATATCAAAAACATCAATATCTGCAAAAATCTTGAATAACAATCCCTTCCCTTCCATTACGGGCTTGGAAGCTTCTGGACCAATGTTACCTAATCCAAGAACAGCTGTTCCGTTAGATATAACTGCAACTAAATTCCCCTTTGCAGTGTACTTATACACATCATCTTTTTTCTTGTCAATCTGAATACATGGCTCAGCGACACCAGGCGAATAAGCTAAAGATAAATCTCTTTGAGAACTATGAGCTTTTGTAGGTACAACTTCAATTTTACCTGGTCTTCCGTTACTATGATATTCTAAAGCTGCTTTTTTACTTACTTTTTTAGCCATTATCTTATATATTTAACAACAAACATACTGCTTATAAATAAAAAACCCCCTTAGAAATAAGGGGGTTTCAAGATATAATAAACAAATTATTTGTTAATAATTAATTTTTTAATTTTTACGATTTCTCCTTCTTCAATAAGGTTACCAAAATAGATTCCCTTGTGCATATCTCCAACATAAATTGTTTTCTCACCAGAACCTTCAAGATTAATTATCTTTACCACATTACCTAATACATCTGTTATTTGCAACACAGAAGATCCATTTACATTAAACTTAAAATTTGTATACTCTTTAGTAGGGTTAGGGTAAAATGAACCTATTTTATCTGAAGTAGAAATTTGATCTAAATTTGTAACTCCCATAGCGTTATAAATAACAACAACACACGTTCTGTCTGTTGGATCAGAAGCTAAATAAAAACAATATTCTACCTTAGCGATAGAAGGCTCTCCCCATGGTTGGTAATATCCAGAAAAACCTGAACTTTCATCCCCTGATGAAATAGTATCTACTTTTGTAGATGTCATGGTAGATTCCCCATAACAAGTACCTCCCCAACAAAAATTGTTTGTACCCGTTAGGTTTTGTTCAATTACTGTTTTCTCACAATAAACTAAAACAGTTGCCCCTGAAACATTTTTTACATACAAATGAGATTCCACCTGGAAATCTGAAGGATGTCCATAAACAATTGAATCCCCTGTAACAACTAAGCTCTGAGAGAAAGAGGTTAATACAAATGAAAACAAGAAAAATGAAAATAGAATCTTTTTCATATAATTAATTTTTAGCAAAGGTATGTAAATAAAACATTTCTACCTAACAGAATGAACACATAAGATTAATTTTCAATCGTTTGGGATTTATGGCAAATTATTCATTATATTTGCCTCTTGATAAATTTAATAAAAAAAAACGAAAAGATGAAAAAGATTTTACTTTCAGCATTTGCTTTCAGTACTTTATTAGCAACTGCTCAACAAAATGTAAGTACAACTCCTGAAAACAGGAATGTTGTATTAGAAGAATTCACCGGAATTCACTGTGGATACTGTCCTGATGGACATGTATTAGCTCAACAACTGCACGACAACAATCCTAATGATGTTATGTTAATTAATATTCATGTAGGTAGTTACGCAACGCCTTCTTCCGGAGAGCCTGACTTTAGAACACAATGGGGAACTGCAATTGACGGACAAGCGGGTGTAGCGGGATATCCTGCTGGTACTGTAAACAGACATCTTTTTTCTGGGATGCAACAAGGGATCGGAACCGCTATGAGTAGAGGAGATTGGGCCTCAGCCGCTGGACAAGTAATGCCACAATCATCTCCAGTTAACGTATGGTCAGAAGCAATAATTGATATGGGGACAAATACATTAACAGTTAATGTTGAAGTGTATTACACAGGAACTCAAAATGCTACCTCAAACAAATTAAATGTAGCTGTTCTACAAAACAATGTAGAAGGCCCACAATCTGGAGGATCTAGCTTTAACCCTTCTGCAATTTTAGCAAACGGAAATTATAATCACCAACACATGTTACGTCATTTAATGACTGGCCAATGGGGGGATGACCTTACTAACGTAGCTCAAGGAACTTATGAAACAAGAACATATACTTGGAACTTACCAAATGATATTAATGGAGTTGAATTAGACCCAGTTGAATTAGAAATTGTAGCTTTCATTTCTGAAGGAAATCAAGAAGTAATTACTGGTGACTACTCTTCTACATCTATTGTATTCCCAAATACTTATGATGCATTTTTTGCAGAAGGAATTTCAGCTAATGCAATTTGCGGTACAAGTGCTTCTCCTGAAGTTACTTTTAAAAATTATGGAAACGCTCCTTTAACATCTTTAGATATTGATTATTCAATAAATGGTGGGACAACAAACACATATAACTGGACTGGAAATCTATCTTCAGGAGCTACAGAAATTATAACTCTACCTGCTGTATCATTTACTACATTAGCTAACAATACAGTGACATTTTCATTAATTGACCCTAATGGAAATTTAGATCAGAACCTAGCAAATAATGATGGTAGTACTTCATTTACTCATTATGCAACTGCAGGACAGGTTTCAAGTGGGTTTGTAGCTGGAAATGTAACAATAGACATTACTACAGACGCATACGGATCAGAAACTACTTGGAAACTTATTGATGACAATGGAATCGTTGTAGCTGACGGAGGTCCTTATAACAACCTTTCGGCAGCTGGGGAAACAATACAACCAACAGAAACGGCTACTGTTAATTTAAATGAATGCTATACATTTATTATTGAAGATTCTTATGGTGATGGTATGAACGGTCAATATGGAGCAGGAGGGTACACTATAGAAGACGCTTCTGGAAATATCATATCTCAGAATGGATCGCATGTTGCAAGTTCTGCAGATTTTCAAACAATTGATCAAGAAAACTTTAATGTAGATAATGCGAACACTGCTATTTTAGACAACTCTAACATAATTTCTGTTTATCCTAATCCTGTTAAAAATCAACTTAATATTAAAGGAAACATTGAATCTGTAGAAATTTATGATGTATTTGGTAAGTTAGTTTTAACTTCTACTAAAAATACAATTAACACTATTGATTTAGCAAATGGAGTATATATACTAAATATACAATCAAACAACAAAATAATAACAAAAAGAATTACTGTTACTAAATAATTATTTTATCAAGATATTATAGAAAAGCCCAACAAATGTTGGGCTTTTCTTTTCTTTAAACTAACACAATAAATCAGGTATAAATCCTTTATATTTGTGAAATAAACAAAAAACCAATAATGAAAAAACTAATCTTATCAATATTTGCAATCTCTTTATTTACACTATCTTCTTATTCTCAAAATAAAAACTTACCTTCTGTAAAAGTAAAAGATTTAAAAGGGAAACTTGTAAATATACAGTCCTTAGAAAATGATGGGAACCCTATTGTAATAAGCTTTTGGGCTACTTGGTGCAAACCTTGTAAAAAAGAACTAAATACTATCGCAGAAGTTTATGAAGATTGGCAAGAAGATACAGGAGTAAAATTAGTAGCTATTTCGATTGATGATAGTCGATCCGCTTCAAAAGTAAAGCCTTATGTAAATGCTTCTGGTTGGGAATACGAAATTTATATTGATGCTAACAGAGAATTAGCCAGATCTATGGGGGTTTCTACTGTGCCTCATACATTTTTATTAAATAGTAATGGAAAGGTAGTTTGGGAACATAAAGGTTATATTGATGGAGATGAAGATGAATTACTAGAGCAAATTGAACATATTTCAAAATAATTATATGAAGAAGATATTATTCTCAATAATCCTATTTACAAGTTCATTTACCTTATTTTCTCAAGATTCACCTTTAGAAATTATTGGAAATTTTGAGTTAAACATGCAATCATATTCAATTGATTCTGCAATTGGAGCTGTTGAACCTACACCAGAAAGAGTTTTAAATAACGCGTATTTAAATTTACTTATTTCCAAAGGTAATTTTACAGGAGGACTAAGATATGAGAGCTATTTAAATGCATTAAAAGATTATGACCCTCAGTATAAAGGTAATGGAATACCTTACAGATTTGCTACTTACACATCTGACGGATTAGAAGTAACTGTTGGAAATTACTACGAACAATTTGGTAGTGGTCTAATTTTTAGGACCTATGAAGATAAAGGACTAGGACTAGATAATGCAATGGATGGGATTAGGTTAAAATACAGTCCTGTTTCAGGTTTATATTTAAAAGGAATAATTGGACAAAGTAGAACTTATTTTGATTATTCTGAAGGAATAATTAGAGGTGCTGATGCAGAATTTATAGTAGATGAACTGTTAGGACTTGAAGAACAATCTTCATGCGCTATTTTAGGAGCAAGTTTCGTAAGTAGGTTTCAGAGCGATAACAATCCTTCTTTCGTGTTACCTGAAAATGTCGCTGCTTTTTCTACTCGTTTAAATCTATCCTTTGGAAATATCAATTATTATGGGGAATATGCTCATAAGATAAATGATCCTGTTGGAAGTATGGTTCAGTCAGGAAATAACTATGCCAATGGGAAGGCTATTGTAAATAACCTTACTTATTCTCAAAAAGGGTTAGGAATTACTTTCGAAAGTCATTTTGTTGATCATATGGAGTTCAGATCCGAAAGAGCTCAGAAGAAAGAATATATTATCAATTACATACCAACACTTAGTAAGCAACATACTTATAGTTTATTAGCATTATACCCATGTGCAACACAATCAGAAGGTGAATTTGGATTTAACACTAATATATTCTATAAAATCCCTAGAAAAACTGTTTTAGGAGGTAAATATGGAACAAAATTAAATCTAAACTTTGCTAGAACAAATAGTATACAAGGAGGAACATCCTTTCTTAACGATATAGATAGTTTAACACATAACGCTCCTATTTTTAAAATAAAAGGGGAGACTTTATACTTTTCTGATTTTAACCTGGAAGTGAATAAAAAGATAAATAAAAGTATAAAACTGAACTTAGTATTAGCTCAACAAACTTATAATAAAGATATTTTAGAAGGGAAGCCTATTGGTGAGTATGGAATTATAAAATCTACTATTGCTGTTGCAGATGTAAGTTATAAAATAAAGAAAGGACATACTATCAGAATGGAATTACAAACTTTAATATCTGAAGATGATCCAAATACCACAGAACATGGAGATGGAAATTGGCACATGATACTTACAGAATACACTATTTCTCCTAATTGGTTTTTCGCTATACAAGACATGTATAATTATGGAAATTATTACGAAAGTAAAAGATTACATTATGTAAATACATCTGTCGGATTTTTAAAGGGAGCTAACAGATTTGCAATTGGGTACGGGAAGAAAAGAGCAGGGATATTCTGTGTAGGAGGTGTGTGTAAGGAGGTGCCATCTTCAAATGGATTTAGTTTAAATATATCATCAAGTTTTTAAAAACATGAAAAATACAAAATTAGTTTTTGGGCTTTTAGTAAGTGTCATAGTATTTAACTTCTCAGCTTGTGACGTTATCGAAGGAGACTATATGACATCAGGAATAATAACTCCAACGGATACAAATGCCTTTACAAAGAAGGTTTTAATAGAAGATTTTACGGGACATAGATGCCCTAATTGTCCTGCTGCTGCCAACGAACTACAAGCGCTTCAGGATGTATATGGAGATAAAGTGATTGGAATTGCCATTCACCCACACTCTAACTTCTCCGTTCCAAATCCTATTACTTCTAATCAGTATACTTATGAGTTTAGAACGCAAGCAGGAGATAATATTGATGATGTTTTTGAAATGACTGACGCAGGACTCCCTGTAGGTATGGTAAACAGAATAGGATACAGTTCTACCCACCAACTTGCAAAAGAAGAATGGTCGTCAGTTGTACAAACAGAACTAGAAAAAGACGCAATATTTGGAATTACTCTTAACTCTAATGTAATCAATGAAAATGGAACCATTACTGTTAATATAGAGACCCTATGCGACTTGAATGAAACCTACAATTTAGTAGTTTGTCTTACTGAAAATAATATAATAGAATGGCAAACAGACAATACAGCTGGAGATATTAATGATTACGAACATAATCATGTGCTCCGAACAATATTGAATTCTACTTTTGGCGAAACTTTTGGAAACAACTTTACGGAAGGAGATATTTGGGAAAAGAATTATTCTGTAAATATTGCCGATTTAGAAAACCAAAATGAATATTACTCGTTAAATACATTGTTTATGGGTAATGGAAATTGCAAAGAATGGATAGAAGATAATATGGAAATTGTAGTATATGTTTACAATACTTCATCTTATGAAATAGTACAAGTAGAACAAATTCATTTAATAAATCATTAATTATGAGAAAATTAATAGGACTTTTTTTATTGGCAATAATTGGAGTCAATACTTATTCACAAGTAAATGATGTTTCAGTTAATACAAATGATGCATCTGCTTTTCTAGAGTCTTATTTCTCCCCTATTGGTAAAAGTTTTGGAGCAGGGTTAAATAATGGTTGGTACAATACCGCAAAACCTCATAAGGTCCTGGGATTTGATTTTACTATGACACTTAACACTGTAACGATTCCAACTGATGGACTTACTTTTAATCCTAATGATTTAGAAAATTTTTCTTCTGTTGGTGATAATACTCCAACAATTTTAGGAAATGGTAATGGAGATATTATTGCATACGACATGGATTATGATGGTATTGGGGACATTGAATTTTCAATGCCAGAACAGATAGATATTAAAAATTTGATTCCAGTACCAATGGCAAATGCTGGAATTGGAATTGGTAAAAAAACAGAATTAAATTTCAGATACTTTCCTGGAACTAATTTTGATATAGGTTCTTCAAGTTCAGGATCTATCAATTTGTGGGGAGCAGGGATTAAACATGATCTTTTACAATGGATTCCAGCCGTTGGAGATATGATACCTATGAGTTTATCTTTGCAAGCTGCATATACAAATTTTAATGCTAATTTTGGTATCTCTGACCCAACTACTACTGTAAATCAGGAGGTAAATTTAGATGTAAAAGCAACTACTATTAATATTGTTGCATCTAAAAAGATTTTATTTATAACTGCTCATGCTGGAATTGGGTACAATTCATCTAATACTACATTCAATTCTAACACTTCTATTAATCTAGGGGAAGAAGAGGAGGGTTTAAACTTTGAAGTTCCTTTAGATTTAAAGTTTAAAACAGAAAACGAATTCAGAACGAATATTGGAGTAAGGATTAATCTTACTATAATTACTCTTCAATTAAATCATACATTCTCAAAATACCCTGTAACCACACTAGGTGTAGGACTAAGCATTCGGTAAGCATGAAGAAACTTATTCCAATACTCTGTTTCTTTATTTTTTCAAATATCATTTCTGCTCAAAATTTTAAAGGAGGAATTATAGGGGGAATCTCTACGTCACAAGTATCCGGAGACAATTTAGCCGGTTATAATAAAGCGGGATTTTTTATTGGTGTATTTACAGAAATCCCTATCTCTTCAATCATAAACATGAAAATGGAGATGAATTTTATCCAAAAAGGCAGTAAAAATCCAAAAATGAATCAAAATACAATTCCAGATATTTCTACTTCTTATTTAGAGATTCCTTTATCTGTAAATTACCATCAGAATGATTTGTTAAATTTTGAAACAGGTTTACAAGTAGCATTTTTATTGACTGCAAACGATAATGATATATACGGATCTGTATCTTCTGAAATAAATAATCCTTTTAACAAAACTGACATAGGAGCATTTATAGGAATGTATTATCATCTTACAGAAAAGATCTCTTTAAACAGCAGAATGAGTAATTCTATATTCCCAATTAGAGGATATAATACAGAATTAAACTATTTGTTTTATAAGGGTCAATATAATACAGTGTTAAGTTTTACAATCCATTATAAAATATAAAATGAGAAAACATAAAATAGCAATAGCAGTAACGGGAGCAAGCGGAGCTATTTACGCTAAGGTTTTGTTTGATAAATTAATACTTTTAAAAAATCAGATTGAAAGTGTAGGTGTAATAATGTCAGACAACGCAAAATTTGTATGGGAATCAGAGTTAGGAAATACCGATTATGAAAGTTACCCTTTTACTTTTTATAAAAAACAAGATTTTATGGCTCCATTTGCAAGTGGTTCTGCAAATTATAATACCATGATAATTTGCCCTTGCTCTATGGGTACAATGGGAAGAATAGCTTCTGGCATCTCTAATGATTTATGCACAAGAGCAGCAGATGTAATATTAAAAGAAAGAAGAAAACTAATAATTGTAGCAAGAGAAACTCCGCTAAGTCTTATACATATAAACAATATGAAAACTATTACAGAAAGTGGAGGAATAATCTGCCCCGCTACACCTTCCTTTTATAGTAATCCTAATACCTTTGAAGAGTTATCTAGCACTGTTATTGATAGAGTATTAACACTCTCAGGCTTACAAAATAGTTCATATAGTTGGGGAGGAGAACAATAAAATTTTGATATTTGTGTTATTGTATTGTAAATATAAAATTATATGTTAGAATTCAGTAAAAAAATCCTCTCAAAAGTAAGTTTCGACAAAGCTTTATTTCAGAAAGAATTACAAAAAAGTGCAAGATGGATGAGTCAAAAAGAAGTGATTCATTTAAAAATATGGGCGCTTACTACCTTTTCCCAATATAAAGATGCTATTTTAGATGTGTTTGATAATATTTCCTAAAACAAACTATTCTGCTCAGGAGATTTAAACCTTCCTAAGTGTTGAAAGGCCTTATCGGTCGCTTGCCTTCCTCTAGGTGTTCTCATTAGATATCCTTCCTGAATTAAATATGGTTCATATACCTCTTCAATGGTCCCCGATTGTTCTCCAACTGCAGTTGCAATAGTTGTAAGGCCAACAGGTCCTCCTTGAAATTTATCTATTATTGCCGAAAGAATTCTATTGTCCATTTCATCTAATCCATTCTCATCCACATGAAGTGCATTCAACGAAAATTGTGTGATTTCTTTATTAATATTTCCATCACCTTTCACTTGAGCAAAATCACGAACCCTTCTTAATAAAGCGTTTGCTATTCTAGGGGTACCTCTACTTCTACCTGCAATTTCCATTGCTGCATCTTTGGTAATAGAAACATCTAAAATAGATGAAGACCTATTTATTATTTCTGATAAAAGAGGTTTTTTATAATACTCTAAACGAGATGTAATTCCAAATCTAGCTCTTAAAGGAGCGGTAAGCAAACCAGAACGAGTAGTAGCTCCAATTAAAGTGAAAGGGTTAATTTTTATCTGCACAGAACGAGCATTTGGCCCCGATTCAATCATGATGTCAATTTGATAATCTTCCATTGCAGAATACAAATACTCCTCTACAATAGGGTTTAACCTATGTATCTCATCAATAAAAAGTACATCTCTTTCTTCTAGGTTTGTTAGTAATCCCGCAAGGTCAGCTGGTTTGTCCAAAACAGGTCCTGAAGTAGTTTTAATCCCCGCCCCAAGTTCATTTGCTATAATGTACGAAAGTGTTGTTTTACCAAGTCCTGGAGGTCCGTGTAACAAAACATGATCTAAGGCATCTGAACGTTCTGTTGCGGCCTGTATAAAAACTTTTAAATTATCTACAATCTGATCTTGACCTTGAAAATCATCAAAACCCTTGGGTCTTAAAGCTTGTTCAAAATCTTCTGATTCAAATTCATTATCTTCAATCTCTTCATTCATTAGCACAAATGTAATAAAGTAATTTATAAAAAAAGGGTCAGAATTAACTGACCCTTTAAATTATATTAACAATATCTCCTATGTATGTAAGTTCTTACTTTCATCTAACATTGGATGATTTTTAACTTCTAACGGAGATTTAGTTAGTGCATTTAATACTACAAAAATAAATAATCCAGCATATCCTAACCCCATTCCTATTTCCGTAAAACCAATATGACCATGAGTACCTAAAGTACCTGGTGTAACCATTAAATAAGCATTTATCCAGTGTCCGATCAATATAACAATACATATAAAAATCAACCTTCCATTATGTCTTTTTGCATCTCTACTCATAAGTAGAATAATTGGAAATAAAAAGTTAATTGCAACACGGAACCAGAAAAGAAATTTATAATTACTAACCTCTAATCTAGCCATGTAATAGGTTACCTCCTCTGGAATATTAGAGTACCATATTAACATAAATTGAGAGAACCACATATAAGTCCAAACTAAAGAGAATGCAAACACCCATTTACCTAAATCATGAATATGGCTCTCATTAACAGACTCTAAATGTCCTAACCTTTTTAAGTATAGAGTAATTAAGAGTACTGTAGCGAAACCAATAGCCGCCCATTCAGAAAACACATACCATCCGAATAAAGTACTAAACCAATGCACATCAATTGACATAATCCAATCCCAAGAAGCAACAGCTGAAGTAACTGCAAAGAATACCATAAACCAAGCTGAAGTCTTAACTCCCTTATTATAATAAGAAAGTCCTCCGTGTTGATCTTCCGCTAAGGATAATTGTTTTAATTTTCTACCAAAGTATATCCAACCTAAAATATAGATAACAGATCTTGATAAAAAGAAAGTTGTATTTAGAAACGCTTCTTTACCTGCAACAATTTTATCGTAATTTTCAGATCCTTTTGTCATGATTCCTTCTTCCATCCAGTGATAGATATGGTTTCCTCCAAAATGCATAGCGGCTGTTACCATAATAATAAGCATAATAATACCTGTTATTGGCAGAAAAGAAATAATTGCTTCCGGGACTCTCTTTAGTACAATAGACCAGGCTGCTTCTGACACATATTGTAATGCAATAAAGAATACACCAAATACTGAAATTCCTAAATAAAAGTAAGTATTGAAAAGTAAACTTGGCCAAGCAGCATGAGCGTCCGTTACAAATCCGAAAATTAAGGCAATTAGTCCAATGGCCATTAATGCCATTGATAAGTTTCTTGCGTTTTTAGTTATTGTAAACATTTTATCTTGTTTTATTTCTTAATTATTTTTGTAATTTTTCTTGAATGTAATATACAATCTCCCATCTTTCTTCTTCAGAAATCTGAGAAGAGTGAGGTCCCATTGCATTATAACCGTATGTAATAGCATGGAAAAGATGACCTTCTTTAAGCTCGCTCATAGTAGACCCACTTCTTCTGATTTGTTTTGTGTCAGCATAAGATGGAACAGCTGAATACACAGCATGAGTTACACTCCCATCACCTCCACCATTTGATCCATGACAATGAGAACACATCATTCCGAATAACTCCTTACCTCTATTTAAATTTTTATCGTCTTTAGAGAAGTTTTCTGGATAAGTTGATTCTTCACCCGCCTTTAAATATCCTTCTAAAGAAGCATCAAAATTAAAAGTCGGCAAATGACCTCTAGATATAGTTCCTTCTACTGGCAATCCGTTATAACCTTCAATTGTATGCTCTCCGTATGTTTCTATACTTGGAGAGCGGTACATATTTGGCATGTATTCATAACCAGGACTTGAATCTCCACCACATGCAGCTAAAGAAATAATAGCCGTAAAAATTCCAATTTTTATAAATAATTTATTCATGATTAAACTTCTTTTTCGTTAATTTCTGTAGCTCCTGTTTTCTTTAATAAATTCTTAACTGAGGTCATATCTCCTTCTACTTCTATCTCCATTAAAAATTTATCATCAGTAGTTCTTTCATCAGGAGAGTTTGACGTACCTCCAGGATATAAACCACATCTGATAAAATAAGTAATAGACATTAAGTGAGCAGCAAATAATACTGTACACTCAAACATAATAGGAACAAAAGCTGGCATATTATGGTAAAAAGTAAAATTTGGTTTCCCTCCAATATTCTGTGCCCAGTCTACAATCATAATATTATATATCATAAGCGCAGCTAAACTAATACCAATACATCCGTAAATAAATGCAGTAATCGCCATTCTAGTTTCTTTCAATCCAAGAGCTTTGTCCAATCCGTGAACCGGAAAAGGACTATACACTTCTTTAATTTCAATTTCCTTTGCACGAATTTCTTTAACTGAAGAAAGTAAAATTTCTTCATCATCAAAGATTCCGTATATTGTTGTTTTACTACTCATTATTTTTTATTTTTATATTCTGATCCTGAAGATTTTAATATCGTTTTTAATTCCGCTTGAGCAATTACAGGGAATGTTCTGGCATATAACAGGAACAATACAAAGAAGAACCCTATAGTTCCTAAGTAAATTCCTATATCAATAAATGAAGGAGAGAACATAGACCATGATGAAGGCAAGAAATCTCTATGTAGAGAAGTTACTATAATCACAAAACGCTCGAACCACATACCAATATTTACAAATATAGATAGTATAAATGTTGCTACAAAACTCTTTCTAATAGAGCTAATCCAATATAATTGAGGAGTTAGTACATTACAAGTCATCATAATTGCATAAGCCCACCAATAAGGTCCTGTCGCTCTATTTAAGAAAGCATATTGCTCAAATTCAACACCGGAGTACCAAGCCATAAATAATTCTGTAATATAAGCAGTACCTACTAAAGAACCTGTAAGTAAAATAATAACATTCATATATTCAATATGCTTAATGGTAATATACGCTTCTAAGTTTACCACTTTTCTCATAATGATAAGAAGTGTTTCTACCATGGCAAATCCTGAAAACAAAGCTCCTAATACAAAGTATGGAGGGAAAATTGTTGTATGCCACCCTGGAATTACAGAAGTAGCAAAATCCATAGATACAATAGAGTGTACTGAAAATACAAGTGGAGTTGCTAAACCTGCTAATACTAAAGAAACTTCTTCAAATCTTTGCCAATGTTTTGCTTTTCCGCTCCATCCAAAAGAAAGGAAAGAATATAATTGTTTTTTCATAGGTGCCGTTTTAGCACTCATTCTATCTCTTAACATTGCAAAATCAGGAATTAAACCAATGTACCAGAATACTACCGATACAGAGAAATAAGTTGAAATTGCAAATACATCCCAAAGCAATGGAGAGTTAAAGTTTACCCATAGTGAACCAAACTGATTAGGAATAGGAAATACATAATATGCCAACCAAGGACGTCCCATGTGAATCAATGGGAAAAGTGCAGCTTGCGCTACCCCAAAAATTGTCATTGCTTCAGCAGAACGATTAATTGACATTCTCCATTTTTGACGAAATAATAATAGTACAGCCGATATTAATGTTCCAGCATGCCCAATACCAATCCACCATACAAAGTTAGTAATATCCCAGGCCCAGTTTACTGTTTTATTCAGTCCCCAAGCACCAATACCTGTACCAATTGTATAAGCCATAGAAAGTACTCCCCAAATAAAAAGTGTAAATGATAAGGAGAATAAAACCCACCAATATTTATTTGCTTTTCCTTCTACAGGTCTTGCAATATCTTTCGTTATATCATGATAGGATTTGTTTCCTAAAATTAACGGATCTCTAATTTCTGCTTCTTTTTGCATAGTCTTATATTAAGATTTATTTCTAATTTTTGTTTGATAAAATACAGATGGAGCCACATTTAAATGATCTAATAAATCATATTTCCTAGGGTCATTCTTCAATTCAGATACTTCATGAGTTGCATCGTTTGAATCTCCAAATACAATTGCATTTGATGAACATACAGATGAACATGCTGTTTGAGCATCTTTATCTGCAACTTTAGTTCCATCTTTTTTAGCATTTAATTTTATCTCTTGTATTTTCTGAATACACATACTACATTTTTCAATAACTCCTCTTGATCGAACAACAACATCCGGGTTTAATACCATCTTCCCATAATCATCATTCATGTTATAATCAAATTTATCATTATCCGAATACTGGAACCAGTTAAATCTTCTTACTTTATAAGGACAGTTATTAGCACAATATCTTGTACCTACACATCTATTGTATGCCATATGGTTTTGTCCTTCAGCTCCATGTGAAGTTGCCGCAACTGGACATACTGTTTCACAAGGTGCGTGGTTACAATGCTGGCACATAACTGGTTGGTATACTGTTTCTGGATTATCAGATGGATCCTCCATCTCAGCATACATATCAATTGCAGATATTTTTTCTTCAGCTGACCTTTCTTTAGTCATTTCAGAAGAGAAGTATCTATCAATCCTTAACCAATGCATATCTCTTGATTTTCTAACTTCTTCTTTCCCAACTACAGGGACATTATTTTCAGCATGACATGAAACAACACAAGCTGCACAACCTGTACAAAGTGTTAAATCAATAGACATATTCCAAAAGTGACCTGTAGAATGATCAAATTCATCCCAAAGAGAAACTTCTGAAGCTTTCTTTTTCCCATCATGAGTAGCGTATAATACAGTTTCATTTCCTGACGTAGGGTCATTAATAAAATCTGCAAGAGTAGTTTCTTTTACAATTTCTCTACCCATCATTGTGTGATGTAATTGAACCGCCGCAAATTCATGAGTTCCCTCAATAACAGTAATATCAGCAACACCTCCATTTAATAACGGATATGCATTTACTCCAACTCCATTTCCACATTTACCCGAATTTGTTCTACCATAACCAACCGCCATTGAAACAGAACCATTCGCTTGACCTGGTTGAATCATAACAGGAACATTCTCTAAAGTTTTTCCATCAACAGTAATATTTACCATACTACCATTTAATGCTCCGTTAGATACATTCCAATTTTTAATACCTAAATCTCTTGCTGTAGTAGCTGACATTGTAAGGTAGTTATCCCAACAAGCTCTAGATAGTGGATCTGGTAATTCTTGTAACCATGGGTTATTCGACCCAGAACCATCTCCCATTGAAATTTTCTCAGAGATTTCAAATTCGATATCATCTGATGGAGAGGTAAGAGTAATGAATTCAGGAACAAGAGCATTAAATTGCAAACCTAATTGTTCAGATTCTTCACTATAATATCCATCATGAACACTCTGTTCCCAATTTGAAGAATGATAATTTTTTAAATAATCGTAATATTTTGCAGTAGAACCAGACCAAGAAAGTAAAGAATCTTGGAATTGTCTTCCATTAAATAACGGATTTATTGTTGGTTGCATTAAAGTATACTCTCCATGAGATGGATTCGCATCTCCCCAACTTTCTAAGTTATGGTTATCCGGACAAACATAATCCATATTTTTTGCCGTTTCATCCATGTACAATGAAGTTGAAACTTTCAATCCTACTTTTGTAAGTCCTGTATTAAATTCATCAGAATTAACTAATGAATAAGATGGATTTACATTATAAGTTATTAATGCATCAATATTTTCTGCGTTCATATCAGAAACCAAAGTTGTAACATCCGTATCATTTCCTTTCTTTAAGAAAGAAGGATTTTGCATATCAACCGTATAAGAATAATTTCCTAAAACATTATTAATAGCATTTACTAAAATCTGTACTTCTTTATTGTTAGAGTTACAAACTACAATAGATGTTTTAGCTTTCTTAAGAGAAGCTACCATTTTAGATATTCTACTATCTACAGTACCACCATTTAAGGCATTATATAAATTAGATAATAATCCTGCTTGTTCAGATGGTTTTATCTGTAATCTCTCATCTGCATTTGACCCTGTTAAAGTCAATGTAGATTCTACTTGGTAATGCTTAGACATATAGCCATTCTTAGGATTTCTCCTTCTTGAATATTTTTTCTCGTTATCTGGATGCCCCCAATTACCTAAGAAATCCGCTCCAAACGAAACGATAACATCCGCTTTATCAAAATGATAAGTTGGTAATGCTCTTACTCCAAATGTTTCCAGATTTGCCTCTAACATACCGTGAGAAGAAACTGCATCCATTTGAACATGCTTTACATTTCCATACTTGCTAGAAAAATCTGCAATTAATTTTTCTGTTGTAGGACTAATAATTGTAGAAGTTAAAAGAGCGATATTTCCCCCATTAGTAGCAATCTCTTTTAATTGAGAGTTAATTTCAGAATCTACAGTTACCCAGTCTGATTCAACCCCAGCTTTCATAGGGTTTCTCAATCTTCCTGAATCATATAAAGATAAAACAGAAGCTTGAACTCTAGCATTTGTTCCAGTCTTATTTGGTTCTAACTTAATAGGTCTTCCTTCTCTTGTTTTCACTAAAACAGATGCAAAATCATGACCATCATAAATAGTAGAAGAATAATAGTTAGCGATACCTGGAGTAATCTCTTCTGGTTTTACTACATAAGGAATTACTTTATTTACAGGAGTTTCACATGCTGCTAAAGTAGCTGCTGCCGTACTAAACCCTAAAAATTTCAAGAAATCTCTACGAGAAGTTGAAGAAGTTGTTAATCCTGAATCTCCTAAGAATTCATCAACAGGAATCTCCTCAGTAAATTCATTCTGTGCTAATTTCTCAACTATAGGATCGTTATTTAGCTCCGCTAAACCTTTCCAATATTTTTTTGCTTTTGTCATATTATATAGAAATTAAATCTTTATTTTTTAATAATGGCACTTACCACATTCTAAACCACCAATCATATCAACCGTAAACTTATCTTCACCATGCTCCACTTTCATTTTTTCATGCATTTCGGTGTAGTAGTCGTTATCTTCCATGTTTACTTCTTTCTGCCTGTGACAGTCAATACACCAACCCATTGTAAGTGTTGGGTGATCAAATGAAACTCCATCTTGTTTGTTAAACTCAATATCGTTTAACTCATCAGAAGTAGCTACCTGACCAACTGTTTTTTCTTGCATATTTCCATGACATTGCTGACACTCTAAATCACCAACAGTAACATGCTGAGAATGATTAAAATAAGTTAAATCAGGTAAAGCATGAACTCTAATCCATTCAATTGGTTTTTGTTCGTATCCGTCAATATACTCTCCTTTTTCCGCATCAAAACCAAGGGCATCATATATTTTACTGATTTCTGTTGTTCCTGTATTAGGTCCTTTTGTAATCATAGTGTGACAATTCATACAAACATTTGCAGATGGAACTCCAGCAGTTTTACTGTTTCGGGCTGACGAATGACAATAGTTACAATCAATACCATTATCCCCAGCATGAATCTCATGAGAAAACGCAATTGGTTGAGCGGGTTGGTATTTTTCAACTACCCCAACACCCATCAATAAATTAAATATAACCTTAAGTACAACTATAAATAATACAAAACCTATAATAAGTTTATTTCTGTTTACATTAACAAAGATCTTAACTGTATCCAATACTGATTCTGTTGGTTGAGAAAGACTTTCTTTTAGGCTATTTTTTACAGAAGTAAGAATAAAAACTAAAAATAATAAAATAGAAATAAACAGAATTAAAGTAGTATTAGCACTCATTCCTTCTTCTTCAGAAGATTCCAAATCATCCGATTTTACTTGTTTAACCTCTGGAACATATTCGTTAATATAAGTAAGGATATCTTTAATCTCATCAGCTGTAAATGGTTGTGGAGGCATTTCTATCACTCCAAAATCTGCAGGATTCTGAACATAATTAATGAATGTTTGTACAGGATCATCCTCATTTACAAATCTTTCATGTGTTAAAACATCCTTCAAATCCGGACCAACTAACTTACCGTCACCAATAGTATGACAAGCTGTACAAGTAGATTTAAATATCTGCTCTGCTTCTGATTGAGCTAGAGCATTAAAACTTAGAGAAAATAATACCGATAAAAACAATAATCGGACTTTCAAGTTATTTAATAGAATCATATTTTAAAATATTCAATTTTTTCGACTGCAAATTTAGTATTTTATAATTTTGAAATCTGTAGCAAATCTGTAGTTTGAGATAATTTATATTTATTCTAAATAAGAACTCTTTTTTATCAAGTTTCAGATAAGAGATAATACAATATTTTTTTCTATTTTTGAACTTATGAAAAAACTGGCTTTAATAGTGTTTATTTTATCTCCTATATTGTTTTTTGGACAACAATCTTCTGACAGTTTATCTAATATAAATTCTGTTAGAAGTACAATAAATATGCAAAAAGGCATTGCAGAGTTAATGATTAAAAATCAACAAATTAATAAACTAAACGGAGGGATTAAAGGATATTGCGTACAAATATATTTAGGAGAAAGCAGGGAAAAAGCTCAGAAAACTAAATATAAATTTATGAAATTATTTCCAGAAATTAAAAATGTAAGCTATGAAAGAGTAAGTCCAAACTGGAAAGTTAGAGTTGGAAAATTTAGAACAAAGTTAGAATCTGAGAAATTACAAAGCCTTATTCTTTCTGAATATCCAAATAGCTTTATTATAGAAATAAAAGTACCAGTAGGAGAATTCGACTAAAGAGTTCTTTTAACTTCTACTTCTTCATATCCCTCTACTATATCACCTACTTTTATATCGTTGTAGTTTTCAATTGAAAGACCACATTCATATCCTTTCTGAACTTCTTGAACATCATCCTTAAATCGTTTTAAAGAAGATAACTTACCTGTGTAAACTACTACACCATCTCTGATAATTCTGATTCCTGTTTTTCTATTTAATTTACCATCTAACACCATACAACCTGCAATTGTACCAACTTTGGAGATTTTAAATGTTTCTCTAATTTCAATATTACAAACAATTTTCTCTTCAAAGTCTGGGGAAAGCATTCCCTCCATTGCAAGGGTTATCTCTTCAATAGCCTTATAAATTACAGAATATAATCTTACATCTATTTGTTCTGTTTCAGCAAGTTTTCTGGCTTGTAAAGATGGGCGAACTTGAAAACCAATAACAATTGCATCAGATGCAGACGCTAACATAATATCCGATTCTGAAATCTGACCTACCGCTTTTTGTATAATATTAACTTTAATAGCTTCTGTAGAAAGTTTTTCTAAAGAATCTGAAAGAGCCTCAATAGAACCATCTACATCTCCCTTAACAATCACATTTAATTCCTGGAAATCTCCAAGAGCAATTCTTCTTCCAATCTCATCCAGAGTAATATGTTTTTGAGTTCTTACAGATTGTTCTCTTTGTAATTGCATTCGTTTTGTAGCTACTTTTTTCGCTTCTTGTTCGCTCTCCATCACATTAAATACGTCCCCAGCAGTAGGAGCTCCATTTAAACCTAATAAAGTAGCTGGAGTAGAAGGTCCCGCTTCTTTAATCTGACTTCCTCTCTCATTTAAAAGAGCCTTTACTTTCCCCGAATAAGATCCCGCTAACACATAATCTCCTACTCTTAAAGTTCCTTTCTGAACTAGAATAGTAGTAACATAACCCTTCCCTTTATCTAGTGAAGCTTCTATAACAGAACCTACAGCTGTCCTGTTAGGATTAGCTTTAAGCTCTAACATCTCAGACTCTAACAATATTTTTTCTAAAATTTCGGGAACACCTAGACCAGTTTTTGCAGAAATATCTTGAGACTGAACCTTACCTCCCCAATCTTCTACTAATAAGTTTAATTCTGCAAGTTCTCCTTTAATTTTTTCTGGATCAGAAGTATCCTTATCTACTTTATTTATAGCAAATATAATTGGAACTCCTGCTGCTTGAGCGTGACTAATCGCTTCTTTAGTTTGAGGCATCACTCTATCATCTGCAGCAACAACAATTACAACAATATCTGTTACCTTTGCCCCTCTTGCTCTCATAGCAGTAAAAGCCTCATGACCCGGAGTATCTAAAAAAGAAATATGTTTACCATTCGGCAAAGTTACTTCATAAGCACCAATATGCTGAGTTATTCCACCCGCTTCCCCAGCAATTACATTAGCCTCTCTAATATAATCCAATAAAGAGGTTTTACCATGATCTACATGCCCCATAATAGTAACAATAGGAGCTCTTTCCACTAAATCTTCCTCTTTATCTTCTTCCTCTATTTCTATTGATTCCTGAACATCCGCTCCAACAAATTCTACTTCAAACCCAAAATCTTCAACAATAATCTGAATAGTTTCTGCATCTAGCCTTTGATTCATGGTAACCATAAAACCTAAAGACATTAAGGAAGCAATAATTTCATTTACAGGGACTTCCATCATTGTAGAAAGTTCATTAGCCGTAGCAAACTCAGCAACTTTAATTGTTTTATTCTCTAAAGTTCTGTCTTGCATTTCCTGATCTGCAATATCTTTATGAGCTTGTCTTTTATCTCTTCTGTTTTTTACAGATTTTTTCTTTCCCCCACCCTGAAGTTTGGCTAATGTTTCTCTAATTCTTTTTTGAGCTTCTTCTGGAGAAATCTCAACAGGAGTTTTTGTAAATTTACCTTTATTTTTTGCAAATTTCTTAGGATTTACCTTATTTGTAATTCTCTTTCTTTTCTTTTTCTGATCAGCAACATTCCCCCCTGATGTAGCAACAGGTTTCTTCTTTTTAGGGGATAATTTAGCTAGATCTATTTTCTGTCCTGTAATTTTAGGTCCAGTTAATTTTTTAGCTTCCGCTTTTATTACCCCTAAACTTTCATTCTTTTCAATCTTTTTAGATTCTACTGGAGTTGCAGCAACCTCTTCTTTTAATTCTTCTTTTTTCTTTTTAGGTTCTAAATCAATTTTATCTAAAACTTTTACACCTTTTCTCTTTTCTTCTTTCTTTTCCTCTACAACTGGGCTTTCCTTCTCTTGTTGTTCCTTCTCTTCCTTTCTGGCTTGATCCTCTTCTTCTTTCTTCTTTTTCTCAGCAGCTAATTCGGTAGCTTTTTGTTTTTCTTCCTCCTCTCTTATTTTCGCCTGTTCCTCATGTATTCTTTGCTCTTCTCGTTTAGCTTCTCTTTCTTTAGAAGCTACATCAGCAGCAAGTTTAGCTTTTAAATCTGGCTGGAATTGTCCCAATAAGTCCATGTATAGATCATGAGATATTTTAGAAGACGGCTTAATCCCTTCCACTCCTTTTTCTTCAAGAAATGAAAGGATTCTATCCATACTTACATTGAATTCCTTAGCTAATTTATTTAGCCTAACACTTTTATTTTCAGACATATTTTATCTATCTATTTTATTCTTCTAGTTCTGCCTTAAGTATATTCAATACACTTTCTACAGTTTCATGTTCTAAATCTGTTCTTTTCACAAGGTCTGCCGCATCAATCTCTAATACACTTCTTGCAGAATCACAGCCAATTCCTTGTAAGGTCTCAATTACCCATGCATCTATTTCATCAGAGAATTCTGACAAAGAAACATCATCTTCAAATCCATCTGTATCTCTATAAACATCAATTTCATAACCAGTCAACTCTCCAGCTAATTTAATGTTAAACCCTCTCTTACCAATTGCTAAAGAAACTTGGTCTGGAGTCATATATACACTAGCTCTTTTTGTTTCTTCATTCAGTTCGATAGAAGTTACTTTTGCAGGACTTAATGCTCTTGTTATAAGTAAATTCATATTTTCTGTATAATTAATTACATCAATATTTTCATTTCTTAACTCCCTAACAATACCATGAATTCTAGATCCTTTTACTCCAACGCAAGCTCCAACAGGATCAATTCTGTCATCATAAGACTCTACCATTACTTTTGCTCTCTCCCCTGGCATTCTTACTACTGTTTTAATAGTAATTATTCCATCAAATACCTCTGGGACCTCCATTTCAAATAATCTTTCAATAAATTCAGGAGCAATTCTAGATAGTACAATATGAGATTTATTGTTTCTAAGGTCAGCAGACTTTACAACAGATTTTACATTGTCTCCTTTTTTAAAGAAATCTCTTGGTATCTGCTCTGTTTTCGGAAGAATTAAATCGTTTCCTTCATCATCTTGTAATAAAATTTCATTCTTCCAAATTTGATATACTTCTGCATTTACAATTTCACCAACTCTATTTTGATAATTTTTAAGTATTTCATCTCTATGTAGGTCATTAATTCTACCTACCAAATTTTGTCTGATAGAAAGAACCTGTCTTCTTCCAAACTCTGATTCGAAACTAACTTGTTCAGAAACTTCCTCTCCTATTTCATAGTCGTCCTCAATTTTTAAGGCATCAGAAAGTTTAATTTGAGTATTTTCATCTTCAATTTCAGCATCTGCAACTATCTCTCTGTTTCTCCAGATTTCTAAATCTCCTTTATCAACATTAATAATTACATCAAAAATTTCAGCTCCATCATATTTCTTTTCCAAAACAGTTTTAAAAACATCTTCTAAGATGCTCATCATTGTTTCTCTATCAATATTTTTTACCTCTTTAAACTCCGAAAACGAATCAATTAGATTTTCAACATTCATTTTATTACTTATTTAAATTTTATAATCAGTTTAGTTTCTTTAATTTTATCAAATGGAATATTAATTTGTTCTATTAATACTTCCTTTTTTTTCTTTTGCTTTGTTTCTGTTTCAATAACTACATCTTCACCAAAGGCAATTAATTTTCCTTTTATCTTATCACCATCCGTAGTTTTTATCTTCACGTCTCTACCAATGTTTTTTATATATTGTTTTTCAACCATAAAAGGTTTGTCAATACCTGGAGAACAAACTGTAAGTTGATAATCTTCAATCTCTCTCTCTAAATTACCCTCAATATGTCTGCTTACAAATAAACAATCTCTAACTATAACTCCTCCTTCTTTATCAAACAAAACAGTAATTTCATTTGAAGTACTTATTTTTATATCTACCAAGAAATAACCTAATTCCTCAATTTTTTCTAATGCAAGTTCTTCTACTCTTTCTTTTGATATCATATCTTGTTAATAAAAGAAGGGGCTATTCGCCCCTTCTATCTTTCTTCCCGTTAAATTTCTCTGCAAAAATATAACTTTTTTACAGAATAATCAAATTTATTTACTGAACAACTATTCTTTTACTTATAAAGGAGTCGTTTGTTTTAATCTGTACCATGTAAATCCCCTTAGGATAATCTGATAAATTAACTTGTTTTGTAAACTCTCCAACAAATAATTCCTTGTTTTCCACTTCAATTAACTTCCCGAAAGCATCAACAATCGTTAATTCTAAGCTATTTACCTCATCCGAAACAAAAGATATATTAAACACTCCTTTTGTTGGGTTAGGGTAAATATTTAAATTATCAGCAAGTTCTGTATCTCCAGCAGAAATTCTGATAGAAGATAAGGTATTAAAGAATTGCCATGATGTAAATGCTGAAACATTGGTTAATAAAGCATCACAATTAGATTTTACTCTCCATTTATAAGATGATCCTGGGTCAAGAGATGTTAGTGGTAATGTATTTGAGGAAACTATTACCACTTGTTGCGGTCCAGGAATCTTTCTATATTTTATTTTATAGGAGAAAGCCGACATATCATCCCAAATTAAATCTGCAGAGTTTGTGGTTATATTTGATGAGAACGGATTAGTTGCGATTGGACAAGCAGCTTGTGTAGTAAATGTTTGGGTTAGAGACCATGCGGAATTATTTGTACCATTATAATCACAATGAGACCTTACTTCATACTCATATGTTGTGTTAGCAGAAAGTCCATGGAAAGTTCTAGAATTAGAATATTCTATAATAGTATTCCCCCAAGCATTTCCTTGTTCTCTTTTTCTTACCTCATATCGAACAGCAGATGCAGATGAAGCCCAGTTTACAGTGGCAATATTCATACCTAACACTTCACTAAATCCTGTAGGGATCTCACATGGTGTTAAAGTAGTAAAATCAGGACCTGAAACAGATGAAGACATATTATAAGAACTACAAGATGAAACAACTTGCCATTGATATGTAGATGCAGAAGTCAACCCGCTAAAGGCTAAATCCATTTGAGATCCTGTTGATACAGATGAAGCCGAAACTCCAAAAGGTAATGATGTAATGTTTGTTACAGTAGATCCTAAAACATTTAAAGTGTCCCAAGTAGCAGAAGAAGATTCTTTAAACATTACTAAGTAATTAATATTTTGAGGTCCGTGCCATCTGACTGCAGCTGAGGTTAAAGTAGTTTGATTATTTCTCACCAGCAATGCAATAGGAATCGCACAAGGAGCGTCTGTATTAAATGTAGACCAAGGAGACCAAGGAGAAACTATATTATTTACTGTATCACAAATAGCTCTAATTTGCCAATTATATGATGTTTGAATAGATAAACTTGACTTATTCAACGAAGTTGAAGAAGAAGGAACATCAGTATACACCCAAGAAGCACCACCCTGAGAAGACTCTTTAAATCTAATCTTATAAGCCTGTGCATTGGCTTGTATATCCCAATTTAAAATTGCGGAACTTAGAGTTATATTTGTAGTATTTAAGTTGGTTGGAGCGTTGTCGCAACTAACCATAGTACTAAACTGTGAAGAAGAAGACCAAGCAGAAACTTCTGAAGTATCAGCAGAACAAACACTTCTTACTTGCCATTCATAATTCTCACCAGCAGTTAATCCGAATACATCTCTGGAAGTAGTATAATGGTAATCGATATTAATCAACCAAGATGAATTACCAACAATTCTTCCTCTTATTGCGTAATGATGAGCAGTAGTAGTAGATCCCCAATTAAGTGTTACACTATTTGCTGTAATAGCAGTGGTAGTTAAACCTATTGGAGTTGCACAAGGTGGTACTGTTGTTACATTAGGACCGTTTGCATAAATAGAATTATTAATACCTCCAGCAACACATTGCGTCATTACTCTCCAGTTGTATGTAGTACCTGCGTTTAATCCTGTAAATACTAATGTAACATAAGAACCATTACCAGTAACTGTAGATGTTGCATTTATACCAGTTGTTGTAACTCCTGAAGTTGTTATAATTAATGTATCCCATATATTAGACGTAGATTCTTTTATTAATAGTTCATATGCATAAACTCCACTATTCCCATTCCAAGATACTTTAAAAGAAGAAGTGGTAGTTTGATTACCAAACACATTAAGGTTGGCAGGAGTAGAACATGGAACTAAAGTGCTAAAAACTTTTTGAGTAGTCCAAGGTGACATATTGTTTCCTGCCAAATTACAAACTGATTTTACTTGCCAACTATAATTTGTATTAGGAGACAATCCCGATTTACTTAAACTAACAACAGGAGCACTTAAAGTATCATAACTCCAAACACTACCAGCTATTGTTTTAAACCTGACTATATATAAAGAAGCATTTGCAGTACCAGTAAATGATAAATCTGCAGAAGTTAAAGTTACATTACTTTCCAAAAGATTATTAGGTTGTGCAGAACAATTTAATAATGTAGATACTGGATATAAAGAAGACCATACGGACACATTAGAAGTGTCGTATGTACAAGCTGATCTTATTTGGAATTCATAAGAAGTACCAGAAATAAGTCCATTTATTACTCTATTATTACCTACTACATTTGAAATGTTTTTAGTCCAAACTGTTGTACCTACTTCTCTACCTCTAATTGCATAATGATGAACAGCAGAGTTAGCTGTCCATGTCATTTTTAATGAAGTTGTAGAAATATTAGTAAATCCAATATTTAAAGCATTAGGACAAGGATCTGTATTAAATGTATCAATAGTGGTAAATGGTGAAGAATTTAATGCTGTATAATCACAGTTAGAGGATACTCCCCACTCAAACATCAATCCATATCCTAAATTAGTAGCAGTATATGTTGGATTTGTTACTGTAGCAACTTGCCATTGAGGATTACCTATTTCTCTATACCTTGCAGTATATGACACCGCTCCAGTTACTACATCCCATGTAAATGTTACATTTTGTCCGTTTACAGATACAGTATTATTTGTAGGTAGCGCACAAGGAGTTAAAGTTGTGAAATTTGTTCCAGTTGCAAATGGAGATAAATTACTATCATCTGCCGAACATGATGATTGAGATTTCCACTCATAAGTAGTTGCAGGGTTTAATCCTGTTTGTACTTTAGAAGCATATGTACCACTAATATCAGATGAAGTAATTGTTAAAGTATCCCAAAAAGAAGTATTTACATCTTTATAAAGTACATAGTAATGATCAGGATTATTTGGTCCATACATAATAAACTTTGCTGAAGTAAGGCCTATTTGAGTTACTGACATATTATATGGAGCAGAACACGGAGTTATTGTATTAAAGTTATGTATTGCTGTCCATGGTGAATTATTTAATCCATTAATATCACACATAGATTGTACTCTCCAATTGTATGTAGAACCTGAATTTAAACCTGTTAATGATAGTGAGTTAGTGTACATTGTATCAATAATCCAAGAAGAGGAAGATAATCTATATTTTACTCTGTATCCTACTGCTCCTGGTGCAACATCCCAATCTAATTGAATGGATGTTAATGTAGAATTTGAAGCAACTAAATTCAATGGTATAGGGCAAGGAGTTTGTGTAAATTGAGTTTGAGTGGCAGACCATGCGCTAAAAGATGTTCCTGAAGCGTCACAGATTGATCTTACAGCCCACTCATAAGTAGTTGCAGGCGTTAAACCAGTTTTTGTTCTTGACGTAGCATAAATATTATTAATTATATTCCATGTCGTATTTCCTTGTTCTCTCCATCTTACTTCATAATGATCTGCAAGAGTTGTGGCACTCCAGTTAAATGTCATTCTATCTAATAAAATATTAGTAGTATGTAGATTTTGAGGCACCTCACAAGGGTTAGCAGTGATAAAATTAGGTCCGGAGATAGTGTCCGAATTATTTAGTCCTGATGCATCACAAAAACTTATAATTTCCCAAATATGATCATCATATGTTGCTAGCCCAGTTAATGAGATATTTGAAGTTGTAGTAGTTGCA
>Ga0206679_10000341_pt1 | contig 38838 bp, 32 predicted proteins | sample M110012015metaG_FD_155464 | JGI IMG/M metagenome (GOLD analysis project Ga0206679, IMG submission 155464) | Ammonia-oxidizing marine archaeal communities from Monterey Bay, California, United States - M1 100m 12015 | ecosystem: Environmental > Aquatic > Marine > Intertidal zone | place: USA... | reverse complement strand
TGTCCGTAATGGTTTTTCTGCTGATCCAGATACAGTAATTCTTTTTTGCTACTGACGCGACCCAGAAGATTGTTTCGGTGCGGAAACCGCCCGAATTCGGCTATGATTGCAGCGTGAGACTGCCAGGCAGGCATAAATCCCTGCAAGGCTTGCTGCCACTCAACAGTGGTACTGGCTAATAAGTTTTCAAGCAGGTTTAGGCCCAGGCTTTGCAGGGAGACTTCTTCACTATGATGCAAGGGATGCCAGAGAAATAACTGTTCTGACGGTGTCAGATGATGATATTGCTCTGAATCGAGTTCAGCCAGACTCAGTTGTTGTGCCTGCAGATCATTGTCCCAGGCCTGAGACCGCCCTCTGAAGACGTGCCGACTGAACTGATCGAGAACAATAACTTTTGCCGTGCTGACGTGTACTGTATTCCTGTTGATGGATTTGCTTTGGGAAAGGTTGTTCAACAGGTCTCCAAATCGAGCCTTGATAGGGGCATCCAGGCGATGGCCATGTCGATACCAGCGTTGCTTTGTTTTTTTTAAAGCTTCTGCATGATATCGGGCTGGGCCAAGCCAGTAATCGAGGATGATATCGGAATTGATCTGTTCGCTAACCAATCTCTTCCTCGGAAAGCTGCAGGTATCGACGCAGGTAGTGAACGAGGATATAAAGCGGAATGGTATCCAGCAGGGCAACCATCACTTTAAACAGATAGTTGCTGGTCATTAGTGTAAACATGACCGAGGCAGTCAGGGCTCCAGCGATGAACTGTGCTCCAAAAGTGACCGCGATCACCATAAAAGAGTCAACTCCCTGGCTGATGATGGTACTACCATTATTGCGCAACCAAAGATGCTTTCCCTTAGTAAGTCGCTTCCAGAAGTGAAACAGGAAAACATCGCAATATTGGGCTGCGAAGTAAGCCACCATTGATGCGATCACAGCACCGGATGTGGTTGCGTAAAGCAGACTGAACAATTCAACCGAACCGGTTACTACGTCTCCATCAGGGAGGGTGATACTTTCAGCGAGTTGTATCAGCTGCCAGGGAGGTTGGGTATCGGCGCTGGGCATATACTGACCTAACCACATAAAAGCCAGGATGAAGAGGTTCAGCGACAAGCCAAATGTGACCAGGAAATTTGCCCGCTTTTTGCCGTAAAGTTCACAGATTAAATCGGTACAAATGAAGGTAATAGGGTAGGGAAGAACGCCCACTGCAAGCGCCCACGGACCGAGTTGGATGAAACGGGTGATACCCAGAATATTGAGCATAGTCATGGCGCATAGGAAGACGCCAGCCAGGATCAGAAAAACTCGCTCGCGGCGTTCCGTAATCACTGGGTCGACGCTATGCCTTTCGTTGGCTTCTTCTAGGGAATTCAAATTAACCTTCCTTTGTTGAAATACGTGTATTGCTGAACAGTATCAGCTTTCTTTCTGGCCTAGGTTACAGTGCATAACCGCGCCGTTGACAACCGGAGACCTGGCAGCAAACATAATAGTCTCAGCGATTTCAGAAGGCTCGATCAGCCTGCCGAACGTGCTCGCTGATGCAATATCTGTGAGCACTTCCTCCTGGTAACCAACGTGTTCGCGAAGCATTTCAGTATTGGTAAAACCAGGGCAAACACAGGCCGTATGGATCTGTTTGCCACTAAGATCCTGACAGGTAGCTTTCATCATCCCAACAATGGCATGTTTACTAGTGACATATGAGAATGAATTCGCTACGGCTTTCTCTGAGAGGGTTGAGCCAACGTAGATGATGGCAGAACCAGCATGCATGTAGGGTAGTAACTTGGAGTTGAGCAGTTGTGGCGCTACTACATTGAGTTCGAGAATGTCTCGCAAATCACCAGGCGTACTGTTCTCTACACTGTCATTGATTAGCTTTGCGGCGTTGTGAACCAAAGTCAGTGGACCTGCTGTTAGCTGACGCTTGAAAATATCATCTAGTTTATCGCTAGCATTTGGCTGCAGCAGATCCACAGCATGATTTTCGATTCTGTCATCTTCTGCCGGGTGTCTGGAAAGGTTAATGACGCGGTAACCGGTATCGGCGAATGCCTTTGCGGTGGCGAGGCCGATGCCCTTGCTAGCACCGCTGATGATGAGTGTATTCATGACAAACTCCAGTCAGCAGAGCCGTTTTGTCCTGGGCTGGAGGCTACGGTTACGGTAATACTTTCGATACCACGGCTGATAAATCCGTCATCTTCGACCAGTCTGTTGAGAAAGTACTGGGAAAATTCTTCGACCGTCGTATTGGCGATAGGCAGGGTTAGAACGTCCCTGGGTAGAAATAGCATTTTTTCCTCATTAAAGCGGGCAACAGTGTAGCCGCCTTCGATTTGCAAACTCAGATAGGGTGAATTTTCCGGTAGGATTGTTTTTTCGTCTAATTCATCACAGAGTTGGCGAATGCGCTGTTTGATTATCGAGTAGTCAAACATGATACCGGTATCGTCAATAGGCGCGGTTATCACGCAACTTACCTGAAAGTTGTGGCCGTGCAGATCTTCTCGATCGGTTTTGTTAAAAATGGTGAAGTGGGCGGCGGAAAAATTCATTGCCTGCTTAGCCACTTCGATTCTGGCCATTCTCTTCGGGTGATTCATAACTGGTCTCGCCTAAAATACTAGTTTAACCCAGGCTTGAGCTGGGTGCGAATAGACTATCAGTGGTGTCCGGGGGTAGATTCTGAGAGACTCTAGAGAGAGACATGAATCAAGGATAGAGGAAATGAGCTTAAGCAGATTAAGTAGGTCAATTCGCGGCAAGGTAGCTATTGTAACCGGTGCGGCTAGTGGAATGGGTAGAGCTACAGCGCACCTGTTTGGCGATGAGGGAGCTAAAGTCGCGCTGCTGGATATTGATTCAGAGAAACTGGACCGTGTCGTCAGTGAAATGCTTGAGGCTGGCCATGAGGCTCGAGGCTGGGTGCTTGATTTGTCTGATCGGGAGGCGATTCAAGGTGTCATTGATGAGATTGTAGGTCATTTCGGCGGTGTCGATATACTCATCAATAATGCTGGAATTTCGATTCCTTCGCCTGTAGACAGCGAGGATTATATGACTGCCTGGGACAAAGTGGTTGCCGTTCTACTAACTGCTCAGGCTTTGATGGTTCGGGCCGTATTGCCACACTTAAGATCGGCCGAGTTTGGCCGAATCGTAAATATTGCCTCAACGGAAGGGTTAGGAGCAACGCGCTACGGTAGTCCCTATACAACAGCAAAAACTGGCGTTATCGGTTTAACTCGGTCATTGGCCGTTGAATTAGGCAGGGAAGCGATCACTGTTAATTGTATCTGCCCCGGGCCCATTAATACGGGTATGACTGCGGGTATTTCAGAAGAAAATAAAATCGTTTTTGCCAAGCGAAGAACCGCCATTGGCCGATACGCTGAACCCGAAGAAGTGGCCCATGCTACTTTGAGTCTGGTTTTACCCGCCATGCAGTACGTGACCGGTGTTACCTTGCCCGTCGATGGCGGCTTGACCATCAAGAATGCTTGATCACGTCTTTACGCAAAATATTGGCGAGGCGATGGTTGGCCAATCTACTGGCCAACCCGGTCCGCTCTGAAAAGGCCCGAGCCAGGTGTGGCGTTAGGTCAGCAACCGAACTGACCTGATTTTTAGGCCCTGTCAATCAGTGTTTCAGTAAAGTCTCTGGTATATCGATGGTTTTAGCCCTGAGATATTCGCCAAAAGATTTTGCCTGACCATCAATCCGATTATTCGATGAAACGCCATCTTTTAAGATGCCTTTGATGTAGAAGTTCAGCGAGCGCATATTAGCTAGTTCGTATCGAATCACTTCATACTCGCTTACGTCAGGGCATAATTTCTTGAACTGATCGACGGTGAGGAAATTGAATAAAAATGCATAAGCCTCATCTGTTTTGGCCCATACGCCGCAATTTGCGCAGCCACCTTTGTCGCCTGACCTGGCACCGAACAAGGTGCCGAGCGGTGCAGTTATCGTCTTACCAGTTGGAGCGGGGGCGATGCTGACAGGAACCTCTTGATAGAATATTTCTTCGAAGCCGAGTCGTTGTGTCGGTAATACCTGCTGGGTTTTGCCATCGATATGCAGTACTTCAGTGACCTTTTGACTATCAATGAGAGCGGGCCAATAGACAATGGTCTCCTTGCCGCCGCCGAGGCTATTACCGCGTGAGGTATTTCCTGGGATCGTGGCGAGACTCAGCTCAGTTATTTTCGCACTGAACAAGCGATTAACTTTTTTTGGATCGGACGAAGTGCAGCTTATTCGCAGGGCTGCATGTGCTTCTTCGTTCGTCGCAGGATTTTCCTTGTCACTTCTGATTAGTTGAATGTCAACTTCATCGAACTGCTCCTGCCCCCCCAGGTTATGAAAAATCTGATCGATATAAAGTTCCGCCTTCTTTTCTATATTAAGACCGGTCAAGAGAACCTCTATACCACTTTTGTATTTACCCTTGGTATTGATACAGACTTTGTGAGTACTGGGCGGGCTACTGCCCCGGCAGCCGCTTACGCGAACCTGATTGTCGGCAATTTGCTCGAGTTTCAACGTGTCAAAATGGGCTATAACATCGGGATTATAATAGGCAGGGGTTGATATCTCATAAAGTAATTGCGCCGTGATAGTACCAACTGAAATCAGCCCACCGGTATTTTCATGTTTACTGACAATGAAACTACCATCAGCTGAAATTTCTGCGATTGGGTAGCCAACATTGCGAAAACTGGGGACCTCTTCAATAAAGGAATAGTTACCCCCTGAGCATTGCGCGCCACATTCGATGATGTGTCCGGCAGCCAAGGCTCCGGCCAGAGCATCATAGTCATTCCTGCGCCAGTTGAATTTCCATGCAGCTGGTCCGATAACGACTGCAGCATCGGTGACGCGTGGACAGATTACAATATCCGCACCTTGGTCAAGAGCTTCTTTTATGGCCCAGCAGCCAAAATAAGTATTAGCAGTAACCACCTCGTTTTCGCATTCACTCATGGGAATGTCACGGTCAATATTACGAAGTTCCTCACCCTCGGCGGATAGTGATTCCAGATGCGGCATCAGGTCATCGCCATCGATATAAGCAACTTTGGCGTGTAGCCCTTTTGCGGCAATTATTTTTTCAACTTCGTCTGCCATACCCGCTGGGTTAAGGCCTCCGGCATTAGTGACAATGCGAATATTTTTCTCCAGACAGAGACTCACTACCTCATCTAACTGCTTGAGAAAGGTGCCTACATAACCCATATGGGAGCCTCGGCTCTGCTGCTGATCGTAGAGTATTTTCATGGTCAGTTCGGCGAGATAATCGCCTGTCAGCACGTCAATGGGGCCGCCTTCGACCATTTCTAGAGCGGCCGCGAGACGGTCGCCGTAGTAACCACTGCAGTTGCCTATTCTGATTGTTTCACTCATTTGTCTCTCCCGACCTGCATTAATCTTCTATCCAATTGGGTTTTCTTTTCTCTCTGAAAGCGGCTATACCTTCAGCTCCCTCTTCGGAACGGAATAGTTCACCGCTCCACTGGGCTGTTTTAACGAAAGCTTCTTCTGTGCTCAAAGTGGGTACTCGGCGAACCAATTTTTTGCACTCCTGTACAGCATTAGGTCCACCCATATTGATCATGGCGACTTCTTCGTCTACGGCGCTCTCTAATGTGTCTGCTGCGACGGCTCGATGAGCAAAACCCATTTCTACGGCCTGTTTTCCACTGAATCGTTCACCGGTCAGGAACAGTTTCATACCGTGATGGGTTCCTAATTTGGGTAGGCAGACCACTGAAATGACAGCCGGGATGACACCGATTCTTACTTCGCTGAAGCTGAATTGAACAGTCTCTGCAGTAATAACAATATCAGCTGCACCGACTAGTCCTAGCCCGCCAGCAAAGGCAGCGCCGTTAACAGCAGCAATAACAGGTTTTGGGCTTTGCAGGATGCTGCTTAACACCTCGGCGTAAGGAACTGATCGAGTTCCGCTGATAGTTGACCCTGGGGGGCTCTTCAGGTCCGCACCTGCACAGAATGCAGGTCCAGTACCTGTGATCACAATGCTTCGGACATCGTCATCTTCATTGGCGGCTTTAATATGATCATACAGTTCAGTCACCAGAACTGCTGACAGGGCATTTCGATTTTCAGGCCGGTTGAGTCTGATCCAACCGGCTCTATTGCGTATCTCATAAATGGTTGCTTGACTTTCAGGCATGCTTATTCCTCCTCTGCGAGTTCGATTAGTAGTTCGCTGTTAGCAACTTGATCGCCTTCCGAGACGTTGATCGAGATGACCGTCCCATCTCGTGGCGCGGAGATCTGATGTTCCATTTTCATCGCTTCTAATACCAATAATACCTGCCCCTGGGAAACCGCGTCGCCTTCTGATGTGCTAATAGCCAATACTTTGCCAGGCATAGGAGCAGTTAACCCGCCTGATAACGCTGTCAGGTGCAGTTGCGGGAATCTGGGCATTTCCTGCAGTTCGATTTCACCATCTGAGTTATGAATTAACCAACGATCCTGATGCTGGTCGATATTAAAGGATTGTCGGAATTTGTTTATTTCGCAATCGACCAGGCCTGCACCTGCAGTCAGAATACGAACAGCATAGTTCTGGTCCTGGCATTGGACACTCAAGTCGCCGTTTCTTTGCGTGCGGTATTCAAGTTGCAGAGTGGTATCGGTATGAGTGAAGGAAACGCGATTGGGTGGCAGGTGTGAATTTCGCCATCCCCTCGGGATAGTTTTGAGGACTTTGGCAGCCGCATGCCGCCTTGCTCTGGCTTCGATCATGGCTGCTATAGCGGCAAAAACTAATCGATTTAGGCTGGGTGAGGATACTCTGTCTGGATTGACCCGGTCAATAAAGTCTGTGGTGGTGTCCCCAGCCAGGAATTCCGCTGTTCTCAGGGTCGACACCAAGAAATCTCTGTTGGTGACCAGACCCTGTATACGAGTGGTTTCCAGCGCCCTGGCCAGGCGTATAATCGCTTCTTGACGGGTCTGGGCATGGACGATCACCTTGGCAATCATGGGGTCGAACTGGGTACCAATAATACTGCCTGATTCGATACCGGAGTCAAATCTTGCATTTCCTGATGAAGATGGTTGCCAGGCAACCACAGTGCCTGGAGAGGGTAGGAAATTATTTTCTGGGTTTTCCGCATAGAGTCGCGCTTCGATAGCATGACCTTTAAAAGTGAGGTCGGACTGAGTAAATGACAGGGTGGCGCCTTCTGCGATGCGAATTTGTTCTCTGACGAGATCAATGCCGGTTATTTCCTCTGTTACCGGGTGTTCAACCTGTAAACGGGTGTTAACTTCGAGAAACCAGAATTCATCTCCATCAAGGAGGAACTCGACCGTACCGGTTGAATAATAGCCTAGGGATTGAGCGGCAGATACCGCTGCCGCTCCCATCGCCTGTCTCAGCTCAACAGACACTGCAGGAGAGGGTGCTTCTTCAATGATTTTCTGATGACGTCGCTGAATCGAACATTCCCGTTCAAAGCAGTGGACGACGTTGCCTTGCTGGTCTCCGAGGATCTGGATTTCAACGTGCCTGGATGAGGTTAGCCAGCGTTCCAGGAACAATGTATCGTTACCAAAAGCAGCTCCAGCTTCGCGTTCAGCTGATGCTACTGCATCCGCTAACTGATCAGCCGATTCAACTACTCGCATGCCTCTCCCACCACCGCCAGCAGTCGCTTTGACCAGGACGGGGTAGCCAATTTTGTCCGCTGCGGCAGCCACATCAGCATCTGTTGAAAGCTCGATGGCTGGTAGTGTTGGTACGCCGGCTTCAGTCATGATTGCTTTTGCAGATAATTTATCGCCCATCTTGTCGATGGCCGTGGCGGAAGGGCCAATAAAGGTAATGCCATGGTCTTCGATGGCGCGGGCAAATTCTGTATTTTCAGATAAGAAACCATAACCAGGATGCAACGCATCGGCACCACTGGAACGGCAGGCTTCCAGGACCTGTTCGGTATCCAGATAAGTTTCAGCAGGCGTTTGGCCCGTTAAACCGATCGCTGCATCAGCTTCCTTGACAAAAGGCGCATTGATATCACTTTCAGCATAGATTGCAACGCTGGCAATGCCCATTTGTCGTGCTGTTCGTATAATTCTGCTGGCAATTTCTCCTCGGTTTGCAATGAGGATTTTCTTGATGACCCTTACATTCTCCATGTGCCGAACTCCTTAGTCCCTTCAACCTCATTGTTGTGGCAGGCGGAAAGGGTCATAGCGATGATGATTCGCGTATCTCTTGGATCAATCATGCCGTCGTCGGACACTCGGGAAGTGGCAAATAGTCCCTTGGATCGTTCTTCAGCCCAGTATTCAGCTGTTTCTGCACGTTTGGCATCGGCTTCCTCATCGAACTTGATGCCTCGTCTCTCAGCTGCCGCACGTTGCACTATCGTCATTACGCCAGCCATCTGTTTTGGTCCCATGACTGCGATTTTGGCCGTCGGCCAGGTAAAGGTGAATCGCGTACCATAGGCCCTGCCACTCATGCCGTAATTACCAGCACCGTAAGAGGCACCAACGATGACGCTGATGTGCGGAACCGTTGAGTTGGCCACGGCATTAATCATCTTGGAGCCATTTTTGGTAATCCCTCCCTGTTCGAAATCAGTGCCGACGATATAGCCGGTTATATTGTGAAGAAAAACCAACGGTACGTGGATCTGGTTGCACAGTTGGATGAATTGCGCCGCCTTTTCTGCACATTCAGAAAATAGCGCTCCATTGTTACCCAGGATGCCAACTGGGAAACCATGGATCTGACTCCAGCCGCAGGTCAATGAAGGGCCATAAAGGGGTTTAAATTCTTCAAATTCAGACCCATCGGTGATCCTGTTAATCACCTCTCTGATATCAAAAGGGGTTTTAAGGTCTTTGGATACCAGCCCTAATAGATCGTCATCATCATGTAAGGGTTCTGAAAACTGGCTGTTTGGCTCGGGTCCTTTTTTCCGCCAATTTAAATGTGACACGACTTCTCGACAGATTCTTATTCCGTCCATTTCGTCCTCGGCAAGGTAATCTCCTAAACCAGAAACGGTAGTGTGCATGTCGGCACCACCAAGGCTTTCTTCATCTGCATCCTCCCCGGTTGCCATTTTGACAAGGGGCGGTCCGCCCAGGAAAACCTTGGATTGTTTCTTTATAAAGATATTGTAATCGCTCATTCCCGGTTGATAAGCGCCACCGGCGGTGGACGCACCAAAGACTACAGAAATAGTAGGTATCCTGAGTTTAGATAACTCGGTAATTTCGTAGAATAGCCTGCCCGACTCACCGAAATGGCCAGTTTCCCTCTGAATCGCTGCCTCCGGGTCACCACCGCCTTCACCACGCAGGTCAGCCCCGGCTGATTCTACTAGCTGAATATAGGGTAATCGGTTTTCCCGGGCTATTTCCAGGCCGCGCATGAGTTTTTTTGAGTTGAAAGGATTAAACGCGCCGGCACGAACCGATGGGTCGTGGCCCAGAATGAGGCATTCGATCCCGGCTACGACACCGATTCCAACAATAAACCCTGAGCCGACATTAAAATTTGATCGCCATGCCGCCAGTGGGCTAATCTCGAGAAACGGTGAGTCGGGATCGAGAACCATGGCGATGCGTTCCCGTACGGGCATTTTGTTTCTGGATCGAAGTCGGGTCATGGCTTCTTCACCGCCACCTGCTTCGACTTCTGCATGGAGTGTTTCTAATTGTTCCAGCATCTCCAGCATGTCCTGCTTATTCTGGCGAAAATTATCTGAGCGCTGATTGACCTTGGATTCTAAAATTGACATGGCAGAGGTCCTTGGTGGATTTCTTTCCTAAAGACTAAAGGTATCAAAAAAAAGACCGGATGAGCAGATGATATTGGTAACTATTTTACTCGGCTCTGTCACCTGTTTGTGACCACAAAGCGCAGTCGGACTTCACCTCACTCTGTTTGGGTCTGTAGTGATGATTTATGTTGCTGATTTGAATGAGAAACTATTTGCCAGGCTGTTATTGTCCGATGGTATGCTTTGACCTGACCTCATGGATAGATAGCGCTACCGATCCTAGAACGCTGATAGGGAATATTGGGGTTGCCATCCAAGCAAGGCTAATCAGTTAGAAGGAAAGTAGGGAGGGTAAGATATGGCTCGGTGGAAAAATTGGTCAGGACGTCAGGAGGCTGCACCGGAAGCGCTGCATTTCCTGCGCAGCCAAGCAGATGCAGCGGCTTTGGTTAATAGGGCCAGGCTGGACGGCAAAGGCATCAGGGTAGCAGGCTCGGGCCATAGTCACTCACCTCTGGTATTGAGTTCTGACTGGATCATCGATGTTTCAGGGCTGGCTGGTATCACCGATGTAGATCATGAGCAGAAAACAGCTTGGATATACGCTGGGACGCCTATGTATAGTTTGGGAAGGGCCCTGCACGACGAAGGACTTGCCTTGCATAACCAGGGCGACATAGATCGTCAAACCATTGCCGGAGCCTGTGCTACCGGTACTCATGGTACGGGCCGTAAGCTGGGCAATATGTCTTCGGCGGTATTGGCGGTAGAGGTCATTACAGGCAAGGGTGAGGTTATCACCTGTTCAGCTGATCATGAGCCAGAGCTTTTTGCTGTAGCCAGGTTAGGGTTGGGTGCTGCTGGCATCATTACGCGATTACAATTGCAGTTAAGGGAGAGTTATAAATTAAGGGAAACCGGCTTGGATATGGCTTTTTCTGATCTGTTTCAGCAGCTGCCCGAATTGGCAGAAAGTCATGAGCGATTTGAATTTTTCTGGCACCCCCAATCAGACCGAGCGACAGTAAAAAAAACCGACCAAACCACTGCTCACCCGGAATACCCACTGGCCGAGGAGGGTCGTCGCTGCGCCTGGAATTACGAGGTTTTGCCGAGTTACCGGCCACATTTACATACAGAGATGGAATATAGTGTACCTGAGGAATTAGGTCCGGCTTGTCTTGCCGAACTACGTCAGATGATTCAAACAGAATTCAGCGAGGTTCGTTGGCCAGTAGAGTATCGAACCCTGGCTGCGGATAATGTCTGGTTATCAACTGCCTACGAGCGCCAGACAGTGACGATTTCTGTGCATGAGGATATTCGATTAGATGACTCAGTCTATTTTGCAGCTTGTGAGCGTATTTTTCGTCGATACCAGGGTCGCCCGCACTGGGGAAAGGTAAATAACCTGGGGCCAGCAGATTTTCAGGAGAACTATCCACACTGGTTGGACTGGTGGCGAGTGAGGGACCAGTTTGACCCCGACGATGTGTTCGTGAATGAATATCTGGCATCAATTCGCTCGTAAATCAGCTTGCCCCTCAGGACCATTAATTGACTTGCTTTCGATACCCGGATGGAGGCCCTGGCTGTCGAAAAACAGATCAGGATCTGGCATTTGATTTTCCAGTTTGATCGACGCAGGTGCTGGCCTCAATGGGTAGGTAGAGTGGGCGAGCTTATTTGCCAGACTATAGGTGTGGCTGCCTTGTTTTAGTCAGTAACATCAATTAAAACGCTACTATTCGTGGCAATAAAATTCAATCGTGTCCCGCACAGCCAAGTTTAGAGTCGCCCTTATTGATTTTACCGATGTGGTTGGCGTGCTTTTTTGAAATCGGGCGGTCGCTTCTCCAGGAATGCATCGATTGCTTCATGGTGTTCCGGACTTTTGTAGCATTCTGCCAGGGCAATGCCTTCGCGCTGCTGGACCTTTTTAATATCGGGTTCAGCCATATTGGCGGTGACCAGTTCCTTTACCATTCGTAGGGCTGATGGCGGGTTTTCACCCATTGACCTGGCTACGGACTGGGCGGTCTGTAGCAGCGTATCGGGCTCGTCGACCAGACGGTCAATCAATCGGTATTCGAGTGCCTGCTCAGCACTGATGGTGCCACCGGTCAGCATTAGTTCGTTGCCTCGACCAAAACCAGTACGGGCAATTAGATAATAGGAACTAGCAAGTTCAGGAACGAGTCCCATTTTTATGAATCGAACGCTGAATTGGGCAGCAGGTGACGCAATGATCATGTCGCATGGTAGAATTTGTGTGAGTCCCACCCCGATGGCAGCACCATTGACCGCTGCAACGATGGGCTTTGATCTCCTGACTAGTCCCACCCAATCCCGGGGTGACCGATTTTCTCCGGACCCTGCGTTATCAGTAGATTTTGCCTGTGCTAGGAAAAGATCTTTGATATCTGCGCCAGCACAGAAACCTCGTCCTGCCCCGGTAATAACCATAGCGGTTACAGCTTCGCTTTCATTGGCCTCGTGCAATGCATGATGCAACTCCTCACCCATTTCGTAGGTCCATGCGTTTAAGCGCTCAGGGCGATTCAGCGTGATCGTGTTAACACCATCTTCTACATCAGATAGGATTGTGTTGTATTGCATTGGCATACGTCCCTTTAGTTGTTGTACTCAATTCTTGTTCTCCTGGCACAGTGTATACCACTGGAGTTGGATAATGTGTCCGGTTGCGGTTGGTCGTCTCGCGGATTTAATCGTTGAGTTCCTCACCCAGCAGCATTGACCAGAAGCGTTTTAGTAGCTCGCTGTTGGCACGCTCTTTGGTGATAAATTTGACGTGATCGTCAGGACTGTCTGGATTGATCTTGATGTACCACAAGGGATTAATCTCGTTGGGTAGCATGGAATAACGAACGTCAATGACCCGATCGGGATGGAGGGGCCGCCAGGCTAAATAATCATTCGAGAATTTTCGAAACCGTTCGATATCAATGGCTTGCTGTTGGTTAAGGTCAAGCCCTGGGAAATGCCTACCGACATCGATTTTTGCAGCACTTGTTCCCGGATAGGTTTTTTCTTCAAGTCCAACCCTGACAGCATCGACATAGAAGTCTCCTTGCCATTGGTAGACTGTTTTCCAGATTAATAGATTTGCAAATGCCGGTTTACTGGAAATTTGCACGGGCTTATGTTGTCTGGCAGCAGCCAGCTGTGCTCCGACTTTGCTGGCTCGCTGGGTCTGGATTATGCCGATAGCGAGGTAGATGATCATCCAGATCAGGGCGATTTGCAGCCAAAGCCGCTTTTTCTGTTTGTATGCCAGCCAGGTCAAAATACAAAGTGGTAGGGTCAATAAGGGATCAATGATAGAAATGATATTCCAGGCAAAGCGTTCATCACTGAATGGCCAGAGTAACTGGGTGCCATAGGTTGTGCAGGTATCCAGTAATCCATGACTGGCAAAACCCAGAAAACAGCAGACATATAATCGGCGGAAACTAATATGATGACGAGCCCATAGCCATAACAGGCCGGCGCAGATGGCGGCCCCGAAGGGGATAAAAGCGAGCGAATGGGTGAACTGGCGGTGATACTCTAAAAATAACAGGGGATCAGAGGATGAAGAGATGAAAACATCAATATCTGCACTGATACCAGCAAAAGTGCCACACAGTAAGGCGATTTTAGTGTGCTTTTCCGGTTGGCTAACGCCGCCGATGACAGCGCCTACCACTCCTTGGGAAATTGGATCCATGTGATACCTTGATTTTTATATGAGACCATGCAAAGTGCTGGGTACCTTAGCAGCATAATAAAGGGGAGGGGAGTGTTACAGGTTTATATTGATTTTAAAAGCCCATATGCTTTTGTTGCGCTCAGGCCCTGTTGGCAGTTAGAACGCGATTATGGCATTGCCATTGAATGGCTGCCATTGACGTTGAACATTGGCAGCTATCTTGGAACCGCAAAAGTAGACGATACTGGCAAGGTGACCTCTAATAATCGATCTCCTCGGCAATGGCAGGCGGTACGTTATGCCTATATGGATGCGCGACGCTATGCCGATAGTCAAGGACTTCTGCTCAAAGGTACTCAAAAGATTTGGGATTCATCAATTGCTGCAATCGGATTGTTGTGGGCCAGCGAACAGGCCCCAAACCGGGCGGCGCTCAGGAATTATATGACGATGGTCTTCGATCGATTCTGGCAGCGCCAACTGGACATCGAAGACCCGACTGTGATTGTTACCGTGCTGGAGAAGTCAGGGATATCTACGGTTGGATTTTCTGATTATCTAGCAGGACCAGGACGTTTCCATCACGATGAATTACAGGATCAGATATTGCAAGCTGGATGCTTTGGGGTGCCTACTTTTTGTATCAATGGCGAGACCTATTTTGGTCGGGAAAATTTACCGATCATTCGATGGCATCTCGAAGGTAAGCCTGGTCGGATACCTCACAAAGCCTATGACACGGTATTATCATGAGTGAGACATTGATAGCTGAAAGCGATTTTGTTCTTTTTGTTGACCTGGCTCGAATTGATAGCTTTGTCAGCATTGCTGCCACGAGAGAGATGATCACTGGCATAACCTATCCATTGAGATTATTACCATTGAATCACCAGCTTGGTAATGTGGCTGAGGATGTTAAGAGTCAGGAACAGGAACTGCAAGGTTATAAGGCCAGGCGAGCCTATGCGAGAGCGGCTAATCTGGCAGCGGAACGACGCAGAGATTATGCTCGATTAGGTTTAACTGCCACTGATAGGAAATTACCTCAGGAGGTAACCTATGCTCATCTCGGGTTATTATATCTGGATCAGTGCCAGGCTGAACTGGCTGAGAAATTCTCCTACCTTGATGCTTATTTACGGATTGCGTTGCATTTGGGAGGAGAGCCCGTACCGGATGCTGAGGTTGATGCCACGCTTGCAGGGCTAGGAGGGCAATGGGCAGATTCGGGGCTAGAGTCTATGGCAGAGCAGATGACCCGGTTGGATGATGAAATCAGCACCAAGGGAATTTTGTCAGCACCGGCATTCTTCCTGAAGGGACAACGATATATCGGCCAGCAACACTTGCCTTATCTGAACTGGACTCTTTCGGGCTGTAACGGTGTTGCACCCGTTTAAATTAGACGGTACCTTGAGCAAAACTGCGATCTCTCAGGAAGCCGAGTCTGGGTAGGGTTCTTGTGGATGTTCAGTTGGGAAACGGTGTAAACCTGACCCATGAGATGGATCGGAGACAGAGGAGAAGTATGCCGCCGCGAGCGCAACTGGAAGAATGGGTTAGTCAATTGCTACGAGCCAGGGAAGACAATGCTTTAAAGCCTTGTTATTCGCTGATGCTTGAAGCGGTTGATTTGTCAGACGCCTACTGGGTTCTCGATGAGATGGTCAAGAGAACGGCTGTGGCCATCGCTGGATTCAAGGGCGCTCTGACTCAGGTGGCGGCCCAGAAAAGCTTTAATGCGTCTGGCCCAGCCTGTGGCGTGCTTCTGGAAACGATGCTACAGCCGATGGGGAAGCCTGTCAGTTGCGATCATTTCAAGCGAGGCGCCATTGAAACTGAAATTGGTTTTGTCATCAGTGAGACTATTCAGGGTCCGATTCAAGCTAGAGATATTCCTCAGGTGACCTCTGCAATGATGCCCATGGTTGAGCTGGTCGATGTCGGTTTTGAACATCAACCCATTGCTCTGGTCGATCTGGTAGCGAATAACGCGGCGGCAAAATTTTTTCTTTGCGGTGAAGGGGTACCCATCGGTGAGCCAGATGATATTCAAATCGAATTATTCAAAGATGGCGAATTACTGCATTCCGCGTTGGCTGGGGACGTATATAAAGGGCAGTTGCAGGCGGCAGCCTGGTTAGTGAACCAGACTATGTCTCGAGGCTACAGGATAGAACAAGGACAGATTCTTATGACTGGGTCGGCTGGTAAAGTACAGCCATTATTACCTGGATTCTATGAGGCCCGTTATGGTGGAATGCCGAGTATCGAGTTTGAAGTGCTTGAAGGACAGGCATAGTAACAGCAAGTAATGTTTTAAATTAAGTAACAGTAGAGGATCGGCCATGGACTTCGATATACCCCGAGAAATTCAGGACTATTTAGTTGTACTGGATGAATTTATAGAGAGCGAGATTAAACCGCTGGAGAATAAAAACGATAATATTCGTTTTTTTGACCATCGTCGTGAAGATTCGCGTACGGACTGGGAGAGGGGTGGTTTACCCAACGAAGAGTGGGAAGCATTACTCTCTGAGGCGAGGCAATTAGCTGATGCTGCAGGCCATTACCGCTACCCGATTCCTAAGGAATATGGAGGCCAGGAAGGCTCCAACCTTGGCATGGCTATTATTCGAGAGCACTTTGCCACTAAAGGACTAGGTCTGCACAATGACTTGCAGAATGAACATTCTATTGTGGCTAATAATGTCGGGTTGTTGCTGATGCTGGCCTATGGCACGGATAGTCAGAAAGAAGAATGGATTCCCCTGCTACTGGCCGGGAAACGTGGCTTTGCTTTTGGTATCACAGAGCCAGATCATGGCTCTGATGCAACCCATATGGAAACGACAGCAACCAGGGATGGTGATGGCTGGCGTATCAATGGCGGTAAAACATGGAATACCGGTATTCATAAAGCGCAATATGACATGATCTTGGCCCGTACCAGTGGTAAGGCCGGGGATGGTGAGGGTATCACCGCTTTCTTGACACCGACCAATGCAGATGGCTTCAAAGTTGAGGAAATGCTCTGGACCTTTAATATGCCCACGGATCATGGTCGAGTTTCACTCGACAATGTCTATGTAGACGATACCGCGATCTTTGGGGGAGAAGGTAGGGGGCTCGGCGTCGTACAACATTTCTTTAATGAAAACAGGATTCGCCAGGCGGCATCAAGTCTGGGCGCGGCCCAATTCTGCATTAATGAATCCATTGAGTATGCGATGCAGAGAAAACCTTTTGGTAAACCACTGTCAACCAATCAGGCGATACAGTTCCCGTTAGCCGAACTGCAGACGCGATGTGAGATGTTACGAGCATTAATACACAAAACTGCCTGGCAGATGGATACCTACGGTAACTTTATGGTGTCTGACAAGGTGTCGATGTGTAATTATCAGGCCAATCGTCTTTGTTGTGAGGCTGCTGACCAGGCTATGCAGGTCCATGGCGGGCTGGGATATTCAAGGCATAAACCGTTTGAGCACATTTATCGTCACCATCGTAGATACCGTATTACAGAAGGCGCAGAAGAGATCCAGATTCGTCGAATTGCGGGTTACCTGTTTGGTTATATGAAACAACAGGCGCCTAAGGGGGTGAAACTAGATTGATATGAGCAGTTTTGAAAGCAAACTGAGCAAAGTAGTAACCGAGCATATACCGGGCTGTACGCAGTTAATTTCGGTTGAGAGATTGTCCGGTGGTGCAAGCCAGGAAACCTATCGGCTGACCCTCTCGGTTCATGGTCAGGAGGTCTACATGGCTATGCGGCGATCTCCTGGAGGGGAGTATGTCGAGCCGATAGCTGCGCGTCCAGGTCTGGATGTGGAAGCGCAATTGATGCAGGCTGCAAAAGCAGAAGGTGTGCCCGAACCGGAGATCTTTTATGTTCTTCGGCGAGAAAACGACCTGGGTGATGGCTTTATAATGCAATGGTTAGATGGCGAAGCGTTGGGCGCCAGGATCGTTCGCTCGAATGAATATAGCCAGATAAGACCGGGCCTTGCCAGAGAATGTGGGCGGATTCTAGCGCGTATTCATCAGATTGACCTTGATAAGACCGGATTGCGAGACCGCTTGGGTACGATTCCGCCTGAAGCTTTTCTTGATCAGATGCTAGAGCGATATTATCTACTGGATACGCCTCAGCCCATGATAGATTACACAGCCTCCTGGTTACGGGAGCACCTTCCCCAGGAATATCAGTTGACACTGGTCCACAATGATTTCAGAAATGGTAATTTTCTGATTGATCAAAAGGGCATTGTAGCGATCCTAGACTGGGAAGTTGCTCATATCGGTGACCCGATGCGCGACCTTGGCTGGATGTGCACTAATTCCTGGCGTTTCGGTGCGGCGTCGCCGGTGGGAGGTTTTGGTGAATATCTTGATTTGTTCGAGGGCTATGAAGAAGTCAGTGGCCGGGCGGTTAACCCAGAGCATGTTAAATTCTGGGAAGTTTTCGGATCATTCTGGTGGGCCATCGGTTGCCTGGGCATGGCCGAACATTATAGAACCGGTCCCGATCAGACCGTCGAGAGGCCGGCGATTGGCAGGCGGAGTTCTGAATGCCAGGTAGATTGTATAAATTTGATCATCCCTGGCAAGGTTGAGTTGGTTGCGGGCGGAGGCCGGGTCGATGAGGATATGCCAAGAATTGATGAACTGGTTGGCAGTGTGCGTGATTTTATTCGTGAAGAAGTCATGGTGGAACTGCAGGGGAGAAATCAGTTCCTGGCAAGAGTTGCCAGTAATTCTCTTGATATAGCGCTTAGAGATATGGCAACCGGAGACGAACACCGGCGGCTTGAACATAACCGCCTCAAAGAATATTTCGGTTCACAGGATGCCCTAGCGACGCTGCGTTGGCGGCTGGTGAAAGCCCTTCGGGACGGATCCGTAGCGATTACAGATGAACGCATAAAGGAACACCTGAGGCAGACCGTTGTTAACCAGATAGCCATTGATCAGCCAAGATATTCTGGTTTTTTGAGAGCTATTGAGCGTTAGATTTGGGTGTTCTTGAAGGGTGCCAGTAGATGGTAATGATAACTAAAGCGTTTCTGCTGGGGTTTTCATAAATGCCAGGGTTATCGTCAACAAATTGGTTGTATTTAACAGGATGAAACTATGGATTTATTCTCTTTAGCGGGGAAGACCGTTGCAATAACTGGCGCGTCTTCTGGTTTTGGACACCATTTTGCCGGGGTCTTGGCTGCAGCTGGCGCGAACGTGGTACTGGGTGCAAGACGAACCGAAAAAATAGATAAACGGGTTGAAGAGCTTCAGGAGCAGGGCGCGAGTGTTTCCGGATTTACTTTGGATGTAACTGATGTCGATAGTGCTCGCGCCTTTTTGGATAGCGCCCAGCAGCAATACGGCCAAGTTGATATCCTGATCAACAATGCTGGCGTGGAATCAGGGGCGAAAACCTTTCTGATGATCGATGAGGATGATTGGGACTATGTCATGAATACCAATTTAAAAGCAGCATGGCAGCTCAGTAAACTATATACCCAGGCAAACGCCGCACTGGGTTGCTCGGGTAACATAATCAATATTGCTTCCATCACGGCTTATCGAACGATTAAAGGACAGTTCCCTTATGCTGTATCCAAGGCAGCGCTGGTTAAAGCGACGGAAATTATGGCACTTGAGGCGGCAAAATTTGGGATACGAGTGAACGCCCTTGCCCCTGGCTATATACTCACTGACGTATCCAGGGTCCTGTTAGAAAGTGAACGTTCAGCCGAGTTTGTAAAAGGTATTCCGATGCGTCGATACGGTGAGTTTGCTGACCTTGATGGGCCTTTATTGCTACTTGCCTCCGAGTCATCAAGGTATATGACGGGCTCTGTCATTGTTGTTGACGGCGGACATATTTGCTCTGAGCTCTGATTTTCAGCCAAAAGAGTTGTTAAAAATGTTTACAAACTGATTGTAAATGATAATAATTCGCATTCAGGTTTGTATAGGTGTTCCATGAAACTGGCTAATTTAAACCCGGAGCTTAGATGTAGAGTTCTCTCTGCTGCGGACGATTATGAAGAACTACAGAGCAGGTTCTTTGCGCTGGGTTTATTCCCCGGGGTAGAAGTTAAAGTTTTGCGTAGTGCTCCACTGGGAGATCCGTTGCAGATCAGGGTGGGTTCATCTCTGTTGAGTATCCGAAAACGCGAGGCTGAGTGGATTGAGGTAGAGCAGCTACCTTCATGAAAGAAGGGATTATTGCCCTGGTCGGTAACCCAAATTGTGGAAAAACCACCTTATTCAATGCTTTAACCGGTGCTCATCAAAAAGTAGGTAACTGGCCCGGCGTCACTGTCGAGAAAAAAACCGGGTTGATCAAATCTCAGTCTGCCCCAAGCCAACTCATCGATCTGCCAGGTATTTATACCCTGGAACAAAGCCATCTGGGTCGTGATGAACAGATCGCGCTTAACTTTTTGCGTGAAGAACCCTGCGACCTGATAATCAATATTGTTGATTCGGTCAGCCTTGGTCGTAGTCTCATTTTGACGCAGCAATTACTAGAAACCGATATACCGGTGATTGTAGCCTTGAACATGTTAGATGTAGCGAAATCTCAAGGCATAGAAGTTGATGCTGAGGCCTTATCCGAGCGCCTAGGTATTCCTGTTTTCCCTCTGGTGGCCTCCCGCCGCCAAGGTGTCGCTGAGATGCTTGATGCTCTTGCTGATCCGGCTTTGAAGGAGGTTACTGCTGTTGATATGGAAAGGCTTGCCACTGCCGGTGCTGAGCGTCAGGTCCAACGGCATGCTATCGCTACCCGGATTGCCGGAGAGGTCGTTAAGGCTCCGGCGGTTCACTATAGTCCGAGTGAACGCCTTGATACATTGATGTTAAATCGTTGGCTTGGCATCCCTATCTTTCTGGGGGCCATCTATTTGATGTTCACGCTGGCCATTAATCTCGGTAGCGTTTTTATTGATTTCTTCGATATTCTGTTTGGTGCTGTGTTAGTTGATTTGACAACTGACCTGATGAGCAGTGCTGCCCTGCCGGAATGGTTGATTGTTATTGTCGCCAACGGTCTCGGTGGCGGAATACAATTAGTGGCTACATTTATCCCAGTAATTGGTTTCTTGTTTCTTTGCCTTTCAATAATGGAGGATTCTGGCTACCTTGCCAGGGCTGCATTTGTGGTCGACCGGTTGATGAGCGGTATTGGTTTACCTGGGACAGCATTTGTTCCCCTGATCGTCGGATTTGGCTGTAATGTCCCCTCGGTAATGGCGTCCAGAAGCCTGACAAGAGAGAATGACAGGCTGATGACTATTGCAATGGCGCCGTTTATGTCTTGCGGTGCGAGGTTGACCGTATACGCCTTGTTTGCGGCTGCTTTTTTTGAAAGTAACGGACAGAATATTGTCTTCCTGCTATATCTGTTAGGTATTACTATGGCGGTATTCACGGGATGGATCTTTCGTAAACAGATATTTGATGGCCAGGTGTCGCCGTCCTTTCAGGAAATGCCTGCCTACCATATTCCTATTTTTAAAAATATTATGCTGACCACCTGGTTTCGTCTGAAGAGTTTCATCTTTCGTGCTGGTAAGACTATTGTGGTCGTTGTAGTTTGTCTTAGCTTTCTCAATTCGATTGGGACCGATCGGAGTTTTGGTAATGAAAACACTGAAAACTCAGTGTTATCCGTTATCGGTAAGACTATTACACCGGTGTTCACGCCCATGGGACTGACTGTTGATAACTGGCCTGCGACGGTAGGTTTATTTACTGGTGTGTTTGCGAAAGAAGCCGTTGTCGGTACTTTAGATGCTCTTTATAGTGGAGCTCAAGACAGTAGCAGGTTATCCCTCGGTGAATCGGTAACCGCGGCATTCCAATCAGTTGCTGACAATGCAGCTGGCTTGACTGCTACGCTGACGGACCCGCTGGGGCTAGGAATATCTGATGTTTCTTCGAGCGAAATGGCAGCCGCTGAACAGGGGGTGACTAATCTCACTCTGACTCAGATGGCGGCTAAGTTTGGCAGCGAGTTTGCGGCATTTTGTTATCTGGTATTTATCCTTCTATATGCACCTTGTGTCGCCGTATTGGGTTCGATAACCAAAGAAGCCGGCTGGCGGTGGATGCTTTTGGTGTTTTTCTGGACAACCGGCCTGGGCTATATCGCTGCTACCTGCTTGTACCAGATAGGCACTTTCTCGGAGCATAAATGGTTCTCTGCGGGTTGGCTGGCTACTTGTAGTATTTTGCTTCTAGCGACCATTCGTGGTCTTAAACGGGTAGGCCGCCAGGCTCTTCCAGATCGCCTGATTCCTGTTATGCAAGTGTGACTCCAATCAAATGATATTTGTCTGTGGTGTTATCGACCAATGGGTTAGACTCTTGGGCTAGTCTGCCCTGGGGAATAAATTTTTGGACATTAGAACAAAGCTGTCGTTGCTTCTGGTGGCGGTGTCTTTAATCAGCATGGGATTGCTGGGTGCTTTCGCTTATAGAACATCGGCAGCTATGCTCCAGGAGATATCAATCAGGCAATTGGATGCCCTGGCAGAGGGTAAAAGACGTGACTTGTTGAAGGTACAACAGAATTGGCGGAGGACGACTCATCTGCTCCGTCGGCTTGTGGTAAGTCAAGGTCGGTTCAACGGCATCATATCTCCAGGAGAAAAATCGGCTCCCCAGGCGTTGATGAGCCTCATCTCTTTATACGCTGAGGAAAACGGCATTGCGTCGGTAAAGATTTTTGATAGCACCGGGGCGGAGTGGATCACAGTAGGTGAGCCGAGCCTGGCAAAACAGCATCTGATTCCTTCTACAGATGTTGAGTATCGTGGGACCATTGTAACCGACACGAAAGCAGTTCAGGTGGTGATGGCTGCTCGCATCATCGATCAGGGAGTATTGGTAGGGGGGCTGGAACTTACCTACGATGCTCGCGACTTGATCAGTATCGCTGAAAATCTCACTGGACTCGGAACGACTGGAGAAGTGTTGATGTTTGCCGGTGGCCTGGAAGATTCTGCTGTGACCTTGCTAAGTCGTCGACACCATAATGGACCTGTTCAGCAGGGCCAAAAAATCGAATTAGCCGACCTGTCTGCAGATATCCAGGCAGCGTTGATGAACGATGCTGAACCATCGAGCCAGGTCAGAGACGATAGAGGCCAACTGGTCTGGATGGCTAGTCGATATATTCCTGAGCTTGAGTGGGGTTTAGTCGTTAAGGTAGATGCATCGGAAGAAGAGGTAAGGTCGGAAATACTGTTTACAGCTTTGGTTGATATCGGATTGTCTGTATCAGCCTTCGCTATACTAGGTGGGGCGCTGCTTGGCCTTTATTTTGCCAGGCCAGTCCAGCAGTTAGTTGACGTGGTGCAAAAGATTAATGCCGGAGAAAATGATGTTAGAGCTACTATCCAGGGGGACGATGAAATCACCTATCTGGCAAAAACTTTAAATGACTTTCTGGATACAGTAAGTAGTCCGAATAAAAGAACTGACGATGCCTGAGTTTCTTGACACATTAAAACTGTTTGGCGGTTTTATTTATTTACTCATGGGGGGTGAGTTACTGGTCAGGGGTGCGTTAGCCTTTTCAAAGCGAACCAGGATTCCCCCAGTCGTGGTCGGAATGACGGTTGTTGCTATGGGAACATCTGCTCCGGAGTTGATGATATCGATATTAGCTGCACTTTCCGGCCATCCAGATGTGGCAGTCGGCAACGTGATCGGGAGTAATATTGCTAATGTATTGCTAGTGTTGGGAGTTCCGCTACTGCTTTATCCAATAGCTACTAATCAGCCTGGATTGCGCTGGCAGACTAGCCTCATGATTGCTGTATCAGTTTTTTTTATCGTATTGTGTTACCTGCAGCCAATCACCATATTGGGTGGAATTTCACTCGTATCTGTATTAGTAATTTTTCTGATAGCCAGTGCCAGAGGAGTGGCGATCCTGCCGAATGTGGAGGATGCAGAGGAAGAGCTTAATAAAGGCATTGGCCTACCTTCACACCCGAGTACGATCCTGCTACTCATTGTCCTTGGCTGCATTGCGTTACCTTTGGGGGCTGATCTTGTTGTTCGGGGTGGTGTTGGTCTGGCAGTATCATGGGGGATCAAAGAGAGCGTTATTGGCCTCAGTCTTGTCGCGCTCGGTACCTCGTTACCTGAGTTGAGCACCACGTTGGTAGCGGCTTTTCATAAGAATAGTGACGTCGCTATTGGTAATGTGATCGGCAGTAATCTGTTCAATATCCTGGCTATTTTAGGGATTACTGCCATTTTGACCGATATTCCTGTGTCCGCAGATTTTATGAAGTTTGATATATGGGTCATGCTCGCAGCGAGTTTGACGCTGTGGTTTGCTGCGCTTTTTAAGAGGTCTCTGGGTCGATTGATGGGTGCTTTTTATCTTAGCTCGTACCTGCTTTATATTTGGATATTGTTTTAATAGGCAGCACAAAAAGGACTCGCCACGTGGCATCTAAATTTAATCAGTCTACAGCCATTGCGGTTGTCGTTGCCAATATGATTGGAACAGGCGTATTTACCAGCCTTGGATTCCAGCTTGTTGATATTAAATCAGTTTTTTCCTTGATGATGCTATGGTTAGTCGGTGGAATTACCGCTCTTTGCGGTGCCTTGACCTACGCGGAGCTGGGTGCCAACCTGCCGCGATCTGGTGGTGAGTACAATTTTCTTGGGCGTATTTATCATCCTGCCATGGGCTTCATTTCAGGCTGGATTTCAGTTTCGGTGGGTTTTGCGGCTCCCATTGCGCTTGCAGCGATGACTTTTGGAGCCTATCTTAGCTCTGCCGTGAGCTGGATCGACTCCGGAGTTTCGGCGGGCTTGCTGATTTTATGTCTGACCTGTCTGCATTGCTATAGCCATCAAACCAGCGCTCGGACCCAGGTTATTTTTACCAGTATAAAGGTGGTCCTGATTCTAGCGTTCTGTCTGTTGGTGTTTTTCTTCTCAGATACCCGGCAGCCCATTTCATTGATGCCGATAGAGGGTGATGTGGCAGTCCTGACCGGTGGCGCATTTGCAGTGTCGCTGATTTATGTCAATTATGCCTATACAGGTTGGAATGCGGCGACTTATATTCTTGATGAAATGGACGCACCGCAGAAGAAGCTACCGCTTGTGTTACTCATAGGAACCAGTGTTGTTATTGTCTTTTACCTGATGCTTAATTTCGTGTTTTTACTGATTGCGCCAGCGGAGGCCTTAACCGGTAGAATAGAAGTGGGGCTTATAGCTGCTGAATATGCCTTCGGGGAGCAGGGAGGCAGGCTGATGGGATTAATGTTAGCCGCGCTGCTGATTTCCACGGTCAGTGCTATGCTTATGACGGGACCGCGCGTGCTTCAGGTGATTGGTCAGGATTTTCGAATTTTTCGGTTTCTTTCGAGAACCAGCCAGACTAGCTTACCGATCAGTGCCATCGTTTGTGTCGCCGTACTGGCGGAGATTTTAGTACTGACCTCGACGTTCGAATCAGTGCTGGTGTTTTCAGGTTTTGTGTTAGCTGTGAATACCTTATTCACTGTAGGTGGTGTCTTCGTGATGAGAGCTAAAGGAATGGCTAAGCCAGGAGCCTATCGAACATTCGGGTATCCAATTACACCGTTAGTGTTTCTAGTGTTAACAGTTTGGACGCTGGTTTATATATTAATTCAGAGGCCCCAGGAAGGCTTTTCCGGGTTGGCGATCATAGCGATAGGCCTAGTCCTTTACTGGGTTTCAAACAGGCTCTCACTGCAATCATAAAGCATAAGCCAGCCTGTTTAAATTTTCTGCTCTACGTCGGCTGTATTCGAATCAGAAGCGTGACGCGGTTAAGGTGACGTCTGCATTCGCCCAAACGGTATTAAAACGAGCTTCGACCGCTGCCGAATCCTTACCTTGTGCTGTTAAAGCCTGCATCAGACCGTATAGCGCCCAGCCATTTCGAGGGTATCTTTCTAAGTTACGCTGGTAGACCTGCTCCGCCTCTAGTGCCCTACCAGAAACAAGTAGCGCCTTACCCAGGGAAAGTCGAGTAGGGTAATACCAGAATGGTGGTTCGGTGTAGGGTAATTGATCCTGTACTGCGACAGCTGCTGTAAAGTGACTAATTGCCAGTGCCGGATTGTTTTCAGCCAGGGCGATCTCTCCGGATGCAAGAGCGTCGGCAATTTGTAGAAGCATTGAAGCTGGATAGGCGATTGAATCGAGAAACAGGATATCTTGATTTTCTTTATATTGATCGATAGCAGCCTGCTCGGCTCGAGCGCTGGCTATATCACCTTTGTTGGCATGGGCAACAGCGCGAGCATAGTGCCAGATGCTATTAGCGTACTCTAGCCTTTCTGCTGGAGCATCTTGTTTTAATATTTCATCCCAATGACCGAACTGCACAAGTGATTGGACGGGAATAGTTTTGAAAAATTCAACACCAGGGAACTGATCAATCATCTCGATCTTAACGTTATCAGCAACTTTCTTGCCTGCTTCTATGGCCACTGCACTTCTACCTTCCATACTCGAAGACGACCAGAGAAAGTGAATATTGTGGGGGTAGTAGGCGGCTGGATAGAAACCCTGAGCATTGCAGGCTGCAATATATTGCTCGTCGACTGCGGCAGCAAGTTCATTAGCGCGTGATGCATCGGCATATCGACCTATACGATAGTAAATATGAGAAGGCATATGGACTAGATGACCTGCTCCGGGAACTTGATTAAGTAACTGATCAGCGGCTTGTTCGGCTCGTTCAGGTTGTGAGGAAGATTCAACGGCATGAATATAGAGATGCAGTGCCATAGGGTGCTGAGGATTTCGCTCCAGTACCATCTCGAGCGTATCTATTGCTTCCTGGGTAAGTGGCTTTGGGTTGTCAGCATCGATCCAGTAGTCCCAGGGCATGGTATTCATAATGGCTTCCGCGAATAAAGAGGCGGCATCATCGTCGTCGGGATACTTGTTCGATAAGTTCCGCATCGCAATGACATACTGCTGATCCAGAGGTGCCCTTTCCGTATCCGGGTCACCGTTATAACGCGTTGCCAGGGCATCGATATAGTCTTGTTCCTGTTGCGACGCTGTGGCTTTCAACGCCAGGGCCTTTGTTATTGCCGCATGTGCTGCGATGCGATCCTGGTCAGCCATGATCACGGCACCGTCGCTGGTGACATTAATATTTGGCCCCAATGCTAATGCCTCTCCCCAGAAACACATGGCACATTGCGGATCTAGTTTCTGTGCGGCTTTAAATGAGCGAACCGATTCGGCGTGATTGAAGGCGAAGTCAATGGTGAGACCCTGGTCGAAATAACGCTGTGTATAGGCAATATTACTGGATATGGTGTGGCTGTGATTGCCCATACCCTCGAATAGAGGTGCGCCAGCGCGAGTTGCGACTTCCAATGCGGATTCCTCACGCGCACAGCCGCTGATTGCTACCAGAATTGATAGTAGTCCAGTGATGATTACTTTGTGCATTAGATACGACTCCTAGATTAGAAATATTCTTACCATTGTGAGTGTAATCCATTCAGCGCATGAAAGCATGAGGACCTCAGATGATCTTGACCGATGATGCATAGACCACCCTGTCGGCAGTCAAGCTGGATCCGGCTTTTGTCGGGGCCGTTAAGGATACTGTTGCTGTTTCTATGAAATCTGTTTCAGTTGTTTGGAAATCTGTTTTCGTTGCCTGGAAATCTGTTTCAGTTGTTTGGAAATCTGTTTTCGTTGCCTGGAAATCTGTTTCAGTTGTTTGGAAATTCGTTTTAGTTGCCTGGAAAGCCGCTTTAGTTAGTTAGAAATCTGTTTCAGTTTATAACAAAACCAGTGCAGACACAGAGTGATCAAGCGCCGCCAGCACGGACAATTTTTCCTGATACCAACAGGCGCTTAATATTACTAACAAGCCATCAGGATGAGTAAAATACCCTCAAGCTAATCATTGGGTAGGGCTTTGGTGGCAGTGTGATATCGAATCTCGCTATAGCAGCTCACTTATTTTTCATCCTTAGCAGCGAAGGAGTATGATAGTCGAGGTTAATTGTTAATGTTGATCCGATTTTCACGATCTGAGCACTTTGGGAGGAATAGATGCGCCAGCCAGTCAGCTACATTCGGCAGACCAGAGATTTGTATGACAGTCTCGGTTATCAACCTTATAATTGGTTTCAAGCGGATTCTGAGCCAGATTTTGTAAAGCCTAGTAAGTCCTTGTCAGACAGCAGGCTGGGGGTGCTCTCCACAGCGGGTACCTATGTTGCAGGTCAGGTCGCCTACCACTATAAAGATGACACCAGTATCAGGGTGATACCCAGTTCGACTTCAGTTGACGATATTCGATTTTCGCATGTGACTGAAAATTATCTGGTGGATGCCCGCCAGGATCCTCGTTGCGTATTTCCCATTCAGGCTTTGCAGAAATTAGCCGATCAGGGTGTTATTGGTAGCCTGGCAGATAATTATTTTTCCTGTATGGGAGGGATTTATTCACAAAGGCGAGTGACAGCAGAGTTGATCCCTAGGTTAGAAGCAAAGCTCAGGTCTGAGGAAATTGACCTGCTATTGCTGATACCATTGTGACCCGTATGTCATCAGACCGTGTGTCTGATAGCACGTTATCTTGAATCGGTAGGGCTGCCAACGCTGATAATGGGAAGTGGCCTGGATATCATGCAGGCAGGTAACCCGCCCAGAGCAAGGTTCCTGAATTACCCTCTGGGCTTCGAAGCAGGGCAACCTTTTAATGAAGATAACCAGTTAGCAGTGTTGGCCGCGGCGATCTCTGGGTTTGACGAAATGACCGAGCCAGGTATTGAACCGGTAAATTTTAGCTGGGAACAAGGCTGGCAGATGATCTCTGATCGAGATAAGAATTCTGCCGGATCTGATTTGCGTTCTGAGAGAGATGCAACCCCCCGGTATCAAACCCCGCGCGATAAAGAATTGGCAGAAGGAAGCTGATATGAATGATCGGCAAATCAGGAATATACTTAATAGCCATAAAACTGTAGCCATGGTTGGTCTTTCGGCCAACTGGTTTCGGCCGAGTTTCTTTGCTGCCAAATATTTGCTTGAGAGGGGCTACCAGGTAGTCCCAGTGAATCCCAATTACGATGAGATTCTGGGGCAGAAGTGCTATCCCGATCTCGCCTCAATTCCGCACACAATCGATATAGTTGATTTGTTTCAGCGGGCCGACCAGGTAGAACGGTTTGTGCAGCCGGCTATCGATATGCAGGCAAAAGTACTTTGGTTGCAGCTTGGGATCATTAATGAAGCCGCCGCAGCCAAGGCGATCCAGGCAGGATTAGAGGTGGTCATGGATCGTTGTATGAAAATTGAATATGCCCGTTTGTTTGGCGGGCTAAGCTGGATGGGGGTGAACACCGGGATAATTTCCTCAAAGCGCCCCCGGATTCTGCCTTAAAGGTTAATTGGAAGGGATCACCATGAAAGATCATGAATTCGGGATTGAAACTCGTTGCCTGCATGCCGGTCAGATACCGGACCCCGCGACCGGGGCCCGGGCTACACCTTTGTATCAGACCGCATCCTATGTTTTTGATGATACTGATCACGCCGCTAGTCTGTTCAACCAGCAGACTTTTGGTAATGTCTATAGCAGGATGTCCAATCCGACGACAGCGGTATTTGAAGAGCGCATGGCTTCGCTTGAAGGGGGGCGTGCAGCTCTAGCAGTTGGCTCAGGTATGGCGGCTCAGATGACAGCGTTACTGACCCTGCTTAAGCAAGGGGATGAACTCCTGTCCGCGAGTACGTTGTACGGTGGTAGCTATTCTCAATTTGACGTAACCTTCAGGCGAATGGGTATTGATACCGTATTCGTCGACCCTGATGACGTTGATAATTTTCGAAAAGCCATTACAGAACGTACCAAGGTGATATACATCGAAACCATTGGTAACCCATCCAATAACTTGATTGATATACAAGCCGTGGCGCAGATTGCCCATGATGCTGGTATTCCCCTGATGGTGGACAATACCTTTGCAACGCCTTTCCTGTGCCGCCCATTTGAACATGGGGCGGACATCGTGGTGCATTCAGCAACTAAATTTATCTGTGGACATGGTACTTCAATTGGTGGGGTTATCATCGAGTCCGGTGAGTTTCCCTGGGATAATGGCAAGTTCCCAGAAATGACAGAGGCGTCCAAAGGCTATCATGGCCTGAGATTTTACGAGACTTTTGGTGATTTTGGTTTCATCACCAAGTGCCGACTTGAGACGCTGAGGACATTGGGCGCGACTTTAAGCCCATTTAATTCTTTTTTGTTTCTGCAAGGCCTTGAAACGCTGCATATCAGGATGGAGAGACACGTTCAGAATGCGATCAAGGTCGCTGAATTCTTAAATCATCATGAAGCGGTGGCTTGGGTCAAATATGCGGGACTGCCTGACAATCCCTATCATGACCTTGCCCAGAAATATTTACCAGACGGAGCTGGTGCAATTTTGACCTTTGGCATTAAAGGTGGCCAGGCGGCGGGGGTGAAGTTTATTGAAAATGTAGAATTTCTCAGTCATCTCGCAAATGTTGGCGATGCAAAGACGCTGATAATTCACCCGGCATCTACGACACACCGGCAGTTAAATGATGAAGAACAGGCAGCCGCGGGTGTCTCTGCGGATATGGTTCGTATCTCAGTTGGTCTAGAAAGCATTGAAGATATACTCTGGGATATTGAACAAGCTCTTGCTGTTTCTCAGGCATCGGTAATTGCCTAGAGGTACCCGCTAGTGATGGCCTTTACCGTAAAATATATCGATGGGGTAGATAATAGAACCTTTAAAGCTGGGCACCTGGGCGTGGTATCGGTTTTAGCAATAGGGTGTTAACTGAATACCTATTGGAAAGATTAGCATGACGCAATTCTCATTACAGCGACGTGATCATTTTTTGTTAGCCGTTTTTGTTTCAGTAATGGCCCACGCGTTGCTTTTTTCATTTGATCAGCTTGGTTTAAAAACAACGCAATCCAAGCAATCCGGCCAGGTCCTCAGTATGGTGTTAAAAAAGTTCCAGCCTGCCCAGCCGCCGGAGATCGATAGCCAGAGCAGGGAATCGCTGGATCAGGCGGTTCCACAGCTAATGGCAGAGGAGATCGATGTGCCGCATGGGCCAGCCGGCACAGTTCCGGAAGTACAGGAAGTACAGGAAGTACAGGAAGTACAGGAACGCTCCAGCGAACCGCTGAAACTGGACCAGATGAGTGGCTGGGAGCTTTACCGCCAGGCCATCTTAACCATCCGTGAAGACTCATTCAGGCCGTCTTCAAGACAGCGAACATTTAGTGTCGATGATCTACCGCTGAAACGACATTCCAGGCCAGAACCCTGGTTTCGGCCCAGCTTACTTGCGCCGCTGATTTCTCAACCCAGTCGATCTGAGATAGTGGATGATTTTGGTCAGACTATGACAAAAGTCTCAGATGGATTCGGGAATATTGTTTGTATGCAGGAACGACGTGACTGGAGTGATGGCGGTATAACTTTCAAGGGGGCGGCGGATCGAATGTGGAATCCGGCCCTAATGTATCGCCTCAGCAAAGAACATTGTGGGCATCTTGATTAGCCTTTAGGGCAGTTTTATAAGAGCGGTCGGGCTATCGTTTGACTATTTTTAAGAGTCCGGCGAGGCCCTAAGCAGCATTGACGCGGCAATTAAATCCAGGTCCGGGCCTGTTTTAGCACCGTCTGGTTGATGACGTGTCGGGTTGGACTCGATAAGAAAAATGACGTTAATATTGACGGTACATTAAAATAGCAGTCCGTTTTTGCTGTCCAGCCTCTTCGTGAATGATTAATGCCGAGGCGCAGTTTTTGTCACCGAATTCGAATAGTTTTGATGGATTACTCGCTGTGATTATAGAATTACAATCATGTTCAGCCTGATCGACTGGTTGGTCGTAGGTCTATACCTGGTAGGAACCACTGTACTCGGTCATCGACTACGTGGGCCTCAGGCTAATACGCGAGATTTCTTTCTGGGCAATCGGGACGTACCTTGGCAGGCAGTAACTGCTTCTTCAGTAGCAACTACGATCAGTGCGGTGACATTTATTTCAGTCCCGGCGTTAGTTTACGCAGATGGTGGGAACCTGGTTTATCTTCAGTTTGCTGTTGCAGGAATCATTAGCCGTATTATCGTAGCCTACTGGTTGTTGCCAAGATATTATCAGGATCTGTATTTCAGTCCTTACGATTATGCGAGCAAGAGTCTGGGCTCCTGGGCAGGTCGATTTGCATCTATGTTGTTTCTTGTGGGTGGTGTGTTAGGCCAAGGAGTGCGAGTTTATGCTACCGCCCTGGTGCTCGAATTACTCACGGGTTGGGCGCTCAGTCAGAGTATTATGTTGATCGGTTTATTCAGTATCCTCTGGACCTGGATGGGAGGAATTCGGACCGTCATATGGACTGATGTGGTGCAGTTCTTTGTGTTGATTGGCAGCGCTCTTTTTGTACTGGCTTTTATCCTGGGTAAGGTAGATCAAAGTTGGAGTGAAATAATTAATCTAGCTGGCGCTTCTGGAAAATTAGACCTGGTTGACTGGTCCACCGACCCGAGAGTGGCGATGACCTTCTGGGCCGCGCTACTGGCCATGCCTTTTCAAAATGTAGCTGTTTACGGTACCGATCAGCTTTTCGTGCAAAGGCTACTTTGTTGTAGAGATGAAAAAGCTGCGCGAAAGGCAGTTCTCTGGAGCACGATCGGAGAGATTGTCCCCATGGTCATGCTAGCGGTAGGATTAGTGCTCTATGCCTTCTACCAGCAATATCCCATGGCAAACGAGTTCTCGATATTGGTCGCTGAGCGGGGCGATCGAGTATTCCCGGTCTTTATTATCTCTGAACTGCCTGCTGGTATCCGCGGACTTATGATCGCTGGATTGCTGAGTGCTGCTATTTCAAGTCTCGATTCTATTCTCGCTGCGCTGTCCCAGATAACCTATAAATTGCTATTCTCGAATAGGATCAAGTTTGTTGCCGCTGTTGATATAAGCAGGGCAATTGTCTTGCTTTGGGGGCTAGTCCTGTGCCTGATGGCTTATGCGATGGCGGATTCTCGATTGAATCTTATTGATCTAGCGTTCACGATGACGACCTACACCTATGGCCCTCTGCTAGGGGTTATGGTGATGAGTATGGTGGGTATGCGCCGGGGGTATCTGGTAATCCCGGCGGCTCTGGTCAGTATTATCCTGGTCGTGGTATTAAATCACCCGGGTCTGGTGTTGCCCTCGAAAGCTGATGCAAGTCCACTGCTTGCCTGGCCCTGGTTGTTTCCAATTGGGACAATATCTTGTCTTTTAGTTGCCTATAGTAGCGATTTAATAGCTGATTACAGTGACAAATTAAAGGCCAGTTAACGCCTTTATGCCAAGGCGGTGCAGCGGCATTTTTAGTCTACGGTTATAGGAAAATCAAAGTAGCGATTCGGATAGGATTCTGGTTTGAATGTGAAGTGCCACCATTCTTTTGGATAGTTAATAAAGCCATGCGCTTTTAATATGCTGACTAGAAATTGTCTGTTTTGCCTGGCTTCAGCGCTGACTAGTGCGTTTTCGGTATGGCTCAGGTTATCAAAGCAATCATAGTCAGAACCAAAATCGAGGTGGCCTGCCGCTTGAGTTCGCCCGTAGTCGGATTGGCAGTGCATGGGCCTTTCCGGCTCTATTCCGTCGTCGTCATTCATTTGCCGGGAAGGTAAAGTTCTTCTGATGGCCAGGTCCACCGTGGAACCTCTGCTATGACCCGAGCGCTCGGCAATATAGCCGGCGTTAAATAACTCACGCTTGGCGACTCTGGGATAGAAAACGGCTTTCATATCCTGCTGGGGTTGGCTGGCCCATTGAACAAAATCATCAACTGCGTGTTGAGGCCGATAACAATCAAAGATAACAAGGCCGAAGCCAGATTTGTCTAGAATTTGGTGAACTTTAACCAGCGCTTTTGCTGCTGGCTCGGTTAACCAGCAGGCACTGGTCTCATACCCGTAGACCGGTCTGCCGAGAAAATTGTGCGAACTTGCATAACGCATTTCCAGATGTATGGTCGGGTCCAGGTCCAAAAGGTTAACAAAATCATCGGGACGTTGCTGACCGGCAGTAAAGCTACAGTACAGAATCAGTAGGGTATTGATAACCAGTCCAGCCAATGCAGGAGTATTCGAACTTCGCGATCTATAACTGATTTTTTTTAAGTGTCTTTTGTCAGCGCCGAGAACAGAGATCTTCATTATCATTTTTGATTCAGGTTTAATTAACAAAGACCGCGCAATTGGCTTACGGGTTGTATTTGCGCTTTTCAGCAGCCTGGTGGCTGCCATGAGAGCGAGTTTTCAACTATTTTTGTTAGTTCTGGGTATGGCAACAAAGTCACCCGGTCTTTTCTCTGCATTTGCCAGCATGGCCTCCTGGATCTCTTCTACTTTTAGATGCGAGGCATTCCACAAGGCAATATAGTCCAGACCATCGGCGGTCGAGTGATCTCTGGCATAATTGATCATTTTCTTGCAACCATATACAGCCAGCGGTGCTTTTGATGCGATTTCGGTTGCGATCTCCATGACGGCCTTCAGCAGACTCTCTTGGTCCTCGTAGACTTCGTTAATTAAGCCCATCTGTTTTGCTTCGGTAGCTGTTACCCGCCGTCCAGTATAGGCCAACTCTCTTACATAGCCTTCGGGGATCAGTTTTACCAGTCTAGGGAAGGTGCCTACATCAGCGGTCATGCCAATATTGGTCTCGAAAATCGTAAGGAATGCATCAGCGGTGGCATAGCGGATGTCACAAGATGTCACTAGGTCAACACCACCACCAATGCAGCCTCCTTGGATAGCGGCTAGAACCGGTATCCTCGCTTGTTCAATACAGTTGAATGACTCCTGCATATGCAGGACATTGCTATAGAATGCTGAACCGGCTTGCAGGCGCTTGGTTTTTTCATCAGTCTCGGATGTTGATTGCCCTACGCCAGCAAATGAAGATACATCCAGGCCAGATGAAAAATGGGGGCCTGTTGATGAGATGACGATAACCCTTGCTTCAGCTTCTTGATCAATATTTTTGATAATTTCTGGTAATTCTTTCCAGAACCGGGGGTTCATGCTGTTGCGTTTTTCAGGTCGATTGAGTTGCACGTGGGCGATTTGGTTAATCATGGACACTTCAAAACACTCGTACATTTTGATCTCTCCCTAGGATTATAAAATTAGGCCGATACCGAGGCTGATTAATGAAGTTGGAATTCCAGAGCAGTAAATAGACTGATTCCCGGTGCATTATAACCAAAAACTTCTTCATATTGCTGGTCCAGTAAATTACTGACCTGTAGTTTCAACCTGAGTCGTGATGAGAGTCTATGTGTGACATCTAGACTGGTTAGGGCAAACTTTTCCAGGATGACCCTTTGTTGATAGGGCGGGTAGGGTGGATAGAAGTCATCCTGTTGCGCTCCCGTTATGATGTAACTCAGGCTTGATTGGGTTTTTTCACCCCTGTAGCTGAGGCTTAAAGAACCAGCATGTCGTGGTCTCCTGATTTCCATAGCGCCGGATTGCTCTTGTGAATCCAGGTAAGTATAACTGGTATTTATATCAACAGAGGTGGTTGGTGCCCATAGCATACTGAGTTCAAAGCCGTTCCGGCTGGATTTTCCCTGTTCATTGATGGCAGTGAAACTGTACAACTCAGGTAGATAAGAAAATCCATTGATTTCGTTTTCCAGGTGGTTGGAAAAGAGATGCCCCTCAAGTGTCAGGCGGAGATCCTGGAAACGCTGGCGTAATCCTATCTCATAAGAAAGGGCCTGTTCCGGTCTCAAGTCCGGGTTGCCTATAAATGAATTAAAGTAACCAAAACGCTCCGTAAATGAGGGGTTTTTGATCGCTCGACCGGCCGCAAAGGATATTTTGGTATCACCGTTGTTTAACAGTCCCGCCAGGGTCAATCGCCAACTCAAACTAGATTGAAAGTCTGAGTTGTGCTCTGAACGCGCACTGATAGAAAGACCGAATTTCGCTTTACTGTATCGGTATTCGCTGGCGACCGCGCGGTTTAATGTTGATAAGTTTTTGTTTGGATTTCCAAACAGGCTGATGGGTCCCTGCTGCTCGAAGGTCTCTCTTTCTGCCTCGATTATCCCGGTGAAACGGTGACTCTGCATAAGAAGCGATAGTTGATAGTCAAGATGTTGGCGTTGGCCCTGGGTTGCGGTGTCTGCTTCCGGGTATGTGTAGTTGGAATTGTCACTGGCATTTAGACCGATCCGTAAATGCTGGCTTAGGTTATGATTATTGTAGCTTAAGGTAATCCCGCCAAAGTCCTGCTGGCTCTTTGAACGAAATGGCGCATCGACTGGTAGCCCGGTAGTGACATAGTCAACATCATCATATTCGGTCTGGCTTCGCGTAGTTCGCAGACTCATAGCAAGATGATAGGTATCATTGAGTTGTCTATGGAGACCGGCGGATAAGGTTGTATTGCGATAACCATCCTCCTCTGATCCGTTACGCGACGCATTTTCGCCTTGGCTACTGATTGATTCCAGTCCCAGTGAAACAGCCGCTTCATCAATATGAAATCTGTTTGAGATACTAAACTGTTGAATGTCCTGCGAGCCGATTCCCAGTTGCATCACAGTATTGTCCTGAGCGCCTGCCTGATTAGTAATGATATGAATTACTCCGGCGAGGCTGTCACTACCCCAGATGGCGCTTTGCGGGCCGCGTACCACCTCAATCCTCTGAATCTGATTTGGCAATAAATGCGCAAAGTTAAATTCACTTCCCTGGCTGACATCATTGGCCTCGACACCATCAATCATCACAAGGATCTGGTTGGCTTCAGCACCGCGTATCCTAATCTGGGTGAGACTCCCGGCAGGACCGACCTGGCTGACGCTGAGTCCAGGAACTGTCCTGAATAGCTCCGAAAGTGATAGCGGATTGCGCCGCTGGATTTCTTCCTGATTGATGATGGTGATAGCACTGCCTGTCTTGTCAGAAATGATAGGCAACCTGGAAGCGGTGACAGTAAATTGTTCTAAGTCATCGGCTTCTGGGATTGAGATGCTGTCGGGTCTGGCTGCCTGTGACAGGCTGAGTAAGCATAACAGAGCAAAAAACTGGGACTGATTTGAAAAGAAACCTGCTTGATACATGGCTGACTCCCGCTCCCACCGAGCGATTGAAGTGATATTCTTGGCAGGCTCTGGAAATTCTCAGTGACCGCCCACCTTAGTAATTTGGCTAAATAAGTTAAGGCCGGTCTCCGGGCTTGCGAGTGGAGCATGACTGTAATGCTCTGGTCTCATCGCCTTCCCATGATAAATCACAGTGGCTCTAGATGAGGCGCCTCGCCTACCGTTGCGGGGGCAGCGCCGGCTTCAGAATGAACACTTCTACACCGGCTTCCCGTTTAATACTGTTATCCCTCAACACTGGGGTTCAGTACACCTTGACTCGTTAGACCCGGCAAGGTTAATCGCCAAGTGGTTGCTGGTCAATAAAAAACTAAGCCTCCCTTCCCTGGCGAATTGAATTCTCGAGACTAAGTCCGGTTTGATTGGTTTGTCGGTTTGAAATTGAAAAGCTAAAGGGCATAGGTATTAAGGTATAGGTTTAACAGGCCTTATTGGAGCTAGTGGAACAGACCGGATAATCGCAATATCAGTGACGGACGTTTTTTTAATACCAAGTCGCATTAACCGCGCCTTTAAAGGTTCGCTGCCTCCGTTTCTGGGCCAGAGCGAAGTTGGCTTCGTACGTATCAGCGTTTCGAGATGCGTTTACTTGCATTTGAGCCGTCGGAGTGCAGGCGAGTTGTGGTATCCTTTCGGGATTTAAACCAGTGACCTTTGTATGGCTCCTCTGGTCTGGTTGAGTAAGGTGAACTGCATTGCCATTGCGTGTTTAAAGCCTAGGCCAAAAGCAGGCTAGTGCGCACCGTACTGAACACAATTTTTGGGATAGTGTATCAGGAGCAAGGATCTCTCATCCCTTAAATGCCAAGCGTTAATGCTCCAGAGGTGAGTCTCAATGCAGGAAACCCTTAACAGGCGTTTTACTTCTCAGACGGTTAAAGCAGATACCATCGCCGGTATAACCGTGCTGTTTATTACAATTCCCCAAGTAATTGCTTACGCGTTTCTAGCTGGTATGCCTGCTCAGGCTGGTCTCTACGCTGCGCTCGTTGCTCTGTGTCTTTATGCCGTCTCGGGTACTAGCAAAGTATTGGCGGTAGGGCCCACAGCGATAGTGGCAATGATGACGTTACAGATAACCTCAACGTTTAGTGAACCCGGCAGTACAGAATATATTGCGGCGGCAACTAAATTAGCACTACTGACCGGTGCAGTCCTACTGTTTTTGAGGGCGATACGTTTTGGTTATGTGATTAGTCTGCTTAGCCATGCGGTTGTCGCGGGTTTTATTACTGCTGCCGCTTTCCTTATTATCGGTCACCAGTTTCCCACGGCATTAGGGCTTCAAGGCCTCAGGGAAATGAATCTAGCGGCTCAAATGGTTTATCTGGGGCGCCAATTGACTGATCTAAATACAATTTCTCTGGCGATTTCTCTGGGTTCGGTAGTGTTCCTGGTGCTGTGTAAACGCTATATGGCCAGTTGTTTGGTTGCTGCCGGTTTTAAATCCGTTAATGCAGAGATTTTTGCTAAGTCAGCTCCGATGATCGTTGTCATTCTGGCAATAGGCTTCTCGGCGTATTTTAATTTTAATGTAAATTACGGAATTGAAATTGTAGGTATAATCCCGGTCGGCCTGCCTGAACTGTCCTGGTTATTACCTAGCCTGGACGAAGCAATTCAGTTATTACCGGGTTCCATTCTAATAGCGATGATCATCTTTCTAGAAAGTATCAGTATCGGTTCGGCAATGGCCAGTAAAAAGAGACAGCGAATTGAGCCGAATCAGGAATTACTCGCCCTGGGTGTCGCCAATCTGGGCGCTGCCGGAGTGGCTGGCTTTCCAGTTGCAGGGAGTTTTGCAAGAACGGCAGTCAATTTTGCCAGTGGGGCTGTATCGCAATTAGCTTCGTTGATTACAGCTATCTGTCTTGTGGTGACCCTGCTCTGGTTCTCCGAGTGGTTCTTCGCATTACCAACTGCAGTATTGAGTGCGATTGTTATAGTTTCCGCGGCACAGTTGATTGATGTACCAAGAATTCGGGAGTTAATTGGTTATTCCGGTTCGGATGCAGTTACCTTTTTGGGTACTTTCCTGATGGTAATTGTGATGGGAGTAGAGATTGGTTTGCTTAGTGGGGTTTTTCTATC